>Ga0181612_180177_pt1 | contig 12622 bp, 7 predicted proteins | sample HoacroProtozoa21_FD_119630 | JGI IMG/M metagenome (GOLD analysis project Ga0181612, IMG submission 119630) | Hoatzin crop microbial communities from Cojedes, Venezuel. Combined Assembly of Gp0051906, Gp0051904, Gp0051908 | reverse complement strand
TTGCCACGCAAACCCACAACTCCCTCCCCAGACCCAGCTCCCATTAGTAATAGCCTTGGCAATTGTATTCCAACAACCATTCTGAAGACAGGCTAACTGACATAAAAAGTATTGAAATTAGTTGTCTGCGATTATATGAAATATCACTATGTTAGTTTAGATTGTTTTAAGATATATATTAATTAAATATGCTGGCAGCATTTTAGTAAATTATAATAAACTATTTCTATCATCATTCTCTGATAGATGCCCTTTTAGCTGCTTTCTTTTATTTTCTCTATGTAAGTTGCACTTTGGTCCCAGAAGTTGTGCCTGTAGGCACATATAGGAGTGTGAAAACCCATCTCCTTTATTCCTTCTTCTTAAAAGATTTTAGAGACTGTTTGTTAATATCATTGTAAGTCTGCGAGGAGTTTCTACAATTAAGAAGTGAATAATACACAGTGACAAGGAAATATAGATTGCTTATAAAAATGCTCTACGAAATGCCAAGATCTGAGATTGACTGATCTTTCTGCTAAAAAAAGAAGAATTTCTTTCTCTGCCACAGCTATTGCTAGTGACTTCAGAGCAAACAGACCAACTAAAATATCAGAATATCACCCTTTATGCTTATGTTCTGATTTTCTATCAATATGATGAGGGTAATAACACTATATATCCCATTCCATTTGTCTGTTTGGATTGCTAGTTCTTCAGCATAAGAATGGTTTCTCACTACACACATTACAGGGCAGTGAACTTGATTAAAGCTTCTAGCGCTACCCTAATGGATACAGCTCATAGTATAACAAGACATAGGCAAGTGGCATATATTTTAGTCAACTTCAAAAAGACTGTTCTTTGAATTTCTTTAGTGGCTCATATTCACAGTAACAACAATATATATCTTTTCCTGGAAAAAAAAAATCAAATATTATTCATTGTAGACTTCCTACCCCTTTGCCCTGATCCAAAGACATTCTGATGCTAAAAGATATACAACAGAACTTTGTATTTCCAGAGATTCCTGGAAAAAACTGAAATCCTATGTTTCATGAACATTCAAGAATGCTGCTCTTTAAAAATCAAATAAGAGAGTTGACTTGGGGAAATAAGTTTAATTTATTGCCAATTAAATAGTGCAGGATAATAAGAAATAAGAACAAATCTAAAAAAACTTTCCCTCCACTCCTCACTTCTTCCCAAGCTAAACTTCACTACCAACTTCTCTACCTCCTCCGGGGGGTGCAGGCAGAGAAGGAAGGTTGAAGGGTTGAGGTCAGTTCATAACACTTTGTCTCTGCTGCTCTTTGCTCATCATACTCTTGTTCTACTGCAGTATGGAGTCCCACCCACAGGAAATAGTCCTTCATGAACTTCTCCAGTGTGGGTCCTTCCCATGTGCTGCAGTTCTTCATAAACTGCTCCAGCACGGATCCTTTCCACAGGATGCACTCCTTCAGAAATGGACTGCTCCAGAATGGGGCCCCCCTGGTGTCACAGGTCCTGGCAGAAAACCTGCTTCTGTGTGGTCTCCTCTCCATGGTCCACAGTTCCTGTCAAGAGACTATTCTTGCATGGACTCTCCATGGAGTCACAGCTTCCTACAGGGCACATCCACCTCTTCCATCATGGTCCACAGTCTGCTGGGTGGATATCAGCTCCGTTGTAGTCCTCCATGGGCTGCAGGGGCACAGCCTGCCTCACCATGGTCTTCTCCACAGGCTGCAGGGCAATCTCTACTTCAGCACCTGGACACCTCCTCCCCCTCCTTCTTCACTGACATTGATGTCTGCAGGGTTGTTTCTCTCCCATATTCTCAGTCCCCTCTCCCAGCAGCTATTGCCCAGCAGTTTTTTCCCCTCCTTAGATATGTTATCATAGAGGCACTACCACCTTCGCTGATTGATGGGCTCAGCCTTGGCCAGCGGTGGGTCCATCTTGGTGCTGGTTGGAACTGCCTCTATTGGACACGGGAGGAGCTTCTGCCATCTTCTCACAGAAGCCACAATTGCAGCTTCCGCTGCTACCAAAACCTTGCCACATAAATCCAAGACACTAGACTTAAACAATAATGTCATTAGCATTTTGGAAAGCAAAGATAATATACTTGAAGAAATAACTGATTATTTCTGTACTGTAAATAGACACCAAATCTTTATTTTTGTTGTTGTTGTTCTTTTGAAGTATTTCCTTTCTCCTTCTACATTTAAATATAGAATTCTAATAGTAATATTTTATGGACATTCATTGGCTAATATCGGAGCAGCTGCAGATCATTTTACAGTGGTATCAGGAACAGAAATTTTTGTCCACAAGTGGCTCATGCTCACACTGCTTCATCTGAGGTAGACAGACATTCTCTGTTATCATTCTGCATTTGATAATTGTCCTTCTCTTATTATACATTGCCGTTACTGACTGATCGATGATGTTTGCCAAACTGTAGATATTATATTCTCTCTCTGTGTCTCATTTCAGTTTTTATTGCCAGATCTTTCCAGGAATTATGTGTTATTGCTACATAGATGCCTTTCAAAGAAGGGATTAGATTAAATGATGTGTAAAGTCCCTTCCAGTCCAGTGCATTGTAGTTTCAGGTTTAGTAAAAAATCAATCATGGTAACAGCTATATCAGGTTTCTTCCTGTGACATCTGCTCTGCATCAAGCAATCTGGTGGTCTTCGGGATTACAGAATATTAGGAGAGTGGATATAAGTGCAGTTGGACTTGTGCTATACATAAACATGCGCTAAACATGCTTTACAGACACAGTATGAGATTTCTGGTCATATGATAGCCAGATACCCAGAAATCTTGGATAAAATCTAGAAAAGAAAACATATCTATAAAATGAGAAATATGATCACTCTAATAAAGGATTGTCACTTAAAGTAGTCATTTGACATCTTCTATAGACAGTGAAAAGAAATTGTCACATGTACACTGTGAATTTCCTGAGCGTAGAGTAGATTTATGAAAAAAAGTAAAATCTTTCAGAGAGGCAGACTTTAGGATAATTAACTGACATCTAGATGACCAGGCTAAAATCATCAAGAACTAAATAGGATAAATATCATGATAGATAAATGTCAAAGTGTGTGACTTCAAGTACCAAGATTTAGCACAAAGTCCATATCAGTTGGAGCATGTGAAATACAGTGGCCAGAACAAAAGACTAGTATTGAATTAGACAGTTGTAGACAGTCCAAACTGTGCATGAGTATCCTTTTTCTTAATATATTACAAACTTTAAATGTATATGTAACAAAAGCAACTGTAACTAAGGTTATGCTATGTCTGTAATTTGTTAATACTTGGAGTCCTGACTAAATTGTTAAGTCAGAAAGGAATGATCTTGGTAAATGTCTACGTTGCAAAGAGTTTTATCAATTTCTGAGCATTTCAGAAAAAAAATAAATCAACTCATAGATGTTCTCGATAGTCTTCTGCTCTGGAATTAGTTAAACTAGACCTAGACACTGGTGCAATACAGTACTACGCAACAGCATTATTTCAGTTTTCAAATGTCCTCCACACACTTATGGAAGCACAGAATGAAGTGACCTCCTGTGAATTACCCAGGTGAGAAGCTGCTGCTCTGTTTCAAAATAGTAAGACAAATTCTGGCTGATTCAGCACTTTTGAAAATGAAGCTATTGTGAGAGTGATGTTTAAATATGGATTTATAAGTTCAATTTTATATATCCGGGTTTGAGAATGTGGCCTATATATGAAATGATAAAGTATTCATACGTTGGCTTAAAATACTTGCCAGATATCTCTTGAAATGTAACAAGTACCATGAAACACCAGGAGACAGGATAAGTACAAAACTGAAAATAGTTCTTGCAGAGAAATAACCTTCCTTTCATACAGATGCTCTCCTATTAGCTACTACCTCTGACCCTTATCCTTAAAAAATGACCTCCTGTGCTGAACAATGTATATAATAAGTGCCGTGCTGAAATAAGCTCACAATGCATTCAAACATGCCAGGAAATAAGTATTTTACTGACTGTAGCCACAAGCAACAATATTTACATTTAATAAGCAAATAATAAACATGTCATTAAATTGCTAAAATTACAAAGACTAGAAGTGATCCGTGAAATTGTCAATTATCTAACTCTCCCTGCAGTGCTGAAAGGACAAAGCAAAGATTCAAGTCACATTTTACTCTCTATCAATCTCCAATTTATACATTCCCTGTAAGTTAGTCCCTTTAACCTCTCAGAACCAGCTCTCCTCACGCTCACTTTCTTTGAAAAATAACATTTGACCAGTATACTTAACATGGGTTTACCTCAAATATGCCTTTTGGACCATGTTCCAAATATCCAATATTCTCTTTAAGAAATGTTTTCTGGTATGATAGGAAATGGGAGAAAAAGAAAAGCATTTCTGAAGGAGCTGTTACACAAAGTTCAAGGTCACTCAGAACATGAGTATTATTATTTACCTCCTCAGAGTGAATCTCTCATTCCTATATAAGGTTTTGGGTTTTTTTAAGAGGGAGTAGTGGTAGTCAGAAAAATGTTAATTGATCAAGACTAAACTTCACTGTAAAAATATATCAGTTGTGAAAGTTGACTTTCTGAAAAAAGTTCCCTGAATCCAAGCTGAAATTTCTTGTCAAAACAGGAGGAAAAAAATTGAGACGAAACCTATGAATCATCTTCTGACATAAAGTACTAAGGTCCTTGATTAGCAATTATCCCACAATCCAAGTGAATGTCACAATTTTTGGACATGTGACTGTACTGAGGTAGGTTTTATCTGCTCTTGGTATCATCGCTTTTGTGTAAATTCTTTTTTGAACAAGATTCAGTTTGAATCTTAGCACTATAACATTGCTAGGACACAGAAGCATCTGTTTTTGTAGTTTAATAAATTATCATCACCAACAGGAGGTGAAAGAAGTGGCAGAGACTCAATGTTTCTCTTATCAATTTTTCATTATTTTTTTTTTAAAGTTCTAGTTTCATCTTTCCTAAGAAAAGGAAGCTGTCTTAAATGTCAAAGTTTAACAGATGGAAAAAAATACCCCTTGCCCAGAATTAATAATATTTTTTGGGGGAAAAGAACTGTGCAGGTTTCTAATGCAGGGCTGTTAAAGGTATTTGAATTTTGACATTTGAAGCTACTTGATCAGTACTGCCTTCAGTTTTCAATAGTAGCTTCAGTGAGTTTGGTTTCACTCATCTATTTTCACTAAGTGATATTGCACTTAGTTCATTTGCTCAGATACAGTATAATATTTTTGTTTGTTCTGTTAGGTAAACATGATCAAATAAGTGCAAAGAGTGGTGGCCCTAAACTTTCATAGTTTTTCAGGATCACAAGAGAATCCTTTCCAGTAGGCACCTGTGCGTATTCATCACAACATAAGCATAAGAGAACAAATATCCTAAAAAAAAACAACAGAGGTTATTCGTTATCAAGATAATACAAGATGAGACCATTCAACTGGTATGCATTGGAAAACAGTAAAAAAAAGTCATTACCATCTGAAGGGCCTTGTAACTTTCTCCTGTCTTGCTTTTCATGCTTGGTCCAAATTGCCACATACTTGCCTTTGCGACTTTCAGGATAACCAGAGAAATCCCCACTGAGGGTTCTCTTCTACTGCATGCTGCTTCTTTTGACATATATGTCCAGTTCTGCTGTGTTAGAGTGCCAGGCTTCATGCTAGCATGTGCATCATCTGCATTGAGCAGGAGAGATGTAAGACTCGGGAAGATTTTACTGAGATTTACAAAGCTCTGCTGGGAATAGACCTCGTGTTCACCAAGGAAAGAGTCAGCCTTGAGTGCAAGTGAGTGTATGGTTAAGAATTTATAACCTTTCTTTTTGCTACATGATGTCACAGAAAAATGAAACATACAGAATATCATGAACCACTTGTAGGAAACAGGCATTCATTTGGTTCTGATAATGAGAAGTTTGTGCATAGTGTGGTACTTGTTCCATCACTTCCTCATCATGCAAAAGTACAAGTATATTGCAGAAATTATATCAATGCCATTATTTGATGTAGCTAAACAATGTATGGATTCCAGAAGTAGAATACTTTTTCCCCTACAGGTTTTTCAGCCTCACATCTCTGTGAATAGGGATATATATTCCCTCACAAATGAGGTACATTAAGTCAGGATAGTTTGATGCTGCCCTGTGCTTCAACATTTAATTATTTCTGATATGGTTCAAAATATGTTTATTTAATGAAGTATAGATGCAAATGAGATTTTTGGACTAAAGTCTCATTTAAACAGAAATATTTTGTTTCTTCTTTTCAATAAAATCTTTTTTGTATGAAGAGAAACTTCCGTTTGCACACAGATTTAGTCATGGCTCTTATCTAACATACATTTCTGAGCCTTTATTTCCTGTTTCCATCTGTTTATGTTTTATTTACAATGGCTAGCTGTTTTTACCACATTTTCTCCATTCTACTTCACCTCTTGATAAATGACCAACTCCCAAAGGAAATTCCACAGGTCCATCACATTAGCAGCTTTCCCTGAACTTCTGCAAGCATTTCCTACTTCCATTTGAAGAGCCCTCACAGTAAGAGAATGCTAAAACATGTAAATCACTCTTTTAAAATGCCAGTGCTGTTAATTACTGTCTTGCTGGTATTATGTGTTTACTATACCAGAGTTAATCATGATTTTATTGTTTATAAAAGGTTCATTACAATAGTCTTTTAGAGAATATCTGCTAGTCTTTAAAACCACGTAGCGTAATCCTCTCTCAGAGGAACGTGTCTACCTAAGGTTAGCTGGAAAATGCAAATGACTAATTATCACCCTGAATCGCCATTCAGCCATCTGTTATAAGAAGGCAATGCCCAAATCTGAATCACCCAAAAAATAAGAAAGTTATAAGAGAAGTCCAAATATGTTTTGCAACAGTACTTATGGAGGTAATAGCCATAATATTGCAAACAAACTTCATTTTCATATAAGGATAATATTTTTTCTCTAAATGTTGGTATATAATAAGGAAAGTATTGATAGAGACTGTTCTATATCAAATGCACTATATGACGACACTGGCATTCCACATTCGTTCCCCCTTGCATAGGAAGACTTGTGGAAATGAAAGCCTATGTTAAACACAAAAAGATTTGCAACAGGTATGAAACAATTTTTATCGTTTTGATACAAATTATTAGGTAACTTATGAGTGATGCATTAAACTGAAAGCATACATACATGCATCATGTGTGCTTTCAATATATGTATAGAGACATATATATGATTTGAAATTTTAATATCTGTGTATATAAACTCACATAATATGCCAGCTGCTGACAATTAACTCAAAATATCCAATGCATCCAAACCCCAAAGTGAGGTTAGGACTTCAAAGTCACTTTCAATAACTTTTCAGTTAAGAAAATCTTAAAGTTCACATTTTGATCCCCAACAAAAACTTCACTTGTGACAGCTAGTATCTCTTCTTTTTCCTTGTTAATTACTTACTGTATGTTATTTTTAACACGTTATGTTTTACATCAAAAGGCTGAGGTTGGGTAAGTTGATTCTTTCTGACTCCTGACTGTGGAGCTGGTGGGAGGGAGTGATGGCCTGTTCCCCAACAGTAGTTAAGCATGGTTAGCTGAGATAGGCTCCTGGACTGAAGGCTCAGAATGAGAGAAATCAGTAAGAAAGGGGTCTGCAGTGAAAGAGAAGCCACAAACTTGGTTTCTCAGGACTCCTGAAACTCCCACTTCTGAGAAACTCCTGTTTCTCAGGACAAACACCTCAGGCTGTGCCTCCAGTAGCAGCTAGCATGGCCCAGTAAGAGTAGACCTGTGCAATAAACTGATGCTAAGGACCTGGTGTCTGCAGTATACATACTTCAGCAAGATTTACTTCAGTTTGAATTTAGTCTGGTTCATGGACTGAAAGTACATTACCAGTAGGAGTATGTGCTTCTGAAATGTATCTTCCAATTTAATGTCATCTAAAAAAAGAAATCTGGTTTGTATACTTTCTGAGACCACTCTGGGAATAAACCGAAGCAAAATAAATAGTGGCAATAGGGAGAGCTGTTCTAAAAATATAGTCCTGATCCAAACTAAAATCTTAATGTAGAAAAAATCTTTGGAGGTGAATGAAAAATAATTTTTTCCTCAGGAAGGAAAACACACAGTTGGCAAATGCTGAAATGACATTGAAAATTGCTGCAGGGAGGGGTACCTTCTGCAATAATAAAATGGCAGAACATAAAGAAGTTTTCAGACTATTTCTTTTTGTCTTATACAAAAGGTCTCAGTTTTCTCTGTAGGTAGTGTCACTTCATTCTGGCTTATAACCTAATAAAACATGGCATTAGATACTGAAAGTCTATCATCTTTTCTTTGGGTTCCCTTAGAGGAAGAGATAAACTTGGGGACAAGACAGCTACTTAGCAAGGAATAACTAAAACCTCTTTTTTTTTGTGAAGGGAAAGACTGATTTTGGAGCTAGCGACTTTCTTTAGAGCACTAGATGAAGAAACAGTAAATGCAGTATCACACAGTATACTTTTCCCTCTACAAGCCGAGAAACAGAATTGACCAAAGCACATCTTCTGTCTTTTTCTCATAGAGAATGTGAGGCTCCCCCTGCAAAAAACCCCAAAACTAAACATCACAGCCTTCCTCCAAAGTGCTGTAGTCTAGTCCCATGAATAAAAGCCTGTAGCAGAGCAGGTTTGATACCATACCAGTGATGTTATCACAACTAGCAGATCCTTGCAACAAGTAGATACCAGAGCTCTGTGTCTAATAGTGCATTATTTCTGTCGACTGTGTTATTCAAAGATCACAGAACAAGGATATATGCATGACTAACTGTTGCTAATAAAATACTTGTAGTCTTATCAGAAAAAAAAAAACAAACCAAAAAACCCATAAAAACTTGCAGGCTGTTAAAGGAAAATAGCAGATTGTAACAAGGTTCCCAAATGTGCAAGGACAGGATATTAACAAAGTTCTTAAAAATAAAAGCACAGGACAATACAGAGGCCACAAGACTACAAGCATAATCACAAATGGTTATTTACTGATCATTAAAAGATTGTAACTTTTTGATCTGAGTAAAATTGGTCCTAGGGATCACAAACAGAACAAAGACCAGATATCCAGCACATGTAAAATACCACATGTATACTAAAACTTGAATGTAACACAGAAATGTGAATTAATGAAGAAAGAACAAGAGAACTATGTTTAAAAATCTTGTGAAAAGGAAAATAACAAACCCAAGCAGACCCACAGTGAGGAGAAAAACCCCTTACACCAGCAACATACTCCTCCTGATGAATTCATAAAAAGATTTTAATGAATAAATATTTGAAATTTTGATGTGGCCTCCACATTTCTGTTCCACTTCTTCTTCAGGTTCACCTGTAGATGAAGCTGCCTAGTTCAGTCACAACTTAAGCTACACCAGACTTGAAAATAATGACTTCTAATTGATTCCAGGTTGAGAAAAAACCAAAAACAATTCAAAACATTTTTGTATTTAGGTTCAGTAAAAACATATTAAACAAAAATCTGCACTGCATCTGTGGTTACTGATAGCCAGATCATCCAGACACTGTGTTTACCATGTGAAACCTGCAGTAGGCTTTGCAACATGCAGACAGGATGTTCTGATTAAAACAAATCCAGCAACGTATCATAGCTTAAAACTGCTCAATTGCTTTAACTTATCCTAGGAATAAAAATTTAAAAATCAAGACATTTCTAGGATTCTTTGCACCCTACTTAAAGAGGAGCTGAGAGCATGTTGATAAAATTGTTCTTTCAGGAGAAAAAAGAGCATATCTTCCAATTTTTTTTGGTTCAAAACAGCATAACAAGGATCTTCGATGAAAAGATGTTCTGAGTAAAACCTTGATTTTTGCTGCTGTGTGAATCTGAAAGAGCACACACTCTTTTTCTTGGATGATTGTGCTTTAGGATCTGTGCTAGGGAGAAGCTGTGAAAAGATAGAGAAGTTACTACTGGACTGCTGCCCTACTTTACCCTCTCCTTCATGCCAAATTTAAAATCCTCTATATCCCTGGATATAGTAGAATAAGAATGTTTCAAAAAGTTTAGATGAAAGATGAACATGACTGGCTTTTTGGTTTGCCTTGTTTTGTTTGCTTTACCATGTTGTATTGTTTATCTTTAAAAATGCATGGTGGTGCAGCAAACTGAGAAAGCTGGTCTTTTCTGGCTGGTGTAGTTTCAGTCAGATAGAATCTTCTGGAAAGCCGAAATTGTGCTTTCCCTGGAAATGTTTAAATTTTCCAGGGTCTTCTAAAGTGCATGTAGAAAATGAGAGTCGGACAGCCAAAAGATATCACGGGCAAACAGAGGCTGGAAAGCTGCTGAAAAGAGCAGGGCGGGGGGTGGCGAAATCAAATGCCTAAGGTAACAGGGAGAAGAGGGATCCAGAGTGTATCAGGTGAAGTCCGATCACACACAGCTGTTGTAATGCTGTAAAGGACAAAAAGAATGGAGCAAGGACCCATACTCTAAAGACAGAGTAGAAAAAGTAGAGCTTGTATCCAAATCTTCCTAATTTCAGTCTGTCTTCGCCAGTAGATCTGAATTTTTATATCTAAAAAATTACCTGATTTAGTTTTTGTTTTAAGAAAACCTAGCTTTATAAGCTCCATGTTCTCATGGCATTTTGTGTATGCTCACTTAACAGCAAACATTCTGGAAGATCTACCTCAAAACCTAGCCAATTTGGCACTTATACTAACAGTGACAAAAGGAAAGTGTGAGGAGGAAATAATGGGAAAAAATGGAATAAAAATTTGAAAAGACATTAGAAAGAAAAATACGATAAAAATGGGAGATGGAACGTATGGCATGAGTAATATTAAAGTATTCTGTATTGTCTTCTTCACTTCCTCTCTAAAAACCGAGACATTCAATTTGCCCTGAAAGGCCACATTGTGCCCTCACACTTCCTGGCATACTCCTTCATACAGAAATTGGTAAGGAACGATGACTAACCACGCAATTCTAGAAACCCCACTGTGCCATGTCATGCTGTGATGCTCATCCCACATCCACAGTTAGCCCAGTTACCTGGGAGGAGGATGAAATATGATAAACATTGCCTTCATCTGAGGTTTCAGAGAGAAAATGCATTAAGACCATGGTGTCAAACTGGGCAAATGGCAGTTCTTTTTTAGTGGGGGCAAATCTAAAAATTAAAAAGAAATATATTTATTACTTTTCATGGCTCAGTTTTTGCTATGTAAATTAGAAACACGAACAGAACTCTATTTCACATTGCTTCCTGTTAAATTTTCAGATACAAAGGTTGCTAGTACAATAAAAATGTCCATAGGGAAACAAATAACATCAAAAGGCACTCTCACATACAGCAATGTTATGTGACCTAGGTTTTATGATTAGGCACTGATTCACAGCCTGAACAACAAAACTCCTGTGTAAGTCTTCAACAGACAAACCAAACCTTAATTCCATTTCTCTTTCTCAGTCATACTCTTTTTTTTTTTTTTGCCTTACTCTTCAAAATAAACTCAAATAGCTAAAATAGCCCAAAGACATTATACCTTGGTCAAGCTACTTGATTGCATTTATTTCATGGCCTTTCATTATTTATAGCAATAGGCTACAGGTACTTGAAGCAACAATGGCATTATACAGAAAGCTAGTCACAAAATCACTGATAATACTTCTTAGCATGAGTTCTAACAAAGACATAGACTTTTGCTTGTTATTGTCTGTTGTTTGCAATTGCCTCAAGATAGTGGTAATATTTCATAGGTTCCCTTTCACAACCCTTTTCTTCCCATCTGTAATAAAGCGTAGCTAAGGATGATTTTGGAATATTAAATACTTCAAAGGTAACTAAGCTGTATTAACAGAGTTATAAGAACAATGGAAGAATTCAGAATCATCACTTTTTTATTGTTTTAATCTTTTCCTACCCTATTGACATAATAAAGAGGGCTTCATAACAACTGCTATCTGAACTGCTGTGGTACTCCAAGCTATGCATTAATCTTCAAAGGTGAAACATTTGGAGCCGTATTTCCAAGAATGATAGTGTGGTGTTAGTAAATCAGTGATTCCAGTTCTGCAAACATTCTTATATGATATTTTTTATTTTTCTTCTGAAGAAAATCAAGAAACATGGCAAGACTTTTGTTAGTAATTTTTGTCCCATGCTTCAAACTTCAACATCATCTGCAAATTGGGATTAAAAAAGATAAAAAGTGTCAGGTATTTACAGCCTTTTTAAAGTTTTAAAACTGGCAATAGTTATAGATTTTTAAATAAAAATTCATGTCATGGTTCAGTACATTTTAATAACTGTTATTTATAATACATGCAACATAGCGTTAGATTAATACTAATGAAGATTCATGCTTTCCTGAAGGGAATACATTAAAAACAACAACAAAAAGCCCAAAATACTGCAGGCTGAAGGAATAATTTATTGTAAATTTTTTTCAGCAATAAATATTTCCAATTACTACTTAGAGTTCATTAGTAACTAAATATATTATGATTAAATATGGAGGAAAAAAAAAAAAAAAAAAAAAGGAAGGCCCCGCCAGACGAAAAAAAAATTTGATAAAGAAAGGAAAAAAAACACAAAATCCAGGA
>Ga0181612_163547_pt1 | contig 12622 bp, 4 predicted proteins | sample HoacroProtozoa21_FD_119630 | JGI IMG/M metagenome (GOLD analysis project Ga0181612, IMG submission 119630) | Hoatzin crop microbial communities from Cojedes, Venezuel. Combined Assembly of Gp0051906, Gp0051904, Gp0051908 | reverse complement strand
TTTTTCCAGCAAAAGGACTTACCCTCATACAGATTTTGTGGAGGCGGGGAACCTTCTCTGGAGATATTCAAGACCCGCCTGGACAAGGTCCTGTGCAGCCTGCTGTAGGTGACCCTGCTTCAGCAGGAGAGTTGGACTAGATGACCCACAGAGGTCCCTTCCAGCCCCTACTATTCTGTGATTCTGTGAAGCTGCTTTATACACTTGACCTGTGTTGGCTACACTAGTTGAAATTAAGACCAGACAACTGCAGTTACAGAGCTGAAATCTGTTCTCTGTTTGTCACTGAATGCTACAACTTCTGTAACAGCCCATGACAGCAAACTGTCACCCTTCTAAAATAATAGACTCTTCTACCCAGTCACTAAATTTTATGAAAGCTGTAGTTCCAGGAAGCCAAATAAGGAGACGAAAACCACGACAAATCCCCAAGTTATTTCCATCCTTATTTTACTCAACATTGCTCTAAGCCTCCGCCTTGTCAACAGGCAGGAGTAATGTTATCAAGGGCAGGCATCTACATTAGAAATGCTTCTATCTGTGCTTGTCACCCCACCTCCATTTAGAGACAGGAGAAAGAAATAAACACTTCTAGGATGTGATGCTTCCTGTTTTATAGGCATTGTCTAAAATAGGGCAGATGAAAGTGCCTGTTTCATTTAGGGGAGGATGAGAATGGAAAATGCAGCATGGACTTCTCAACTTAGGCGACATGAATCCCTGTCTGCTTATCTCTTTCTGGAACAGCAGAGATCTGAAATATCTCAGAAGTTTTCTAACCTTTGTGTATAAATGGAGAGATACAGCATATAGCTCACTTGGATTAAAGCATTGACAAAAGATCTTTAGAGTTTTAACTCCAGTAAGTAGTTTGGGTTGCAGCCTAGATTGCCCTAGAAACTTTTGGTGAGTTGCAACAGCTTAAGTGAAGGACCATTTTAGATACTTTGGGATATCTGAGACATCTGCAGATGGGTGAAGATACAAGACAGGGCCTACAGAATACACATTATCTTCCAGCTAAAGGTCAAGGATACCCCACTGAGTCCAAAATGGCTATGATCTGAATGCTAACTTCTTGCTGCTAACTGCTTTTCAATTATTTTGCTTTAAGCAACAAAAATTAACACCACAATTTCATTTGCTGTATAGAACAAGATGAATTATCAACAGCACAGTAATCAAGCATGTTGTCTCTCAGTATTGTGGGTAAGGATGTTTCCCCCAGTTCATTCTGAGAAAAACTTTGCACCTCATCCAAAAGTGTGCTTCTGTGTCACTGTAATGCTCTATGTTTACTTGCACAGTTACTTCCATAAACCTTATCCAATTTCACACAATTTTTAAAATTAAATCAGGTTTTTGAAAAAATCTATGGAGTCCAGCATACTCCAAGGGACATGCAAAAACTTTAAAATTTACATCATTATAGTATTAAGTCATACTTCTTTGCATATTTCTTGAATAGAAAAACCTTTGTTTTCCTAAGTAGAAACTTTGATTTAGAGAGAACTGCCTTATTTAACCTGGTCTAATATGTAAATGAGTATTTCACATTATACCAGTCTTTTATTCTCTTTTATCTTAAAATCTTAACATTTGCAAATTTATTATATAGAACAATTATTTTATATTAAATTTAATTAATAGAATCTATTACAGTCATTTAAAATGCACTTCACGTTGATTGAAATAACTAGTGTAGGGCTACTCAATATTTACTTAAGATATGAATCTAGAGGGATTTGATAAAATTAATTAGCAGGAACTAATTATAGTTAGGATATGAGTTAGGGTTTAATAAATATAATTACAGAGTACAAATGATGGATTCTTAATTAATAGATATTAGTTGCCAAACACTGAAGAGACATTATCATATTTCTGTGCAGGACATGCTATTCGGCACACCTTCAATTCCAGTGGAAATAGTGACATTTAAAGTGCTCAGGGAGGGGGGGGTTGCAAAGGAGTTAAAACCAGATAAACTAATTTGTTTCAATTTTGCAGTGAAAGAATCAGATCAATTAAGGAAAGCTACCTTCTAAAAAAGATACTTTCCTGCTTATAGTATATTGGCATATGGCACAGTGGCCATGCGACAGAATTTTAGAGGTAGTTAGGCATTTAATAACGATGATAGGCTCTTGATGGGATTTTGGTATTACTTAGATGTTTCTGAATATTCATCTTGGCACCTGTTCTTTTATGTGCCTAGCTCCTTCTAAAAATAAAGCATTCACTTTGTCTGTGCCTTGCTATCCTACCTAAAAAATGAGGATAATAAAGCTTTCCTATCTTAGGAAGTTGTTGTGGGTATAATTTCTTCAAAGACTGTGAAGTAATCAACTAGTAGAGTATTAGAGGCTGTATAAATATTATGATAAATTGATGGAAGAATTGGTCTCTATTTTGAGGCAGAAAGCTGGCCATGTTTTAAAATAACTTTCTGCATTTGGATTCTCCATTCAGGTAAGGTTCATTGCACCCTAGGGCTTCTTAATATATGTTTGCACAGGAATCCAGAAATGCAATTGCTGTGTCATAGAAAGGTATTTGACCTGTGTGTTAGCGCTTCACAGGAAGGATGGGAGTGAGAGGACATGTATTATATTGTTCCAAAATGTGAAGGGCACGTTCGTAAAAATCACAACTACTGATGAACTAGTGATGGTAGAAGCTGGCTATTATTTGGACAAGAATAAAGCTGGTCCAGGACATCTTTTATTTTCCCTTAGCCAGTGTTAAGAAATTATTTAAGGAATACTCACTGGTTTGATCTGAACCAAAAATCGTCTTAACTTATGAGAAATCAAATTTTACACTTACCCAGAAAGCCACGAAGATATGAAAGGACAAAAACCCCACATATTTACAATATTACCAACCATGCTGTCAAGCTCATAAATTTCAGTGTACTGTCCTTTTAAGAAAGCAGGGGGGAAATTTAGTTAAAGGTGAGGTGTTTTGCTCTGGTACAGTGCCTCCTTTCATCTCACTCAGAAAGTCTGCAATTAACTCTCAGACAAGTAGACTGTACTAGGTGCTCTGAAGAGGTCCCTTCCAACCTAAGTGGTGCTGCGATTCTGTGAACAACCATTCCCCAGAATCAAGTGTGGCTGCACCTCTTTCTAGGACAGGAACAACATTACCTTGAAAACAACACTCATTTTTCCCCACAGTTTGCCACTTTCAGAACACAACTAAATAATGTAAGTGTAAGAGGTGCTAGCTACTTTCTGCTCCTGTCTATTGTGTATTTGGGTGTTAATCTGGAAACTCTTACGATTTCACAAAACAGGTAAATTCATAGCTTCTATCTAGGCTCCAGCTTCTTATAAAAATGTTTGGTTAGAACAGGCCTTGAATACCATTATTCTGCCAATACAGAAAAATTTCTAGCAGTTTGGCATTATTTTGGTGCCATCAGCTGAATAGCCAGCTGGTGCAGAAATGCAAAGGCACACCTTCTTCACAGCAGCTCATTGAACCAGGAGGTTATCTGTTTGCCAAGTATCCCATAGTGAGACTCAGTCAAGAAAAACAGAAGATCAAGCCAAAAAAAGGAAGATATTGAATCCTAATATCATCCAGACATTGCTCACCATTCAACTCACCTCATACCTGCTGTTTAAGGTTTATTCAGATACGACTTTATTAGCTAGATTTCATTTCCTTCTCCATTTGTTTAAATATCACTGTAAAACATAAGGCTTTAAAATTCACTCATCAAAAAAACTCAAGTTTTCCCTCTAAAATCAAAGTAAAATAATAAAAAGCTCTCAACATTTTATACCTGCCATAAGCATTAAATAGTACTAAGTCTATCAATTTTACTAGAAATGCTTTAATTCTATTACAGTATTTTATATGTCATTTGTAATAGCAATAAGAATGTAAAACAATGTCTTTCCGTTTATCAGTGTCTTAATGAAATGCTACTGGGCTCCTACCAGAGCCCAGGACAAAATTCGCCAAAGTACTCCAAAGGCCAGATTGCAGCAGACATTGATGAGCAAAAAAAAGAGAGGTAATGACCAACGATACTTTCCTCTTTCCAGACCGCACCTGACTCAAATTGAGAAATGACGTGATCTCTAATCCCCTGTGGCCTTTACAGAGAGGCGTGTGTAGGCTGAGGGTAGGAAATCACTTCTCCAGCAACAACAGTGGCAAATCTGATAATCCACAGCACCTTGGCCACCGTGTCCAAATTTAAGCATCAGAAATTGCCTTTTTCGGAGCTACAGTACAGACTGCAACATATGAGCCAGTAAAACCTTTATGCATAAAGCTTCACCCTTTAATAGGTAGATGGTCATCTCTCCTGAGGGGCTACGATTTGTAGTTTCACGGGATCTAGCTTTCTAAGAGCACAGGGGTACAAAAGGGTGTATTTGTTATTGACGGCTATGGGAACAGATGGGAAGAAGGGCAGGGTTAATGAGTAAACAGAGGAGCGAATTGTTAACAGGGACATAGTCCAGGTTTCTAGACTGAGTCCCCAATTTTTCTCTTAATAAAAATAACAGTTTGAAAGTATGTGAGATGTATGCATACACAAAGGAGAGAAAATAAAACACCCAGCTTTTAAAATGGATACAGAGCAGAACACATCATTTATTTACAATTTTTTTTCTTTGTTCCCTTAAATGAACTGTCACAGTGGCAAGGGAGAGAGAGCTATTCTTCATATGTTTGTACTGGAAGGAATTTTAAATATGTAAAGACAGGCTGGGAATAGCTGCCAAACTGTGACTGCAATCTGCAACTCTTCCTTTGCACGCTTTCTCTTCTACAGCCTACCTGGAAGGCAACAGTAATAGACTCTTGTGCAATTTCGACCTTGCTCCTTCACGCTAAGCAGTGCTGACAGACACATCACTGCAGGTTTGTCTCTTTATCTAACAGTAGTACACACCTTAAAGGAGACTTCTCAAGTCTGAAGAGCAAAAGAGTCTCCTGCACCCACTCGTCTACTTTCTCCTGTCATTATCACTCCATAGTTTATCACTTTTCAGAATTGCCTCTCTCCATCTCTTCCTTGCAAAGTGATCTCACACAAAAGCGTATAGCAAGAAGATACTGGCACTGTGGGGCAAACTTGTCAAATACTACACAGCTCCTCTTTGTGGGTGAAATCTTCACAATGTGAATATAGTGCTCCTCTCTGCGGATCATACCCATCCACTTGTGCAAAATTCACAGTGCGTTCAAGCCAAATGCTGAACTACTCAGCTGAAAACAAGGTCAGACAGAAATCTAGTCAAGGAAAAACATGCGTGAATCAATGATTAAAAAAGACTTCCCGTTTTGTCCTGTTGGCTCAACTATAGACTTATTTATAACCACTAGCTAATTAATTAACTGCCCTTTCCTCCTTTTTCTGTACAAATGCATTTGTGTGTTATTATACGCAGTTATAACATTTCCTGAAGAACAGGGTTGTGTTCATACTCATCAGAGATGATTCCTGTTTGAACAAGCTAGGCTTATAGTTTCTGAAAAAAAGATTCGTCCCACAGTGCAATAATGTTTTCCCAGATTCCAGTTAGGTATCTCATGAGAAGTGGTGTAATCTCAGTTCAACAGTAGATGTGAGGTCCTGCTGGGACAAAGTAAGAGCTGTTTATCACAGCCTCCCTCATCTTCTAATGGGAGCTGCCCTGTTTGGGAAGAGGTCAGCAAGGACCTGTGAACTCCTGGAAGCAGGAGATCTGCCTTTCTTGGTCATTGCTATATGGGTTTCAGAGTAACCTCTTCAGGAAAATCATAGGGATTGTAGGTGGTTAAGGAGAATTAAATTGATGTTAATGCTGTCTGTTTTGTTATTTACAAAAGGCTCCTTTTGCAATATTACATGCCATGTCTGTGTTTACTGAGCTAGTTAAAAAAAATGAATGAATGCACAGAAGTTTCTGAAAGGAGAGGCTGCGTCACCTAATTTCTTGTCTGTTCTGATCATACCTCCATTTCTATTAACACTCTTCCTGGCCTGTGCTTCGAAGCCCATGAAAGAGTTTCCAGCCATTATTTCCCACAATCCTCCCCATACACTTTCCGTCACAAATGCACACTGATCAGAAGTTGTCAGAAATATTATGTCTGCTGTTGATGAAGACATCACATCCTCCTGTCTATACCACTGTCACTTCTTCACAACTGCACTGCTAAACTGGCCATATCCACACTGAGATTAAGAGCTTAGCAGGAATGGACATTTCATCTAGAAAATAAAAATGGTCAGAGTTACAGTCAATAGTGTGTCCCACACTTGGCAGTACAACAGACTAGAATGCATAGGGTATGCCAGTCCTTACAGCCAAGAAAATGGTGTGACAAGATAGATTCCTGTTTCCCAATTCTTAATGACTAGCTACCTGCTTCTGACTAGACAGATTAAATGTGGTTCTTTGCGTCAACCTGGAGCAAAGCTTGAATTCTTCTACGTGGAAAAGCAGAAAAATATATAATTGATCTCCTACTCTAACTCAGATTTTTTCTGATAAGCTGTTAAAATTATAAACACCAGTTTTGGTAGTAGTTCAAATCCCAAGTGATCCGTTCACAGTCTTTGACTACCATGAGGTAAGCAGAAATGTGTCCTGGGGAAAAATGGCTTCTAATTGTCTTTTGTCTGGATCATGGCTTCTTGGTGGAAACAGCTGGCACTGGAATTGTCAGAGGCAGAGTTTGCTGAAAGATCCCTCTTTGTGTAGGAATTTCTATGTTTTTATTTCATTCTTCAACAGGTAGATTTATTCCCACTGTCAAGACACAAGTGAGTCTGAAATACTGTAATGATCCAATACTGAGAGAAGGATTATTACAAAGACTCACCTTATTCGTCTGAATGTGTACCTTGACTGGTCTCTCTCCATAACACAGGATCAATCTAGAGGTATTTAGTACCACTTCTGTTGCCTTGTAGCTTTTGTTAAGGAAGGATTTTCATTTTAAACGTGTTATGGAGAACCAGACACCTATAAGGCAAATAAGCTTTAATGTGGAAATTTTCCAATTTTTTATTTACATTGAAAAGTCTTTTTTCAGACTAAAAGAAGGAAAATAATATCCACTTGACTGGTGTGAAAGTAGCAAACCTCTGGACTTTTGCACATTGACAGAATCTCCTCTACTTTTCAGGCAATTAAACCTGCATCCTTTCTAGCAATGCTGTTCTTCATGCTTGACTTCTTATCTGGAGGACAATAAGACATTGCCATTTATGAAGACATCTTCTCCCCCCCCCCGCATTCAGTAATAAGATGGATGAGAAATTGTAACTCATCTCCCCAGCCATGAACTGTCACTTCCCTTAGGGAAAATGTTCTGGGCTTAGATACATTCAAAAACTTTGGGATGGCTTTCGCAGTTTCCGTTGGCTACTCTCTAAAAAGTATATACTTTTTACAATGGCTGTAGCTAGGAAAAACAGTTCTATTAGTTAATTCTTCAGCTTCTGCTCTTAAAGTCCCACTCATAAGAGGGATAGTATTTGCATGAAGTTTCTTGGCTGCATAGGGAAAGTCTCTCTAACAGAGTCTGTGCATTTGTAGGTTGGTAAAGAAAATGTATGACATTTGTGCTATGATTGAGTATAGAAATTCCTTAGCTTGACCACTGAAGTCCAGCCACAGGGGCTTCAGGTGGAATGAATATTCATTTGTATTCCCCAGGACAGAGCGGAGCAACCAGAGATGTCATGAGATTGTGAAAATTTAATGTAATATTCATAGCATTTGCCTTTTTTTACCTAAATCCTCCATTCCTATAGAAACCAGCTATGTGGAATCTCTGTTGCCTTTCTGCTATGTGTCTGTGTGTTTCAGTTTCAACTCTCTGGCTGCAGAGAAGCTTGCAAATATGGCACAGGTGTGCTGTGCTGATGCTGGACAAGAAGCTAAGTAATAAGGTGCTTGATTCTATAACATGATTCTTGATACTTTAGTCTATAACACGATTCCAGGGTTCCTGATTCACATTTCCTGAATGCTGAGGTTGCCACTATTTGACTTGCACTTATATTTGAATACCAGGTTTGTTGTCAGCACAGCGCTTTAGGCGGTCTTCTGCTGAAAGGTAATATGTAATTAATATGGTCTTCAACACACACTGAAGCCATTTATTCAAAACGCTTCTGGGTCTAGTGTTTGGGGAAAACCTAAAAGTATGAGAATCATTTCTTGTCCTGTCAGTTAAAACCCCCAGGCAAACGTAATACATGAAAAACCACACAGTTAAATAAAGCAGCAAGACAGCATATGCACCAAGTCCTTCTCAGTCTTCATTTTTCAGTTATCTTCGTTATCACTCTCCTACTGTGACAGAACCGCAAACAGTCAAAGAACTGAGAAAATGAAATCTCAGATTTCATTCAGCACCCAGGAAGGACTGGTATATTTTTCATTTCACATTAAGGAATTCTACTGAATTGTAAGCAGCAATACCAGCCTACAGGCAATAATATCTGTGGTGAGATTCTCTCATTATCATGCTAAATTCAGGTGTCCACCTCTACATGATGGGCTCAGTTCTGCTGCCTGAACATAGGCATGCACTACCTTTTTCAAACTGTCTAGCTTATTCAAGACACACACAAGTGGGCTCACAGATCTGACAAAGGACCTGCTGGAGTAGATGTGCATTCTTTTGAAGCAGCAGTCAACTGCCAGGGGATACAGTTGTGCATCTCAAATGGTATTAGATACTTCTGTTTAGGAAACTGAATAAAGATCATTATATAAGCTCCTGTTAGCATTAATGGAGATGGAATCAATGCAATCTATAAAGACCAAAGAGCTGAAGAGACCCTATGATCTGTATCGATTAGGTCTTCATTGATTGTAATAGGATCATAGACACCTAGTGTAACAATAGACATCTATGCCAAATATCTAAATTTAGATTTCTTAATCTTAAACTGGAGAAAGCACCCTAACATCATCGTTTAAAGACTAGGAGTAGAAATAAATTTTTCCTGAAAGTTGGAACCAATTTCAAATTAAGAAATAAATGAGAAAATGTGCAGTGAGAATGTGATTAGATTTTTAACAGGATTTAGTGAAAGTAAGGAAGAACATAAGAATAGTCTTCCTTGGTCAAGTCTAAGATCCATACAGCCCAATATCCTATCTTATACAGTAGCCATAAGCAGATTCCAACAGACATGTAAGAACAGGGCTAACCTGTTTTTACCAGGATGTTCAGTATTGTTATGGTCACAGCTCCATTCTAAATATGCCTGGTTATTAACAATACAAATACAAGGCATAAGTACACACCTATATCACTTCTTAATCTGATTCTGAAGCTCTCAGGTTTTGAAGAGGAGTCCCACATCTCATTGACTGTCAGAGAGTTTAAAAACTATATGTTTTTACAGGAGCTGATAATTTCCAGCCGTTTGCCTAGTCAATTTACATGAAAAAAGCATATTATGATTCAACAAAGGATATATTACAAAATCCATCCCCAAATACCCCTGCTATGATAAGCAAAAAATCTTTGTGGTTACGAAGAAACCTGCTAGTGTCTTCCTGGAATCATGCTAATCTGGAAAATCAATCTTCCATTTTAAAATGAGTTCTTACCCTGCCTCTCCCCCTCCTTCCTTTATGTTGAAAACTTTCAGGAAACAGTCTTGTCACATATTGACAGTGATGAGACGGGAAGCTGAGCTGTTCAACTCAATGAGCTGAGGACTTCAGAGACTAACTGCAATCATTGAAGCCTGGTCATCTTATGGGAGGGATTGTGTGTCTGTGCCAGTGGCAGCAGGGGGCTCGAACTGATGATCAAAAGAAGACGCTCCTTTCGTGTGTTCTCATTTCAGTGAAACATGTTTAAACACAGGGCCTTTTCTACACTTTCCTCCTGCTTGTTTGTTTGGTTGGGTTTTTTTTAATTTTCCCTTTCTGAACAGATAAGTACAGAGGAAACAATACTTCCTGCTTCACAAAACATGTACAGATGCAAAATTCAAACCCAAAAGAGACGAGATAAAGATAGGAGAGCCAAACTGGCTGGCACTTAGGTATTCTACAGCTATTCTAATAAAGCAACATGCAATGCAGCAATGCAGCAACAGGGCATAGAACAACCCACGTCTATATTACTGAATTCTCCTAGCCTACCAAGTATGGGAGCCACTGGAGAACACCCAGTGTGCCTCATCACTGGCCCACTCGGACTCTTGCACTATAGCTTGGAAATGTTCGCAGAAATGCAGTTGCACAAACCAAAACATATCAGAGACTATTGTAATCTTTTGATATAACAGAAATTCAAATTCCAAGGCTTGAGCCTTGAACACAATACTGATACATCCTATACATATAGGCTATACAATCCACACACAATGCAAACAACAGAGATACACTCAAGTATGTCCTAGTCAACCAAAAGGCCCATCAAATAGCAGTGCAGTTGTAAATGGCAATGTGGCACAAGACCAGATATGATCTTCCATATGGATCCTGGGTTCTTGTTAGCAGTAATTTTGATTTCAAGATTGAACATCAGTGTTGTTACAAACTTTACCACTAACTCAATCATCTCAACGTGAGTGGCAATTGGGATACTGCCATGTGGATGTAGGCGTGAACATATATCGGGTTTCTTCTTATCTATATTCTTGTCTTTCTGTCATAAAATGTATATCAATGAAACAGCAACTGGGGAATGTTAATGTGGACACTGGAACATTAACTTCTCTGAGATATTTTTGTGATTTTAATTGTAAAGTCTTAAATAACATTGACAAAGCTTTATTCTGTATTGATTCTATTGTTATGCTAAACTCTTCATTATGTGAATTTGTGAATGCTCACAAGAATCAATCATAATTATGCGTGGCCCAATACAGTTGAAATCCAAACAGTGGATCGATTCATGCTATAAAGTGCATTACATCTAGAAATCTCTGTGAGGCAATCTATCAAAAATTAGATCTGTGTATTAGCATTTTAGTTATTCAAGTATTATGCAATGGTAAGCACACCTCCAGAGGTCCTTCTCACATGGGTTCACATCAACGTAAGATTAACTGATTTCAGGCTTATATCCCCAAAACTCCAAGGAATTATAATCAAAACCATAATGCCAGACTGCCTTTTCATTAAAACTTTAAAAAAAGTCAGTACGTTTTATTCTACTAAACCATGTTCCTGAAAGTCTTAATTTTAGTTCCACATAAATGAAATAAAAGTCAGACAAATGTTGTGAATGGAATGGAATGATTCTATTTTGTCTGAATCTCTAATATACGGGTTTGAAGCAAGCGAAACACACTAATATCAACAGCAACATGGATGGTTTAAAGAATGTCTTTTTTTTTAACAAGTCCTGGAAATAAGCTTAGCAAATTCTGAACCAAAGAAGTCTATTGAAAAACTAAGGTTAAGCTTCAAATTCAGGTAAATCTATTAGCAACAGTAAAAATGGTGTGGGGATTGGATATTTTTAATACAGTGCTTACTAAATTATGATGTCTTAGAGAAGCTGCTACGAGTCCCGGTCCCAAGTCCTAACACAAATAAAGGTGGCAAGTGGTAGGCAACCTGGAGTAGCTGTGATTGGCTGCTGAGTTAATCATGTGCCTGATATTACACTATTAGAAAACCGAAAGAAAATAAAAAAGTGTTGCCGATAAGCTGGGGAAGAAAATGGGGAAAGACTAAGCTCTCCAATTTAATTTCATTCCAGAGATGGACCCAGGTGCAGAGCCTGCTGACTCTTCACCAATAATTGAACAATTTGAAAACACACATTATGCACAATTCTCCCAATTCCTGTATCCATCAGATGGAATCAGGCATCCTCAGAGGGATGTTTATCACATTCCAGTGAGCTATTCATTTCTTCCATATTATTGCAAACACTATTTATATTGAGTCACTCTTAGAATCATAGAATCATTAAGGTTGGAAAAGACCTCCAAGATGATCAAGTCCAACCGTCAACCCAACAGTACTTTACCTGCTAAACCACATCCTGAAGTGCAATATCTACACATTTTTTGAACACTTCCAGGGATGGGGACTCCATCACTGCCCTGGGCAGCCTGTTCCAATGTCTGACCACTCTTTCAGCAAAGGAATTTTTCCTAATATACAATCTAAACCTCCCCTGAGGCAACTTGAGGCTGTAAGGAGACAAGCAGGTGAGATGGAGGTGGGATTAAGGAGGGAAGCAGGTAGGATGGAGGTGGAAAGCTAGAAAGGATGGAGATGGGATGCAGGTGGGACGGAGGTGGGACTGGATAGGCATGTAGGCAGGTTGGAGGAGGAAAGCTAGATGGGATGAAGGTCTGCTGGAGGAGGGATGGAGGCAGGCTGCAGGCAGGCTGGAGGAGGGAACCAGGAGGGATGGAGATGGGATGCAGGTGGGATGGAGGAGGGAAGCAGGTGGGATGGAGGTGGAATGCTGGTGGGATGGAAGAGGGAAGCAGGCAGGGTGGAGGTGGGATTGAGGAGGGAAGCAGGTGGGATGGAGGATAAGGAGCTGCTGGAGAGAGTCCAGTGGAGGGCTACAAGGATGGTGAGGGGGGACTGGAGCATCTCTTCTACAAGGAGAGGCTGAGGAAGCTGGGCTTGTTCAGCCTGGAGAAGAGAAGGCTGTG
>Ga0181612_161471_pt1 | contig 12622 bp, 10 predicted proteins | sample HoacroProtozoa21_FD_119630 | JGI IMG/M metagenome (GOLD analysis project Ga0181612, IMG submission 119630) | Hoatzin crop microbial communities from Cojedes, Venezuel. Combined Assembly of Gp0051906, Gp0051904, Gp0051908 | reverse complement strand
ATTCTGTGACCCAGGGAACCCTTCCTCCAGCCTCCTGCCCCAAGCAGGGCCAGCTCTGCAGTCCCACCTCCCACTGCAAGGGTCCACCAAGCCCAGCCCCTCCGAGCAGCCTCTCCCACTGCTCCACTGCCCTCCTGCTAGGGACAACTGTCGCGGAGAAAATGTGACACACATGTCAAATGGACCTTTGGTCTTTATTTCGTTATGTAACTGAAATAATATCATGCTGTAGATTAAACAGAGCCCTTGTATGTTTCCTAACTCTTTGAGTAAAATTTACAAGTGATGAAAATGTGTTCAGAAAGATAAATTAGTATTTTATTCTCTTGATTTTTGTCACAGTTTCAAATTCCTGTATTAAAACATTTCTATTCAAAAGTGTGCTATTTAACCTCAGGGATGATAGCTGAGTTTGCAGGATGCTGTAATTAAGTCTGCATTGTAAATGGCTGCGCAAAAGAGCTGGTGGAAACTTGTGGAAAAATCCAGAATTCCAGATGATTTGGGGCCTGAATAAGCCATTAATTCATCAAAAAAAAGAGAAATATTCCACAAGTGCTATAAATTTTATGTGTTCTTGATAGGACTTCATTAAAAAAGATTAAAAAAATGAATCATTAAATTTATAGCAGCAGTCCTGAGAGACCCTTTTACCAAAGAAGTTCTTTCATGAGAGATTAGTGGTTCTGATTGAGATGGTTTATATCCAGCACATGACAGTTTAAGAGCCTTTTTGAGTTAGAAAAGCTTTTAGGGTGTTAGAAAATGGTGGGACTTCAATAATGTTAAGCCAGCTTGTCCTTCCTTCAAATGAACATCTATATTGTCTTGATTAGCACTAGAGAGACTTGCCAACATAAAGTTTCTTTTTACTGTCTTTATGGGATCCACTTTTTCTCTCTTTATGTATAAAAAGTTCTTGTCACGATAGTTTCAAAGGTCACTGCAGTGCCGCAGTAGTTATTGCTAACTCAAATCTTAGTTTTGCTATTGGCTAGGCAGTGTCTTTTTTTATTGTTCTATAACTTGATGTATGCTTAGGAGATTAGTTATACGAAATAGAGATGTGTTGAACTCCTCACAGAGTCTCACATAATGACATATTTTCTGGAGGGAAAGTAATATGCTCTGATTGTCATCTTGTGCTTGGGACAGGGGAAGGGGAGAGAAATCAGCTAAAAATGCTAGGCAGAATTCCAAGCTTATTTCAAATTCTCTTTAATGCTCAAAGCCTTTTAGAAATCTTTAGAAACTTCTGATGCAAATCCATTTCGTCATTAAATCTATGTCTGTATTACAAATGAAGGGCTTTTCACCCTCCTTAAGTAAATGGATTACTTAAGCCCTTCTTTGCAAAATGTAGTTCTGTGCTTCTGCCTAGTATACTGCCGCAAAGATGAGGTAAGTATCTTAAGAAGGATAATATAAGCTCATGTCCCTTTCCTGTGACATATGAATTCACCTAGTGAATATGACATTATCTGCAGCAGTGTATTTAGGGTTTTTCTTGGCTTTCCCAGTGGCTGCCTGAGTGATTTGGGTAACCCTGACAGTGTCTTTCAGGATATGTCAAACGGCTTCAATAGCCTTTGTTCCTAACGTGCTCTTACATCCGTGCATTTATAAGAGAATGTATTCTAAATATTAATTATCCTAGAGTTTTGTTTTACTTTCCAGTATGTGGTACCAGAGTGCTTCTCCAAAAAGCAGCTCATTAGGAGCTGGCCGGGAGCCAGAGGGGTGAAGCGAGCACACGGTGGTGTGAACACAGCCAGCAGCGGTTGCGTCCTCCGTCATCTTCAGCCTTTCTGGTATTTCTGCATTTGGCTTCAGATCAGATAGAATACAAGTACTTTTTTTCACATAAAATACAATGCAAATCTCGTTGCCAAAAATTTCTGTGGAGGCCTTGAAGTAAGCGTTAGCGTAGTGAAGGATGTGTTTACCTGTGGTTAATGAGCAGGCCAGCCTCAGCTCAGGACGGCTGGGGACCTGTGGTGTTTCAAACAGCTGAGGACCCCTCTGTGTGGGTTTGGTTTCTTCTTTCCCTCTGTGTCTGCTGCTGTGCTACTGGCCACCCCTGAGGAAAGCTTATTGGGTTTGATGGACCTTGGCTGAGTGAGGATATCACCAGAGTAATTTAGTGAGACAGTCTGAGCTGCTCTGAAGTGGCCTGTCCCCAGGATCTGAGGAGAAGTTCAATATCACCTCCTCTGAGAACACACACATATGTATTTTTTTATTTTGTTCCAGAAAGCATCTCAAAAGTGTAAAGTAATTGAGGGAAGTTCAAAGAAATATCTGTGCGACACATACAGCTTAGCCATCTTGGAAATCTTTACTTTTGTTACAGAAGGATTTGAAGAGAAACCTGTTAGAGCTGGAGACTGTACTCTTGGCCATGGCAAAATGCACTTCCCTGATTATCCACCAGCAGTCAGCCAGGGGTAGATGAGAGGCAGTCAAACAGCACTTCCCGTCTGTTAGCAGCTGCCTGACAGACGAAATGTGATGTGGGAAAGCTGCTGCTCTGCCGGAGTCTGCAGTCGGGTTGGCTAGTCAAAGCCAACATTGACATGGCGTGCCCAATCTCAGCTTAAATCACCCGTTTCTTTACTCATGTCAGACATTGTGCTGCTTGTCCTCCTTAGCACTGAGCACGAGGGTGGGTTCAGATATCTGCTGTGGGCATGCAAGGAGTGCTGAAACGCTGCTGTGTGCTCACGAAGAGACCATGCGGACATTGCCTTTCCCATGAACCCACCTCCCAAAATTTGCATACGTTTAAGGCTTAGCAGACTTTGTGAACTTTTGTAATCAATTTGAGGGACTTCTAACGTAAATGTGTAGTGTAGCAGTCCTGCCTTGCTCTCAGATTGCTTCCTTAAAGCAAAAAGACTTTTATTTTGATCTATGCTATCAGTTTAATTGGGACAGAGATGAGACCAAAAAAACAAAGCAGAAAAAAAAGAAATACTGAGTGCGTTCTGTGGAAGACCAAATCCCTTCTGACTGAACGCACGCTAAGATAATCAGATAAACAAAATGATCTCAACATCCCGTTCCCAATGTAAGAAACATTCAGTCAAATTTGCCCTGGTAGTATAGCAATGCATTACTAATAGGACTTAATATAAGCCTTTTACATCCAGAGCACATTGTTAGAATAACAGATTTGAGGCACTGCATTTGTAAGCAAAACTCCCCTTGATGTAAAGTAGTCAGAGGAGATAATTTGGTGCCACTTGGTTCTGTAGTCAGTATTTCACTTGATTACAAAGTTTTGTCTAATCCCCACTAAGTTCAATGAGCTCCTCACTATGAATTTAGAATTATATCGTCCAAGGGGTTTTGTTAAAGACCACGGAATGACTGACGCAGTTCAGCTCATTTCGAAAAGCAACATTAAGAATGAGATGACAAACTGCAAAACTCTTAATGTCTTCACAGATGTTTTGTAAAAAAGTCTTAATCCGCTAGACAGAAAAATGTTTGCCCATTCGCAACAGTTTGCACATCGTTTGCTGAGCTTAGAGTCTGCCAAATTAAGAAAGATGTGCTTATTAAGACTCACCATGCGCCTCCACTAGCTTTGCATTTATATATATAAGGAGTTGGGTGTTTGAGTTCATATCTAACTGCGTCACCAAACAATAGCGGATATTTGAAGCAAATTTTTATGTTGTGTGCAACAGAGAACAAAACACTTGGAGAGAAAATTTGATCACATTTTGATGATTGATCAAATCAAGACAATCCTGTAGATGTTGGCAGTTGATGCTATACAACAGGCTGTGACGAAGTGTACTTCAGAGGAGCAAGCAATCATGGCCATTATGCTGTTTTCTGTAGTAGAAGTTCACAAAAATCAGAATATATGAAAAGGAAATGCCAAAACTTTATAGTTCTGGTGTATACAGAGATGGCCCCTGTTTCTGAAGGGCGTTCTGATATGGTCACAGGCAGGATGGGAGGTCTCGCTCGACTGAGGGGCACAGCTGTGGGGCTTCGCTGCTGGAGCTGGGTGCTGTTTGCTGTGACAAGCCAGCACGTGGCCCCATTCAGCTGCAACCTCCACCAAAACCAAGAAACCGCGTCAGGAAAGGGAAGTTCTTTTATGTTTCCTTGTGACACACCTAAAATTATTCTTTACTGTATTTTAAAAGGTATGGATCTGTAAGTAAGTCTTTTTAAAGTTTTTAAAAAACCAAAATTACTTTGAAAGCTCAGCCTACGTGCCAGCACGTCGCTAACAACTGACCCCTGGGCAGTTGCTGCCCGTCTCCTCTTTGAGCAGAGTAGGTACGAACAAAGGAAAAATTGAGATCGGAATGCACAGCTTCGTCTGCTTTTCCGGGCTTCTCCTCCCATTTTACCTGCACACTAGACACCCAGAAATTCTGGGCATGATACCTCTTCTTAGCTATTTTGACTCTGTGGGTTTCTTTTTTCTTTTTCTTCCCCATATATAGTTGTGTGAGCCAAAACATGACCTAGCCAGTAGCTTTTATGAGGTCTGCCAGCTTGAGTTGCTGCATGCAAATGAATGTTTGGCCTTCAGAAGATGTGCAATGTTTTGTTATTTATACACACCCCGTTTGGGACAGAGTGTGTGTGTAAGAGTGGATTTATTCTTGCTCCTAGTCTTGGGTTAAGAGGGATCTTGAGTGCAGGCTCTTCGTGGAGCTGGCCGCTGGGCTGACGCCTTGCAGGGCCGGTGATGGGCAGCCAGTGCCTACAGCACCAAATTACCGACGAGCTGCCCTGCCACGCCATGTCTGCCTTCCCTCGGTGGAGGGGCAATAAAGCTGCACAGGCTAGAAAATCTAATGGATATAGCCTCCAATTTGTTATTTCAGTCCATTATCTTCTAATGTAAAGGAAGATAAAATAACTGTAGCATCGAGAGGCATCAGGCTCCTTGACCCTCAGGTCATCTCTGTTTTCTCACACCCCCAGTTCCACACAAGCTGCTAAGATCTCCTGGCCAGATTCCCACGTATGCTCACGCAGAAGTGTTTGCTGTTCTGTACGTTATTCTTCCAAATGGAAATGAGATTATCCTTGGCATTTCGCGAGTGCCAGGACCAGGGTGAGCGTGGCTGTTGTCTTCAGGAACTCAAAGGTTAGCTCCAATTTCCTGACAGCCGAAAGGAGCCGCGTTTTCTGCTAGACATGAAGAGCAGATGGCTATTACTGGAGATCTGTTTTTCTTGGAGGTTATTTTTTTTTATGCTTGCACATTATATGTTTGAAAGAACACAAAGCAAATGTTTTTCATTCTTGTGTTGTTCAGAAGACTCGTCTGGCTAGTTTTTTAGAGCAATGCAGGGTTTTATTAGACTGTTCAGGGTGAATTTTCTTGATTATATTACAATGCTAAAAGTGATTGGAAAGATGCGCCTAAAGATAATGAATACTGGGACAAAGCAAACACGAACTTTTGTAAGTAGTTTGCTTGCAGCTATTACATTACAGTGCTATTGTTATAATGTGTCTGAAAGGAGTTTAGACTCGTGGTCAAGGCTGGATGAAATGTTTGTGACAGGAATTGTTGAAAAGATTTATTTTCAAGGTCCCTACCTTTTATTTGAATGAATAACAGTAGCAACCGACAGCACTAGCAGCATAACTTGACGAGCTAACAGTTCCAGGCTACAGAGCACGCAGTGAAAACTCTAGAGGGAGAGCAGCTCTCACTTTCTGAGCCAAGAAGCACATCTTGTTTACCAATATGCTTTTTCTTTGGGATTGGAATGTGGGGGGTTTGGTGTTTTAATTTTTTTGAACTTAAAATTTACTAGTGCCTTAAGACTCGAATTTAGAAATATTGGTAGAGAACAGACCAACTTACTTGCTGCCATGCTGTAGGTGTGTATGACTATGATTCCACGATTCCAGGACTATATAGATCAACCCCTCATATTAGAAGTTCCTCTTTAAACATGAAGAGTTTGAATCTCGGGAAGAAATCAATGTGTAAATAGTACCCTAAATGGTCATTTTCTTAGCCATGGTTGGAAAGTTGCCAGTCTGTTTGGGCTTGTATCTCAGCTCAGTAAGCATGCAGTACCTGCGCTGGAGCAATTGCGTTGCTTGCTATTCTGTGATGGTTTGTTTGGAAATGGTGGTTTGGGAAAGTAGAAACAATCGGGTGAATTGTGGCAGGCAGTCTGTGTCATTTTCATGGGTATCTGAAATGCCCTGGCTTTAAAGACATGAACTGCTATGTGACGCATAAGACAAGTACAAGAAAGAAAGAGAAGCATTTCACCATTTTAACTATTCTGGATCTAGGAGGGGTGGGACCCAGATGTGAAGATGATGTTGTTTGGTAAAATTAAATTAAATCTAAAAAAGTCACACTGGCATGAAACAAATGGTAGAGTATTCAGTTTCTTATTTAAAAAGAGAATTACTGACTGATAGTGAAGTGCATTAAACAGAACAGAACCCAAACTGTTTAAAGCTCTTCTGTATGAAGTAACGGAACTTGTACAATGCATTAGTTGACTTAACTAGGACTTACTGCAGTCCGTTGTGGTCACAGGCAGAAGTGCGTTACACGCTGTTGCGTCTGAGCTCTCCAAGAAGAGCGTTATACCCTGCAAACCACTTTGTCTTTGGTCTTTGCTCTGGAGGAATTAGGCAGTGTGTTTGGATGGCAAGTCCTCCGGCATAAAGGGGAGCCTTCCTTATATTTACAAGAAGCGCTGGAAAGCCACAGCACTGCATCAAACATCTTATAGGTACCAGAATTGACCAAGTGAGTGGATTAGCAATCAGCTGTTAGTTCCTGTGCTTCACCTAACACAGCCCAATTTTTCTATACAGTGTATTACGTTAGCTTTGCCCCCTTGCACTCCTATTCACACAGGATTCAGGGTTTCTTGTCACTCCGACAGACAACTTCTGCTACAGGACAAGGGGAGGACTGTTTTAAATCCTTTGCCCTCTGGCCTCACAGCACTGCTGGGCATTTGGCCGCTGTAACTGTTGCCATTGTAAGTGGGGCTGTTGCTTTCCCCAGCTACATTCCAGCTTTCCCTGTTTTGGTTATTTGCTACGATTACTGCACAGCTGTATGCCCCCTCCCTCTGTAAATATGGCGTGTAACACAGTGGGAGTAAAGCTTTGCAAGTAGAAAGCCTCTGACATGGCAGCCAGCTCTGCCTGGGAGCGTGACTGACCCAAGCACTGACCGGTGAAATCATCCATCCCTTCGCTCTCCCGCGTCCCTTCCCAGAGCTGGTGGGACGGCTGCCGTGCCCGCTCCGCACCGCGGCTCACGGCCAGCACTCGCTGCTGCCCGGAGGAGTGGGAGCATCAGCTGAGCAGCACCAAAGCGTCGTCGGCCGATGCCGTCTGATCTCTTCTCTTTTCTACAGTCTTCACCCAACTCTGAGCGAGCTCCAGTAAACAGAGCTGGAGGCACGCTCAGCACCCTATAAACACAGGGTCCTTCTCCAGGAGTGAATGTTGGTCTTGCTGGCAGTCAGGAATTTAGATTCCAGCTAATAGCCACAAAAGAAGCGTTTGTGAGAGACCAAGGGCTTGTGTTCAGGCCAGGGGAGAGGGGATGAGTCCACCAGTGCCGTTCCTCAGCAGAGTCACAGATCCTGTGAACTGGGAGGAGACCTTCTGCGGTGGCTTTGCTGGGTTTGGGGAAGGGCCTCAGTAGAAGAGACCATCTCTAGAGCTCTTCTCCATTGACATATCTCCACTTGGGGTTGCCAGGGACCTCAGAAGGGTACTGCAAAAAGTGCTGTGAAATAGAGAACTTAAAAAATTATTTGCATTCAACTCCATAATAACTATTTGGTATGTCTCAGCTCCTGCATTTGCAAACGAGTTTGGCTTTGGAAGACCAAAATCTAAGCATATATTGTAAATAAGGCAGGGAAAAGAAGTTTCATATTCAACATTTTTTGCATTTATGCCTTGATCCTATTCTGTAAGTTTTATGATACAGTCTTCTTGTAAAAGCAGTCTGTTCAATGATACATTGCATCTACGGAAACAATATTGTTTTAACTTCAACCATATATTCAACATGTCAAAAAAGGAGCATCTATATTCATAAACTACAGAACTGAGTCTTAAATTTTATTGCTTGCTTTTCAATAGGCCCTTTTAACTGTGGGAATGCCTTTCTCTTCCTATTTTCCTAAACATCCATGCAAGTTTAGCAGTGCCAGCACCTAGTGTGGTGACTTTTAACTCTAAGTTGGAAGCTAATCTAGCTGACAGAAGTACATTAGGCTACCAGTGGTTGGTATTAGTTATTTTATTCAACTGGAGATGCTGATGACCTGCATAGGTTTTGATAATTCCAGAAAAAAACCTAATTATTTTGGTTTAATGTTTTTGGTGTTGTTTGGTTTTTTGAGTGTTTTTTTTTTTGTTGTTTGTTTGTTTGTTTGTTTGTTTTTTAAAAAAAAGCTCTGGTAAGCTTCCCGTGATTAAACATGATTACAGAGAGGACAGTCAGTGCAAGCGTGTGTGTAAGTAAGTGTAGACGCGTTGGGAGGGTGACTGAACGGCTTCACCACCTCCCTGGTGGGAACCATATGCTTGAGAAGGTTGGACTGAGGCTGAAGCAATTCCTGATATTTCAGGGCTTGGCTTTGCCACATTTGTAAAGTTACATTGAAGTAATTTCTATTTTAAAGATAGACAATATAAACACACCTACACAGTGCTCTTGTTTGTTAAATTGTGTGTTCTGCAACATACGCTATGTCATATAATACAATGTAGCTGAGCTGAAATTTGGAGGAAAGGTTTTTTGAAATATCTATTCATGAATCAGAAGAAAATTAACAGAGTTAAGGAACAGACTGGTCCTCCAAAATACTTACAAATATTTTCTCTCTTTGCATAAAAAATACATAAATACTAATTTTTCCTGCCAGCAATTCTAAATGATCTATCTGTTTTCATGTGGGCTCTGTCTACAGGTTCACATGCTTAGTTTAAACTATGTTGTGGGAACTGTTAGGGACCAGCTGGTCCCATGAAGATCTCAGCATACTTCTTTAACTTCTGCTACAGATCTGTTGAATTCGTCAGGTTGCGGAAGCCACAACCCAAGACTGTATTTCACAAATGATTTTTTGTTTCATAAACTTCTTAATTGCGTAGTTATTTTGTGCTAATGTTCATGGCAGTGATCTAATTGAAGCAGTAATAAGTTTCTCTTCATTTAGTGCCAAACCAAAGATGAAACACTAAACCCCTGCGGGGGCAGATTTTTGCAAGCGCAGACGGATGGTGCAGAAATTGTTGAAGGATGAGATTTATGCTGTCCAGCGCTGCTTCAGTGGTCAAAAAACCTTGAATACAAATCCTTTTTCATAATTGACATGATACTTTTTAGATAGTATGCAGTGACTTTTATATATATGTATATATATGTATATCTAATCTGCCAATACTGTTTAAATGACATATTGTTTCCAGGATTTCAGTTTTGTAATGCTGAAACACTCGATTGCTGATGTTCCTTAGGTGAGTTCCAGATTTTGAGACTCCAGAAGCACTTTTCCTCTTTACTGACAGTTTAAGAAGTACCGTTTTCCAAGACAAATATTCTGGACAAAATGCTCAGGCTTGCCTGTCTGCTCTTTCGGAGGATTTTGAGGCAGGTTGTTATTGCGGAGATAGATACCTAGAAAAGTGAGAGCTTGCAGGAGGCGGCTCCAGCTGGGCTGCTGGAATTCTGCATGTTTCTAGTCCAGCCTCACTCTCTGCTTTCTTCCAGCATTTCGTTTGACTGCAAGGCTGTAAACTCTATTCCTGTAAGAATTTTACAAAATGAAATTACTTTCTAGGTTATTTTATTAAGATCATTGGGACTGAAAAGTTGATGAGTGATCTCTGAACAGTTTTGAAAAAAATTCTCTGTAAACATTTACAAAAGCGATGTTGGTGCTGACTGCTGAGTAAGCTACAGCCACACTGACATCTGCAAACAAATTCATCTTGAGATAATGTTGTGCTCCTGATATCTGTATAGAGAAGTCATAAGTCTCCCTTCAGACTTAATCACTTCCCATGTCTGATTATTATGTGTTTATTTTTTTTTTAGTGGTACTCATTTCATGGTTTTTATGCACAGTATAAAATAATTTTTCATTTACGTAGTAAAAATAATCTGCTGCTTTCACTAGAAATTACCGAGTATTCAGCCTTAACGTCTTGATTACTGTTGTCACACCCGACAATTTAATTGAATAGTTTATTTTGTACATGGCATTTTACTGTCTAATACTGTGGTAGAAGTGGCTTTTCCTTCTGCCACCTTTCTTAATATGAGAAAGGAAAGTACCTTACATTCTCCTCAGATTTTGAACGCTTCCATTGATAATTAACAGCTAATATTTAGGTTGCTTGATTGGACATTATTTCTTTTAAAAGTATTAATGCAAGTTCAATGCATTTTAAATTTCATTGAGTAATCTTGTAGCATTTTTCCTGCTCTTCAGTAACTGAAAGAAGTTTGCTCATTCTACTAAACGAAAAGCAACACCTGATATTTATTGTTTAATACTTACCTATGCCCATGCAGGTGCAGGGTGAGTCCATAACACCTGAGATGTCCTGTGAAATGTTCTCCTTGCCTGGATAGTCCAACTGACAGCTGGTGGAGGGGCTGCATCCCAGGCTGGCAAACGAGCCTGATGCAGAAGACGCACGCGAGTGAGGACAGCAAGAGATGTTGCCCGTCCTGCATCTCCTGGTCTTCTGGGTTCTCAGGCAGGTGGGCCAGGCTTGCCCAATGAGGAGCAGTGGGACACAGGTGAAAGCTGGTGTGTGGGACGTGCTCCTCCGGGCTCTTATGCTCCTGCACTGATAAACCATACTGCTTCATGCCATGGCAACATTTCCAGCTTGTTTTAGTTTGATATTCCTTTAAAGAGTTGTAATTATCTAAGGTGGGAAAGCAAAATTTTGTAGCCAGCACTACCCTTGAATTCTGGAGCAATGGTGTAGGAAAATGAGTTGCAGGCTGTTTTTAGAACAAAGTGATTTGATCACATCGTATAAAGACTACAGTATACTTGACAAAAAATAGAGAAGGTATCCTGTGGTGATAATCTAGTGCTGACTCTTCAAGCAAAATGACACACTTTTAAATAAATAGCACATCCATTGATTAATAACGGATGTCTATGTTGCAGCTTCCTAAATTATCTCTCCTTCCCGTGACTTGAACCACATTTCTACCTTGTTCTCCTTGCTTCATCCTTCCAGGACCGTTAGTCTCTCTCTGCCTCCTGACTTTCACTCTTCTGTCAATAGTGTTTGAACTGATGAAGCCACAGCCAAAGGAAAAAGACAAATCTCTGCATCCTCAAATAAAATTCCAGAGAGGTTCACAGAGTACAAGTAGCCGTGAATTTTAGGGCAAAAATATTTCATTTCCTTGAAATATGGTTATATAGATGGATTTAGAAAACTCAGGATGCTTAGTAAGGAAAGGGAACAATGTTCTTCTGTTTCAGCCTGTCAAGGCAAGGAAAGGTTTCCAAAACATCTTCTACAGAATTTGTGGGCAGGTTTCTTGGCTGGGCTGCCAGACTTTACTATGTTTTGTGTCAGACCCAAAGTGCAACGACATTTTCAGTAATTTCATACCTTTAAAGATAAGAAATGCGTCAGCAATACCTGGAAGACAGATTTGTATCCTGTTTAGTCCCACTAAGTGAAGATGGAGACTGCTTGGATAGACTGGAAAATAAACTATCTTGGGAAAAAGAAAGTGATATTCCTGCTTTCCTAATTTCCCTTATCGTTCATGAAACAGCCTTGTAAGACAAGATTATTGCCTCTGCTGATGGCTATTGGCACCAAAATACCAGTCCTTACTCTTAATGGCTGGACCCTTGTTATCATTAGCAAGGTTTTGAGTCTTCTGGCACTCTTTCTACCCCTAAAAGGTAGTGGAAAAAGCTCTTTATTCCACCCCCCCACACCCCAGAGCAAAGATGTTTCCCAGTATCTTGTTATTTACAGTGTGGTTATACAGGTGTTCCAGGAAAGGAGCTAAATAGCCCAGGGACTTGTGTTTAAAAGCAGTACCTCTGATAACACGCTTCAAACTTCCGCTCTGCAATTGTGAATGCTTCAGAACTTGGGTTGGTCATCTTTTTTAGCTGTTGAATGTCAAGATAAAAAACATGAAGTGATTATAAATTGACTTCTCAAGAAGAGCTTCACATGGAAAAAAATCTCCAGCATCAAGAAATCTGGCGTTAGTTTTCTAGTGCTGTGCTCTACCATAAACGTTGTGTTTCAGAGATGTTTGGACATCAGTCACAAAGATTGTTTTGTACTTTATACAGAATACAATTTTCCTGATAAGTGGGGAACATTTCCATTTCACCCATTTTTTTCCAACCCTTTTTTTTTTTCCCTTGAATTCTTGGGAAAATACAACAAATGCACATGAAGCCTGGTTTCTGTGCAAAAGTACTAATCCCTTTTGAGTAGGCAAGTTCTAACACATTTGTGTAAACAACTGTGGGATGCACCCATGGAGACACACATGGGTGTGGGCTGTGCCCTGAAAGTTTCTCCTGAATGTCCTTGAAAATCTGATCACACTGAGTGCGAGACT
>Ga0181612_143475_pt1 | contig 12622 bp, 5 predicted proteins | sample HoacroProtozoa21_FD_119630 | JGI IMG/M metagenome (GOLD analysis project Ga0181612, IMG submission 119630) | Hoatzin crop microbial communities from Cojedes, Venezuel. Combined Assembly of Gp0051906, Gp0051904, Gp0051908 | reverse complement strand
GTGGTTTTCCTTAAAAAAGTGTGGGTTTGGCCCCCCCCCCCCCCTTTTTTATTTTTTGCATATAAATATGTGTACCATTTGTGGTAAAAAAATTTTCCCCTCCCTTTTTATTTTTTGCATGTAAATAGGTGGACTATCTGTGGTAAAAAAGGTTATGGTTGTTGGAGCTATGCTTCTTAGAGCTACCTTAATCTTACAGCCCTATGATTGTGGCTCTGACTTAATTTAAAATCATAATTAAAGCCCCAAACTGTTGGCTTAACTGGACAGCTATTTTTCATGGATTTTTCATGTTTTGTTCCCAGCCTTAGTGCCCGGATTGTTGAAGACATTGAGGAACTGCTTGAAAGCAAAATAGTTGTGTAGGGCTTTTTGTTGTTTCTGCCTGTGTGTGCAGTTCCAAAATAATTGTAGTTACACAAACACAAGAAGCAGTGCAACTGGTTATTTTCAGCTCTTTTTGGGGTTCTGGTGATTAATTCTTAATGTTTCACACCTCCCCCTTAAAAACTTTTACTATAGGCCCAAGAACTTCAGAGGGAGATGGGTAGCTCCTTGATGACTGTTACTAAGCTGTTGCTTTACTAGGTGTGGTAATAGCTACAAGGAAGCAATCAGGATAGACAGTGAAGGCTTGTTTTGGAGAATGATTTATTTTACTTCATAGAGAAGTCCCAACATTGCTTTATTTTATAGCTTGTTTCCTCTTGTCAACTTCTCGACTATTTCTTTAGCAATCATGTGCCAAGGCTAGAGCACTGGCTTCTGTTAGAAAGCATTAGTTTTCTAACCTTTCATACCTTGCTTAAAAGTTTGATTCTAGTAGTGATATGAGGGGCTAGGATTATGAGAAACTTGAAGATGGAGAAAGATAGCATACAGCTATTGTTTGAGATAGAGCCACACCAATTTCTATAATCTAAGTGTATCCTTTCTGCAAAATGAGGGAAGTGAAGTTTTGGTATCTTTGAGGAAAAGACCAACATCTCAACCCCTAGAGAAACTTAATTTGTCAGTGAGAACTTAGTGGGTGTTGCTGCAGTGTTAAAATAGAGGCCCTGTTCTAGTCTACCACAAAGCAGAGCATTTAACTTGGCAATATTTGTTCCCTATGGAAATGAGCTCAGGTGTTCACTGTAATATCTGCCCAATAGGGCACGCGTTCCAGAGCACTAATAGCTATGAAAGCTTGCTCTCAAACTATAAAAACTCTGGACTGAATGGTAGGTGTGATTAAAAATGTAACTTTTGCTGTTGCTAAAAGTGATTTCTGTGAAGTGAATGGGGCAAGCTTGTTTCTGCCCAGTTTCCTTCTATTTCCTGATTTTTCAAGTTAAGCAGCTATGTGGTTTTTATCTTGTTTTTTTTTACCACACCTTCCTAACCATGTTGCCGGTGAGCTTGAATAGAGTCTTATTTTCCTTAGAAGGAGAAAAGCCCTACAAATAAAAAGTTAAATGTGTACCATATAAAGTTTTTAATTTGCTTGCTCTGGTAATTTGTCACCTACTTAACTTTCAAAAGCTTTATTGAAGTCAACCATGGAGAAATTATTTCTGTGAATTTTCATTTCAGTGTTGAATTGAATTAGTGGTAGAAGCTTTGAGCTGGGTTGAGAACATAGTCAAGATGTGTCTTTTTGTGTTTTAAAACAAGTGTGGCTTGTATGCTTACTAATGAGGACAAGAACTGCTTCTGTATCTCTGCTAGACTTTTTCTAAGCCTTTTATTGCTGTCAAAATATTGGATTAAAGACAACAGAGTCAAATAAAATACCACTAAAGGGATGTTAACTAAACCAAAATACAGTAATCCAAATACTGAAGAAAAAAGTGTTGCACAGAACAAGACTAGGCTTCACACTAATAAGAAATTAGTACAGATAAAATCACTGTAATCTGTCAAGAAATAGCCAAAGTTGTAGTAAGAACTACAGTTGACTTGACTCTGGACAAAGGATCTGTAGACAGAGTTTAGTTTTGCTACTATGAACTAGTCTTGAAGTCCTGTGACAAACGTGTCTTAAAACCTAGCCGACTATTGCTAGTAAACTGCTCATAGCGCCTGTGGCTATGGAGTAGTTGAGAGAATGTTTTATGCATTTGTGGTGCTTAAAACAAAAGTGAGGGAAAACTAGCAGCACACTAACTCTTCTACGGCGGCAAGTTAGTAAAAACGTGCTATGTTTGGCTCATAAATTAAGGTAGAAGTTAGCCATCCGGGTTGATCTTAGGGTAACTCTTCTGCCTAGCGCTGCTGGGGCAAGGCACAAGACTTAGTGTGTAGCCCATTTATTATGAAGCAGTTAAATCCTAGTGGAGTGGAGAAATGAGCTGGAGTTATTTGCACAGTCTTATTGGCACACGGCTAGAGGGGAGTTTGCTTTTCACGGCAACAGTATCAACTTTGGCAGAGGTACAGAACTTCAGTTTCTGGAGAAAGTCTTGCATCTTTAATATTTTCATTTTTTGAGGGAACAGTGAACTGTTTCAGTGCAGATTTTGAAGTGGAATGTATGTGTAAAAATATCAAGCCAATCAAATACCAACTAGAAGCCAAACTAAACTATAGTTACAACCTCATGTACTGCAAGAAATGTGAAAGTGACCTTTCAAAAACCAGCTGATAAGTGAAAAGCCTCTGTAGTAGCACTTAGAGTAGGTATTTGTAGTATTTCTGTGTGCATGTGACTTAACTGAAGATTCTCTAGCTCTTCACTGGGAATACCGATTCTGTCATAACGCTGTAACAAAGTTAGCTGCCTGCTTTGCACTGCTTGGGGGTACAGCCTTGGAGTTACAATTGTCTTGGTACAATCTACAGTGAGGACTGGAGACAGCAAGGATTAAAACTACAATGGTAAAATAATTCCAAATTAGATGTGATAGTATAAGAAGTTACTGTCAAGTCTTGGAATCTGCCGTAGTATCTGCTGACAGGTGAAAATAGAGACAACAGCAGACTTTGCAGTTCTGGTAGCCTCAGGTAGTCCACTTCTGTTTAATAATGTAACTAAATATTACAAATAATGCTTTCTGATAAACTGCTTTTGATTAAGCCCTTCTTTTGAACATCACCTGTCTCCCAGGAACTTCCCATGTAAGACATTGTTGGGGAGAGAAGAGATGGAACGATATTTCTGCTCTTAAGCTAGGAAATACAGTTCTGGGCAAAAGAAATGCCAAGTGTCTTGTAGTATAAATGTTATTTCAACACAACTGGCCACAGGCCGCAGCTGACTTACTGCCAAGGTGTTCTTAACTGGGATGAAGTGCTACAAGTAGTCCATCTGCTGTTCCTGTAGTAACCCACTTTGCAGTTACGTTCCTTATTAACTCCAGGGCATTTTTATCTAGAGTGACCCCAAAGCTTCTTAGTGATAAGGGAAAACTGATGTAGCAGAAGCAAAGCTGGGAGGAGAGCGAGTGTCAGGTCTGGTGCTTCTGCCAGGTGAATTGGGAGGTAAACATGCTTCTGAGGCAGGACAGTTTTACTTCTGTATATCTTTGTGTTCCAGACTTTTCTTTCCTTTTCCTCTCAGAGACAACAACAGCTTGCAAGTTCTTCCAAGGCTCTGTCAAATTTGAAGTAGGCAGTGAAGATACTGGTGCTTTTTCTGCCCTAGACAGCTGCTTGCCTTGTGCCTTACAGTACTGAGCTGTGACTAATAAGTGGTGGGATAGCATGGACAACTAGAAGCTTGCACAATAGTGTTATTCAAACCAGCGTGCTATTGGCAATATAAACTCAAATATATTCAATGCTATCGTAATTCCCTAGCAGCCTTCCAGATTGGCTGGTAGACTCTGAAAGCCCTCTTTATTATGAATTCATAAAACTCTGGCAGGTTAGACTAAATAAATGGATGTTGTACTCTTAAGCTCTTTTAATGGAGATTAAAATCTTTGTCAACTTTGCTTTCTACAATGTAGCCTTGCACAGGATTGGAGAAAATGGCAGTCCCCGGAGGATGTGAGCACCTCTTAGTTTTTTTCTTTAGTCTCAAACTTGTATTTTTTGATCGTTCATTGAAGTAGCTGCTGTTTTTTTCTGACACTTTTCATTTTGATGTGTAGGATACTAACACAGACCTCTGCTCAAGGCTTTGCATTTCAGTGGTGTTGAAATTTGGCTGCTATGTGTATGGTGTACTTTGAGTCTGGGTCCTATGGATAATGTACAGAAACACTGTATTTAAATGTAGGACACTAGTTCCAGAAGCTATTTAATTTTTTGAACGGTAGGTGCTATGAAAGTAAGTGACAGTTGTTTAGAAGAGCTTAAGCTTGCCATTTAAGAATTGTACCATTTAGCATTTAGTAGCCTAAGAATGTGGGAGATCAAACTGATTTGTGGGACTGAGCTTGCAAGAGAAGGCTACAGCAGAGCATGGAGGCAATTCATTCTCCGCTACAAATGTGGTGCAGATAGATCGGTCTATGTTTTCTTGAAGCCCAGCTGCCTCTTTGCCTCCTAGCTCTCATGGTGCTCCAGGCCTGCAGATAGGGCTAGTTTCCATGCAAAACTGAGTCTGCTGCAGGACTGATGCTTCACATAGCAGTATCGTCTTGGTACCACTAGCTTTTAGCCCGTGAACACACTAGCTGGTATTTTTCAAGTGCCCTTTAATTAGCATGTAACATTTTTAAAGGAAAAAGAGTAGAGTCCACAAAAATAGTGGAATGGGGAAAACAACATCATTTTTACACTGTAAAATAGTTGTAATCTTTACTTGATCAAGGTTTGTTTCAACTCAGCAACTTGCTAACTTATGACCAATCTTGCTTTACTGGAAGCAATTATTTTTTTAACAGCCAAAGCTGCTAGAATCATATGACACTTGACACTCCTGGTTTGTATCTTAAAAAGGAGTTCCTGGTTTTATGACTACACTGAAAATGCAAACCAAAGTGCACTGTAAAGGTAGTGCAAAGACTATCTGAGTTATTGCACTCTGGTTATTAAGTTGGCCTATTTGGCAAAGGGAGATAGCTGATCTTTGTTTTTAAGGTTGAGATTTTGATTTAATAATAGAAGAAAAATTAATTGTGGCACATATTCTTCCTTGTTTCTGCTATGCATTTGTTTTGACTGGAGGGATGTTTCCTGTGTGCGAAGACTGGCATAGCTTGTCAGAAGTCACTTCTCAGTCAGCCTAGGCTATTTGCAAACTGGTATATATCTGTCATGCCTACAGAATACCTGTGACAAAATTTCTAGCATATGTGAAACTGCTTGCAAAATATCTTTAAGTAGAATAATGGAAAGCAGCAGTGTACTGAGATCAATATACTAGCTCTTTCTATATTTAAGGGTAGGGTAGGTCTTTCGTAGATAAAGGTGGTCTTTTGTCTTATGTTTGAACTCTCGAATGAACTTGTGAGTCTAACTTTTTCTTCTGGTTCTGTAGCTGTTGATGTTACCTGAGCTATGCATTTTAATTTCACCTAATGTACTTGCTTTGGCATTACATGTTTTGTCACTGCAGAAGACTCCACCCCATATTCTGCACTGCAACTTTCTCTACTGAATAGAAAAGAAAGTGTATATGTAATCTACCAAACACAGATTTAGAATGCCAATTCTAATCCCTGTTCCCTCTGGGTGCTGATTGAATTTAGTTTTAGCAAATTGTGCTGCTGTTAGATTTCACTTCAGTTGCTTTTAATCCTGCTGGATGGTTAGAATGTGCCCAGCTATTGTCCGTGCCCTGCGGTTGGGCAAACATAGCCAAAGTTTTAAATTGGTGGTGGTTGACCTAACACAGCTTTGTTATACATAAATGCACAACAAAAACTGCAATTTTGTAGATATCTTTGAATAGCTGAGTGTAACTTGTAGTTAAGTAAAATGCTTTGCTTAATCTTAAAAGGGCAAGGAATTAAACAAATTGATCCCTGGTACCTTTGTATTTTCCAGTACAGCAATAGTAGTAGAGATGTTGAAGTCATTTGTAAATTGTACTTTAAAGATAGGTGTTGGTAATTTATTTTTAAAAATTGAGACATTGGAGAATTTTGAAGAGCCTTAGCCTTGCTTTCAAAACTAATGTTTACAAGCACGGAACTTTAGATATTTCTGCTCCCACTGGATTAAATTGTCAATGTACTTCTCACCTTGATGTTGGGAATCCTGGGAAGTAATTTCCAAGCCGGTTGCAAAGCAGGTTTTATTTGAGTATAGGCATCTAAACTCAGAAAAGTGATTCTGGGAGGCAGAGCTCAGCTGTTACTTGATCTTCAGTTAACCTTGGGAACTGGGATTTGTTAGTCTGGGGATTATGAAGTGGAGGGGGGAAGGGTTAAAAAAGGTTGTCATGCGGCTTTTGTATATACTGAGGAAGCATTGTAGTTTTGGCAAGGCTCAGCACATTAGCCCCAGCTCACACCAAAACCCAAACAGGATTAATAAATTCTTTCTCTGCCAGGAAGCTGGTTCTGGCATCTCTGCTCTGAAAGCATGTTTAACACTGCTACCTGGTTGAGTTTCTAAACATCCAGTTATATTCCATAGGGAAAGGCGCATAAAGGTGCCTTTGCAACATAGCCTGGTGTTAAGAATTTCCCTAGTGTGCGTGGGTTGAGGTTTTTCTCCCTCTAATGTGAGGAGGCTCTTAACCATGTTTTCCACTTCATTCGTGATTCCACGCTCTAGCAGCCTATAAACTGTTTTGGCTGAATTTTAAGAACTCTTTACTGAGCTGAAAAATGTTTCACAGGCAGGAAACACGGTATCAGTGCAGGAGTGGAGGCTTGGGTCCCGGTTCCAGCTCCACTAGTCATGTACCTCAGCTATCATAGATGTTTTTATCATAGCTACTGTGGCAAGAATGAGCCCTTAAAAGGTGTGCTAATAACTGTTATGTGTATGAAGATGAGATTTTTAACTTAAATTTGGATTACACTTTGCACAGGTGCCCATTAGCAATGCGTTGCAAGCTTTGAAGGGCTTGGTTTTTTGGGTTTGGTTTAGAGGAACCTCTGAGAGGTCTACACCAGAATACTTAACGGTCTTAGCAGAATTCTTCTCTGAATAGATACAATGTGCAGGTATATAGTGCTTATTGATGAGAATTCACAATGTACTGCAACATCAGGAGAATGATAATCTTTATTGTTAGAAGATCTATATGAATGCCTGTTAACATCAGGAAATGCATTCTGGTGGTTTCTCAAAAACTGAAACTAGTAGATACAGGTTACGTGCATGCCATTAGTTATATTGTGTTGATAATTTTATTTAGTCTTGTAAAATCTAAAGTAGATGCAAGAATGCTATTCTTGCTTAAGTGATGCAATTCATAATTCCCTTCTAAGATGGATTAGGTCACCTTATTTAACTCTATCCTCTAGAGGTCTTTAATAACCTTAATATATCTGTCATTCCCATCTGTTTTAATTTAAGGCTGATTATGCTAACATGCCTCAAAACTGGAAACCACCTGACCTTTCAGTATTGTTTTAAGCAGATACAGCTTATAGTATTTTCAGAACAGAAACATAAATCTTGGTATTGTGAAGCTAATTCATTTTATTAGGGTTGTCCTTGTTTAGTACACATGTAAGCTTGGAAAGCTATTAACCTTTTTTGAGAAGCTTTTCTTGGTTTGGAATTTCCCCTCCCCCAAGCCAGCTCTTGCTAACCTGTAACTGTTCTTGTAACTGTCAGTATTCTGCCGGTGTCCCCTGGGAAGTAACTGAGCCCAGCTGAAGGGTGTGGGGGGAGCACTGAGCTCAGCAGCCATCCGGTCACACTTGCAAGGAGGTAAAGGTTTGATACTTCCCAACTAGTAATGAATTTGATTATGCTTCTTCACTGTGTGTGAATGCAACATGTGTTGTAAATGCCTTATGTGCTAGTAAAGTCTACCATGCAGGGCAGAGAAGAAAGGGCAACACTGGAGGGGCATGAGCATATGCTGTAGTATAACCCTATACAGCATCTGGCAAGCAGGCTGCAACATTTCTGGGCTGGAGTGGTCTCATTTCAAGGTATTGATATTTTAATTACAATTGAATACTTCATTCAAAATAGAAGAATTGTAGGGATTGCCATAGTACTGATGCATTAGCTTAAATGATGTATTTCAAGGAAGCACTTCTGTTATGTAAACTATCAGGTTTTTAAATCGCTAAATTACATGTATTGCTAACTGTTCTCCATTGACTATTTTATCTCTTCATTTAAAACAAGGCTGGAAGAGCTGGATAATCACAGAAGTCTGTTGTTTCTCCTGCTTCTGTAACTTGGTTTTGTGTGTTGCTGTGAGACTAGGGTACTTAAATGTGTAAGCAGAATCAAAAAGAAACTGCTGCTGGTGCGAAAAGCCTTATCTTATTGCTGGTCTGTGTGAGTGTAGTTAAGAAATGGTGAAAGGAGGACTGTAAACTGTGGACTGACAGCTGAGTTGAATCATCATGATTATGCAGTGGGGTTGCAGTAGTGCAAATGAAAGTTCTATGGAAGTGGACTGCTTTAAATGCACAATGGTAACACTGAGTGAGGGCATGAGGACTGTCATAGTGTTGTTGTGCAGAGTTACAATGAGCAAGCAGATACTGGCGTGTTGAATACTTTTGTTCATTCCAGGAAAATTTAAAAGACAATTCAAAACGCAATTCAATGAGCTGAAGCTAAAGACCTGCAGAATTTCATTTGACCAGGAGTGCTACAGCGTGTTTTTTTTCTTGGTAAATTTCATCTTTTGTCTTCCGTCTGTAGCATCCATCTCTCAGCACAGACAAGTGTAGTGCATGTGAATAAGGACAGTACTTGAACTGTGGTTGGCATTGCTTATTCTGATAGTTTTGTTGCTGCAACACTGGAGAGCAGTAACAATTGTATTTAATGTAAGTGTTCATAAATAAAATGTGATATATGGTTACTTATGTTGAGTCAGTCCGTATGTGCCACAGCATGGGATTGTGGGTAGCAAGCATAAGTATAATACAGAAACTGACAGCATGTTATGAAATAACAAATAGGAGTACTGATATTTTCTAACTTGTTATGGTTGCATCTTGTAAGCTTATCTAGTTTTGTACCCTACAGTTCCTTCTGTACAGGCTCCAGTTAGTGAATAGCTTATAGAACAGCTGAGCAAAGGTGAGGAAATGAAGTATTCTTTGTACAAACAGCAAAACCTGCAACACCGAGGCTGTAGAGTATTCTAATAAGCCTACTGTTAATCTAGTCTGTTTTGTGGATATATGATATGCAGGAACAAATTGTTTAACTGCTTTAACTCCATATTTTTGCCACAGCGCTGGCATCTCTAAAGTTTAATGGTTGCAGGTTATACCTTGTGTTATTGGTCAAAACATGTTTTACGTCAGAAGCTCACTAATCGCTACAATAGATTTGCAGTTCCAGATGCCATACTGCCTTTTAAAGGCTTCCAAACAAACTACTGTCCCTAAAATGTAGGCATGCAGTCTACAAATCATGTGTTCTTAGCTGAACTGCTAAACGCAAACGATTCCGTTTATTTGCCAGTCAATGCTGGGATCACACTTTTTTGTTACCTTGCTTTACTTTTGCTGCCTATTCATTTCCTCATGTTCAAATATTTCGTGCTTTGTACATATTTTGGTTTGTGGACTCTCTACAGAAAAAAAAAAAGGGGAACTTCTCATGATGATAGCAAAAGTACAAAGAGTTAGAGATACACAGGACATCAGATAACTAATATCTAAGAATTAGGTTATCAAACTGAATTAGAAAGTGAAACCTAAATGGTCAATTCCTTGCCTTGAGACATCTTTAATTACAAAAAAAGTGTCAATGTTTTTCCAGCTGTTCTGTGGCACTAACGAGTATTTGTTTCCCCTATATATGAGAATATATTTATTGGAGACATTCAGATAGCAAAAGGACTGGGCAAGAACCTTAGCTTTTCTATTTTTTTTGTACCAGATTAACAAAAGTTATCAATGATTTACAGTTCAGAAAAGCAGTACTTGGAGGGACTTTCTGGAGGTTAAGTAACTTTGAACCACATATTTATGTGAAAGAAAAGCATTTTATTTAAATCAATCCTTGATACTTTTCTACATAGAGGATTGTTCAACTTTTTCTAGGGACCAAGTGCCTTTGGCCCTGTGCAGAATGGAGAACGTGATCTTAAATAAACACTAAGCAAAGCCACACATGAGCCTGAAAACTGATTCCCCAGGGTGGATGTGGTAAGGGTGAAGATGAATTCTTTAGAAGAACAAAGGGGAGAAAATAAACAAAAGTACCAATACTATGCGGAAAAGTTAATGCATTTAATTTTGTGATTGTGTTTCTCTTCGAATGTTTTTCTTGGCAAGGAGACGAGGTTCGTGGGAAGTTACTTTCAGGGAAGTTCAGAAGACAAATAGATTGTAGGTGAGCTTAGACAAAGAGTGTGACATACCTCTCCTTGTTAATGAAGTAGACTCCAGAAAACTAGGAAGTGATTGTTTTGTAGCCCTCCTATGGGTGTGTGTTTCTAGATGTAGCTTCTTCAGCTCATAGGCTGTTCCTGTATGGTCGGGATTCCACAAAGCACTTCCTTGAACGATTGTCTTGACTGTTCTTTTTTGAACCTGCCCCTCAGAGTGAGAGTGCAACATCTTCATCAGTCAAACGTCTCCTTTCATTCTAGTGAGCTTTGTTAAGCTACTTTTCTTGCCTATGCTCTTTCAGGCACTTGCTTCTGGGCCTCTAAGGAAATAGTGGGATGAATTCTCTTGTTTTTACTTGCTTCTTCCCATCTCTGCCAGTTCACAAGGATCATTTCTTTAGGATAGCTTCATGTGTTGAGCCTTCATTCACTTCCTATTGCATATGTTGTAAAGTGGCTATAGCCTTGTAAATATCTATTTTCTGAAATGAGTCTCCCGTGTATATGCAAGCTGCTGATCAGATCTTAATTGTACTGCAATGGGTTTTCTTTAGATGTCTGGCATAGCAAAGCTTTATCTTTCTCTGGAATTAAAATGCGAGCTTTCCTTTAAATGTAATGCCATGGACATTCTCATTATGCTCTGTACTTAAGCTGACTATGCATGTATATTATAAAAGATTCTGCAGAAGTAACTTATACTGAGGCATGCCTACTCATTTTGGAGGGGAGAAGTAAATTTCCTGACATTCTGGTTCTGTTCAAAGATTGCATAAATACATTACCTCAGTTAAGATGAAGCCAAATTAGACTTAAAATCAGAAAGTGGTTTTTATAGACACATACACATTTTGTGTATACTCACTTGGATATCGAACACATGTTCTCTTTCTGTAGAAACGTGATCGCTTTCAAGTCTGACTGGTATGGCATACAAAATGTGCCAAGCTGGTTTTGTACGAAGGTAGTGCTTACAACTGCGTTATAAAAGCTTGAAAACTGGGCCCTGTGATTCATGGCGACAGACGTGGTGAAGCAGAGGTTTGTAGCTCTTGCCAAAAAGTCTGTGAAACACACCGAATACTTCACAAAAGTATGCAAATAATATTTGTATAGACCTAGAATTCTAGTGCTTCAGGGAGTCCTTTCACAGAATCCTGTTTACATTTGGCACTTGTGAGACTGTAGTGGTCTAAAAGTCCAAATAGCATTTCGGTATCATGGCATTAATCCTGACAATTAGTTTATGGAATAACTGTTAGGAATAATATACAAATATTAATATTGCTATCCACTATACAACTGAAAACTTAGATGCATCCTGAAGATGTAGATATAATAATCTGGAATCTAGAAGAACACATAAGCTTTAGTAGTCCGTGCAAGTGCTGTGTCCTACTTGAGATAAAACCATGAGGAAGCTTGACAGTATTGGTCAGAAAATGAACTGTGTCTAGGGATTCTCGAAATATTTCTCGATTGTTGGATCGCTTTGCTCTATTGAAGTGGTTAGGCAAAAGAATATTTGGGAGGAGCAGTGAATGAATGGTGTTGATGAATGGGGTAGCAGATCTTTCAGTTTTCCCATGTGAAAGTTGATGAGTTTATCCTGAGCCATAAGCAGTGTGGAAAATGATTCAAATGTGACATGAGGTGTTGCCAAAATATGGTGAAAAAGAAAAGCTGCTGCTTCTTATACTAGATTTCAACAATACGGGGGAGAGGTATATATTCCTTCACTACACACCTCAGTTCTCTGCAACAAGAAAATTTTAACCAATCTCCACTACAAACAGGAGATATCATTTGAGTTTGCTTACTTTGTTAGCTCAGACTCTCCAAATAACTGAAATGAGTATTTTACTGAAATAGTCACAATCCTTGCAGTATTGCTGAGAAGTTAAAATAAACTGAACCTGTACCATATAATTATAATACGCTTTATAGTTCATTTGCTGTACTCAGAATATAATCACATCTTGTCAAATTAATGGTAAATGCTTTTCTGCAATATCCTAATAATCAGGTTATTATTTATTTTGCATTTTCCCAGATGATAATTTTTCCTTATGCTATGTTCAAAAATATATGAATCCTGGTCTGGCAGGGGTCTATTATTAGTTGATGTGAACTATAGGCAGACAAACGAAGTAGTAATGTCTTGTCATCTCAGCCACATTGTTAGATATACCAACATCAAAGTGATTCAGAATGGTGCTCACACATATGCTGAGTTCCGTTATGTATGTACAT
>Ga0181612_139862_pt1 | contig 12622 bp, 3 predicted proteins | sample HoacroProtozoa21_FD_119630 | JGI IMG/M metagenome (GOLD analysis project Ga0181612, IMG submission 119630) | Hoatzin crop microbial communities from Cojedes, Venezuel. Combined Assembly of Gp0051906, Gp0051904, Gp0051908 | reverse complement strand
GGAGGTGGATGGGAGTGGGGACTAACATATAATGAGTCCAAAAAAAAGAACTGTTGCTGCACACATATTTTGTGATGGGGGGGGGGGGGGGGGGGGGGGGGGAGGTCTATATGTGTTCAGATGTGTTTTAAGAAAAAATAAGGAGAAGAAATTCCTCTTCTGTCTAGAGAAACCACAATGAAGCGATGTTTCCATCTATCTAGGAAAAACTTTCTTTTATATTTTTTTATAAAGAATGAAATACTGATTCAGTGAAAAACACATTAAAAAAAAAGGTAGAGACTTTTTTTTAATGGTGTTTATTTTGATGCTCTTCTGTAACATGAAATCAAACAGTGTTTACTTTACTTTGATGCTCTTGTGAAACATGAAATCAAATTCCCCGTTTATCCCAGGTTGTCCAGTTAGCGCAGACACCTGCTCTTGTAAGCAGGTGTAGAAAATACCTAAAACGTGGCTGTTTGATAAGAAGTCTTTTGGGTTTTCATCTGTAGCATAAATTAAGATTAGAAAATTAAATACAGCTTGCGTGTAGTGTATGTCCTTCATTGTACCTGTTAGGTGGATGGGAGTATTTGTAATATTACTTACCTAGTAATGACGTGATTTTGTTCTAGGTTAGTCACTTCTCTTGATAAAGAATTGGCATGTATAAGTAGTAAACCTTATTAAGAGTTTAAACCCAGTATTTCTATAGTTCATAGCCACTAAGTTCGCTCTGACATCAACCTAAGAAGATACTGACTTTTTTTCATTATAATGCAATACAAATGTTACTAAATCTAGTTAATTGAAGATATTTTTGACTGCAAGGTATGATGTCAGCATAAAATCAACATCTGGAAGGGAGATTTCAAAGTTATTGCTTATTTCTGAAGTTTGCTGTTTATACAAATGAATTAAAAGCTAATTGTATATGTTTATCTGTAACTGATACATAAGATAGGTATTTTTCATTAAGTCTGCTGTTAGTGTGTTGCATTTTGCTCGCAAAATTAGACGCTGCATTGCAAATTAGATGCTGTATTTCCACAGTAATTACACTTCAGGTTTTGCTCAGATATTTTAACAACTGAGTTTACAAAGCTATAAGTCTTCACAAAGCAATGGATAAAACCCAACATTTGTGTCAGAAAAAAGTATCTCATAAATATATTAAAATCATATTGTTTGTAAAAGCAATATTAAATTCAGGGCGGTTAGGTTACAGCCTCCGATCTCTAAAGAAGTGTAGATGCTTGATCATACTTTTTGGTAGTTCAATTCTTGTTATGATATTTGTTTTGTATTACTATAGTTGACAGGGAATAATGAGTTAGCAGACATCCTTAAAGTAGAAAAATTCATAAGAACATATTTCATTCTTCAGTTATGCTGATTACGTTATTGTTATGTTTAAGAAGACAAGCAAAAATTTACCAAAATGAAGATTCTGAAGTCTGCTACAGCCTAAGGCATGTCAGAGACTCCTGTAGTCTTTTTGGTGTTTTGTCCTGAATGAGTTTGGACATCCCTCCTGATGGGCTTTCCTTTTTGCACAGTGACCAGAAGTTTGATAAAATTTTTTAATAGATAGCTAAAAATTAGTTGTTTCTGTTCAGAATCTCAGAAGTGCCTTCCTCTGAACTGCAGCAGCTGGAAGCCCTTGGGTCTCTACTTTAGAGACTTTGGAATTATGTTCTGTTCTGTAAAGCTTCCTATACCGGGTTGGTGACTGTACTTTCTTAGTTTCTTCTGTAAGGGAGCAAGTGGTGAGAACAAAATTTTTCACTTGTGTTTGTGGAGTCTCTCCTTCCAGGGAAGGAGCTAGTGCTGTGGGAAGCTCTTCTACTGATGGGAAGAGTTCTCTCTAGTTGTTCAATTCTTTGCTTATTGAAATACGGCTTTGGAGGGAGATCAGGTGGGCGCAAACTCTCATGTTCAGTAGTGCTGAATGTTCACTCCATTGATAGGTTATTCATCAGTACCATTAAAGTAATTTTAAACCTTCCTTGTATCTAGATTAGATTGATTGGTTTACAGAACACTGCGGGGGGACGACACACGACAGGGTGCCTGGACAGCTTTGAAGAGATCTGTGAAAAATAACTAAGAAAACAGTTGTCAGTTAATGTAGACTTGTTATTTAGACATATCATTGTGTGTTACCTGTAGAGAATTCCTAATCTTGACTGTTAGCTTAAATAAGGTAAGGTTGTAATTGGCCTCTGTCTCACTTATCTCTGATGTTATTTAAAAATTGAAGGTTTGACAATAAGTAATAACTGCTTAAGATTGGTATATCTGGGTTAAATTTATTCATTGCTGATTTAAATAATTCAAGCAAGTAGTATTTCAAATGAGTGGAGGCATATCCCAGTAATCTCTGAAGAGTGTGAGAGCTTCGCAATACAAAACTCTGAAACGTTAAGCTTTAAAAAAAGAAAGTTTATACTGGAGTGTTCAGAATGGTTCATCCAGAATTCAGCATTAGAGGATCGATCTTTTTCAGTCTGAAAGGAGTATATTTACTTTTAATCATCTTGGATATGAAGCCTGCAATTGAATCCCTGAGAAGGTGTAAGCGGGGAGGTGATAATTTATCTGTTGTGTCTGCGAGATCATTCAAGATCGTTCAGAAATCTCTGGATTTTAGAGTCTACCAAACAGTATTAATACAGTGGAGTGTTACCATTCTGCTAAAATGAAGCTTAACAACCATGCACATGGTTATTATTCAGACTTGGTACCTTTTCACAGATAGTTACAAAAGCCCCATTTCAGTTTGCTAGGACAAGCAGTTCTAGAAATTTGTTGAAAGAGTTTAATCTGGAACTTAATGCAATCATCAGGTTTGCAAGAAAGCAGTAACATCAGAGACTTCATCACTAGTGGTGTTCTGGCTGCTGCTTTGGAAAGATTTCAGGTTAAATGGAAGAATGGAGATGCTTCTTTAATACAGCTGCCCTCATCCAGCAGCTGTCCTTAACACTTGCTCAGCTTCCAAGCATATCCATTTTCAGGACAGATATTCTTCAAACCATCGCTGACTCGCAGTTGCAGCACAAATGTATTTGAAAGTATCTGGTTATTCCAGTGCAGTGGTTTTTTTGCACAAAGGTTCCGCAGTAATTCATTAATTTCTAAATCTGAAAGATTGTTTTGACACACAGATATTTCCAAAGATGAAGCCCACAACCTGTCTCCAGTAATACTGTTCATAAGATGATAAGCGCTTGGAAATCCAGCTAATCTTTTTTTCTATTTCAAACTTGTGTTTCTGGTAATGTTTTGTTTCTTGTACCACAGTGACCCATTTAATTTGACAGAACATCTCTACTATTTTTTAGAAGAAGGTAACTTAAGATCTTGATTTAAGTACCAAGGTACTGCCTTTTGATGAGCGTGTTGCAATGTGAAGAGAACATGCATGCAGATTTGCCAAGCCAAAATGATATGTACAGAAGAGAATAACTGGGATCAGACTGTGCTCTGAACTGTCATTAATGTGTTCAAGGAATTGAACAAAATGTAGATATGTTATGGATATATCTGCATTCTTGGTGGGGGAGTGGGAGGGGTGAATAATGTTTCTAAAAAGAAAAGAATCTGAAAACAACAAACTTGGATACCTCTTCTGTGCCTTACTACATATTCCTTTTATTATGAAAACTGTTACAAAGAGTGAAGCAAAAAGAGGCTGATCACACTTTTCGGTCTCAAGAGTGTGTGAGCCTACATGTTCAGAACTGTGGCAAGCTTTGAATCTAGCTCTGCAAGATTTGAAAGAAATACATTAGTCTGATATTTTGGCAAAGTCCTAGATCCTGATAATAATAAAAAAAAAAAAAATACTAACTATGGATTCAAGTGGATGAAGCTTGGATGCTGGTGCCTTGAAGGATATGAAGTATATGTGAATGGATGTTGTAAAAGTTCCTAAGTTCATTTGTTCGTCAAAACCGTAAGGGATATTTGGACTCATGCCTTAACATAGTAGATGTATGCAATTTTGCATATATTTCATTGCAGAACAGAAGATACGAAGATGTCTTTTTTCAGAGGGTAATTACTCCCTTCTCACCTCTCTGATTCTCTGTTGATTATTCTCATATAGTTCAAAGTGAGTTAAGATTTTACAAAGTCCTGGAAGCCCAGCGGTGGTTTTCAGCTTTCACATTTGTGCAGCTGTCATGGCAACTTAAAAAGTTTTTGTGCTCATTCAATGAAGTTTTTTCATTACACTTGATGAAGATAGTGGTACTGTGTACTCATCCTACCTTTATGCCCTAGTTCAACCTGATATTTTCATATACTTAGGCCAGCTTTTTTGACCCATATCCAGAAATCTCTTAGATGCAAAACAGTAATGATTAAGCCTAGTTCTGAGGATCACCATCAAGAAAGATGCACTGGAAATATGAAGAAATCTGTGAATAATCTGTAACTCTCTCCGCAGTCACCTTGCCATTTAGGAAAAGAAAACTTTGAAGGTGTCCCTTTCTTCTCAGATAAGGTGTCAACAGGTTGTGGTTGTAATAACTTACTAAAACATCAGTATTCAGTTGTCAAGAGAAATGAAGAAGATGCATCAGAAGAGCTCTGTATTTCGAGAGAATGTGTATGGCAAGTTGTGATGTGATAATCCGCTTACATATTCTCAACTTACAATTTGACGTTTTCAATGATGAAGAGCAGCAGCATTTTGAGCCTGGTCAGTTGCAGAAGTTCAAGTGAGAAAACTGGTCCTACTTGAGTTGTTTTGGTGGTTTAATCTTGGGGCCTTTAGCATGAGGGCTCTGAAAGGTGAGTTTTGGTTGATCCAGCTACAGCTGTTTAAGGCATCACAATTCCTGGCCATATGCCTTGCTACTATAGTAGCAAAGGGAAACATTTCCTTGGCTCTTAACTGACTTGTTCAGCCTGGTAGGTTAATGCCAAACCATCTTCATTAGTGCCTTAAGGTGATGCACTGGACCGTGAAATGCACTTGTGGAAATCTGAATGCGTGTTCCCTTCTGCTACAGGCGATAACCTCAGTTAAAGAAATGGGGCAGATAACTGAGAACAGTAATGTCTTAAAGGCTACTGTTAGATCCACCGTCAGAGCTTTACAGGGTTTTTTCAGTGTGGCTGACATTGCTGGGTTAAAATAAAAAAGCTGACTGACATTTTTCTAAGAACAGAAGTTTCTCCATTTGTGTTTCAAAATTTAAAGAATTTTAATTTAGAAATAAAGTAGTGATATGTGTGGATGTATGTGTATTAACGTGTATGTTTAAAAAGAAAGCAACGAACACATTTGAAACCTAGTAGTCTAGGAGCTTCTACTTCATGACCATGAAGCTCAGTGAGGTGAAAGCCCTCTTAGTCACGGGAGAAAAGAGATTTTTTGTCACTGCATGTAGGTTTCAAAAAAATATATTCTTTTTAATCAGCACTGTAGGGAAATTAATCTATGTAAGTTCTCATATGAATACAACAGTTGTCACAGTACAGAAAAAGCAAAAATCTCCATGCTAAGAAATTGCACCTTTGATTCTTTGACTTGGCAAATCTATTTTGCTTCACATGTCTATCATAAAGTTGACAGGCATTCTACAGGTTTTTGTTGAACTTTGAGAAGTTCCTTATTTGCAGTCGACCAGTTTCTGCATGGAGTTTATTGTATCTGTCTTTACTGTCTTCCAACCATTAAATGTTTTCCATGTTGTTGGAGTTTTAGGAAGTTAGAGATGTACGAATAGATTTGAGAATGAAAATGATGGGGGAAAAGCCAGTTCACATCACTGGAATTGACAGTGTGTTCTGATGTTAATTTTGGAGATGATCCTTCAAAGTTTTAATTTTTCTAACTAAGAATCTTCTACAAATATAGAAGAAATTAGAAGTCATATGTCAGAATTCTGGTTTACAGTTTGAGAGGGTGGTATGGCTTTTTTTTTGATTAGAGTTTATTTCCCAATTTCTTGATTGCATCCTCCTTAACTATTCATTGTTCTGTTCCCAAAAAGAGAGCTGGCTCTTTGCATCTGGTGATAAGGCACCACAAATCTAGGCACAAAATGAGTTTTGTGGTCTAGACATTTTGACAACAGATCTACAACAGAATTTCCAACCTATGTTTAGTTATTCCTTAGACTTAAAGTTGTATTCCCTGATTCCAAAGAAAGTCATTGTTTTTTTTTGAAAAATTACACACTGATAGTTAAGAAATGAGAATGTAAATCTTAGTGCAGGTATGGCTTTTGGTTTTCATGGCAGAAATTAATTTTAAGAGTACCATCTTGGTAATGTAAATAGGTTGTAGTTTAAATGAACAGAACATACTGTTTTGGATACTTCCTTGGGCTTCTCATTTCTATGAATACTACCAAATCACAGGGGGTGTGGTTGGCTCATTTTATTTTTCTGCATTGTACTCTCAGTGATTTTTTTAGTGTAAAGTGAAAGGCTTATTTCAGAGTCAGGCTCTTCACACTACGTAAAACTATCACTGAACTTTTTATTTCATCCATGAAAAGCATTATGGTTGCAAGGGGAAAATACTCAAGCTTTCAAGTGTGTAGTGGCCCCCCGCCTGATAGGTACATGTTATGGTGTAGACTCCAACTCTTTGTATACATCTTTGCTTCAAAAAGAAGCATGGAATGTTGGAGTTACTTTAATAATTTTTGTTCATTGTTCTTGTGTCCCTCGCTAAAATATGTGTGAAGTCCAACTGATGCACCAACCCAAGTAGGGAGAACTTCTGTCTTGATCATTGCAGATCCTTGCGTAGTTCATGTGTAATGAAGCAGGCTGAATCTGCAGAAGAGAATCTTTTATAGCAGTATTCCTCAAAAAGTGGTTGTGGAGGTGCACCTTAACTTTCTCTTTGCAGACATTTGCTTCAAGCATAATTGATTAGTTTGGGCTTTTTTTTTCGTGTGAGGAGGGTTTTTTTGTCTTTATGTATTGCAGCTGCTTTATTAGATGATTCTTTTGGGAATTATACAGGAACTTTGATTTCATGTGTTTTGAGGGTGGGTTTTTTTAATGACTGATTGGCAGACTGACAATGATTGATAATCTGACTACATTAACAAATATTAGCTAGAGAAGTTCTGTTCCTGCTTTTAAATTCAATGGATTTTGTTGTGTGTGCACATACATGCTGAGGAGGATTAATAGGTGGGAGTGGAGGGGCATGAACATTCTTGCTTGGACATTCACCAGTCTATACATATAATTTGTGCTTTTTCTTGCTTAACTTGCAGATAAGCCTCTGAAGAAGCGAAAACGAGAAAACAAACCACCAGAGTCTGGAGGTGCTACTGGAGGAAATAGAGCAGCTTCTCAGGAGACAGGTTCTGCAGGAAATGGGGCGAGACCAGCGTTGATGGTTAGTATTGATCTGCAGCAAGCAGGAAGAGCAGACTCTCAGGCAACAGTAACTCAGGATTTGGATGCCATCAAAAAACCTGAAGAAATTAAGCAGTATAACGACGGGTTTGTGTGTGTTCCCCAAGAAGACACTGTTGGAATTCTTAAATTTAAACCTGAAAACCATCCTGAGATTTTTCGGAAAAAGTCAGACTTTGAGAGTCAAAAGATGGATATCCAGCAATACGAAAACAGACAAATGGAATTTCCGCAAAATGAGAGCAGGCGGTTGGAAAGTAAACACAACGAGAACAAGCAGTTAGAAGCTAAATATGAAAGCAAGCATGAAAGCAGACAAATGGAAGGGAAACAAAATGAGAACAGACAGACAGAATCTAAACAAAATGAGAGCAGGCAAATGGAGGTGAAACAAAATGAGGGAAAACAAAATAATGGCAAACAGGAAATAAGACAGAGGCCCGAAACACCGAAACAGAAGAGTGAAGGCAGGCCCGAAACACCGAAACAGAAGATTGAAGGCCGGCCTGAAACGCCGAAACAGAAGATTGAAGGCCGGCCTGAAACGCCGAAACAGAAGATGGAAGGCAGGCCCGAAACGCCCAAACATAGACATGATAATAGGAGGGATTCCAGCAAACCATTGTCGGATAAGAAAATTGAAATACCTAGGCATAAACTAGATGTGAAATCTGATCCTTCAAGGGTGAAACCTGAAAGTAGATCTGATCCAACAAAACAAAGGCCTGATGGGCGTTCAGCTTCTGATACACCGAGGCGTGACCATGATAGCCTTAAACAAAGATCTGAGGACAGGGGGGAGTCAGAGAGATACAGAGGAGACCCATCAAAGATTAGAAGGCCTGAATATTTGAGATCCTCAAACAAAAATGAACATGATTCTAAGCATGGTATTAAATCTGATAGTTTGAAACCTGAGAAATTTGAAAGGAAACATAGGCACGAGTCTGGTGAATCAAGGGAAAGGTTTTCTTTTGGGGATCAGAAATCAAGACCTGACAGCCCTCGTATTAAGCAGGAAGGTAAAGGAGATTCTAGTAAATCAAGACCTGATAAACCTGGTTTTAAATCACCCAACAGCAAGGATGAGCGAAGGACAGATGGTAATAAGAGTAAAGTAGATACTAATAAAGCACATGCTGACAATAAAGCAGAGTTTCCTAGTTATTTGTTGGGGGCAAGATCTGGCGCATTGAAACATTTTGTCATTCCAAAAATCAAGCGTGATAAAGATGGCAATGTTACTCAGGAGTCAAGGAAAACTGAATTTAGAGGTGAACAGAAGGACAAGGTAGAGAAGATTGGGCTAGTTGAAGATCTAAATAAAGGAGCTAAGCCTGTAGTTGTCCTTCAAAAGCTTTCTTTGGATGATGTGCAGAAATTTATTAAGGATAGAGAAGATAAATCAAGGGGCTCTTGTTTTAAACCTAACAAGAACAAGTCATCCAAATCTAATAAAGGTAAGATTTTTTTAATGTTAATTGCATTATATCTTTCACACTGCTGTTCTTTTAGATTGCTACTTTTGTGGTTAGAAATTAAATGCAAACTTTTGATAGTTAGTTTACATGCTTGCTTATATGGTAATTTTGAGGAACAAAGCAAAACTTGTTTATGGGATTGTTGTTATTGGAAATCTTGCTACAGTGAACCTGAAACAATTTATTTACTGCAGGGCAAGTATCTAATGTGGGAACATCTTAAGCTATACTTCAGCTACATTAGTTTAACCTGGTAATTTATCCAGTGAAGCATAACTGCTGTATGTATGATTTAAACTGGTTTAAGTGTATCTGTATAAGGGTCTGGTACTACTATAACTAAATACATGGTGCTAGAGTTGTGGGAAATACTATGTGTACAAACCATGAGATTCTTTTGTATTTTTAATTGGAGCTGAAGTGAGGTTTTCCAAGGCATGCTTTGACATCTGCCTTTCTTACGCTATAAATACAACTCTCTTGAGGAGCCTCCACACTTGAGGCTGTGTGACAATAAGCTTACAAAAAGGTTCAGACTTTAGGAGAATTCAGACATTATTGTCTCTAGGGTCCGTTGTATGCCAAAAGAGGAAATGAGCTGGTAAGCAATTGGCTGGCATTTTCAAATTAGTAATATGGACAGGAAATAACTCAGAATAGTTTGTAGGTTTGATATTTGGTTCATTGTCTCTTCTGCAGATTTAACACTTTTTTTATAAGATTGCGTTTCGTCTTGGTGTTCTAACTTAGGCTTCTTTGGTTTCAGACTTTAGTAGATAATTTTACATTGTGAAATCGATGTTACTAACTGGTCAGGGTTCTTTTCTTAATGTTTAGCATTTAAAGTATTTAAATTTCTTACACAGTTATGTTTATAGTGTTGTTGTGTCTCAGAACAGACAAATAAAGTGACGGGGGAGAGGATTTCAGGTGTATGCAGGGTGATTTATGAATGCAGTTCCAGGTATATCATGAATTTGAGATTAGAGTGTTTTCTTACATAGTTGGTCTGATAAGAAATTGTGTAGAAATCATCTTTGTGAATGTATAACTATATGTGCATGTGTACAGATGTGATATCTGTATAATGAATTTTATTGTGCTACATCGGTTCTCTATCTACTAACCTGTTTGTATTAACTCTTAAAGACTTAATAATTCAGGGTATATATTACTTATTTGTAAAATATTAGCCTTCTTGTTAAATGTTTTCTCTTTATCCTGGAAATATGAATATTTCCCCTGTCCCTCTTTGAAGTTCAGAGCAGGCAAAATTTCAATTTCTAATAATAGGTGTCTAGAATTAGATGTAAAATTATTATATCTTTATTGTCTATTTAGTCTAAAGATTTCACATGAATCCTTCATGTTCTTGATAGGGAATACTGAAAACTTCCTGGTGGAATTCAGCTCTAGTCTCGGAAGAATAGATTTTGAATTTACACAATTGTATGTGCAGAAAATCAGTAATTTTAGAGCTCTCAGAGCCATGTACAGTGCATGTATGCTTTCTAAAATGTTTCTGAAGTATGTTTTTTTTAGTCTGGATTGAATGTGGTTATTTTTGTAGAAAGTTTTAGTAATGTGTGTAAAGGTTTTAATGGCTTTTACCTGATTGGCATTGATGCTGGTAGCTGTGTCACACACATGAGCAACACCTTCATTTTAAAGTCAGGTTTATAATTTTTCTGCAGTGTTTTTTAATGTATTTTTTGTTTTCTGAAGTTATATATTTCTTACATACTCTCAAATAACTTGGGACATATTTTCCAAGGAAAGAAAATGTTTGACTCTGATACCAGTGTTTTTGCTGTTGTATTTAGAATAAGGTTCTTACAGTGATACTAGGAATAGTGTTCATGGAAAGAATAATGTTGTAACTGTGTTTCTTTTACAAATCATGTTTTGAGTGTTCAGCCAGGCAGATTTTGGAGAAAGTGCCTTTGAACTTCAGATTTTTCCTGTGTATTTTCAGTTTTACATTTTTTCTGCCCAACTTCCTAATTCCTAGAATATATTATGCTAAATAACTAGGTGAAATCCAATGTTTGAAAAGGTTCATAATTTATAAAGGTATCTCTTCATAAGCCGAAGTCTATTTGTGAACAGCTTACTGATATAGAAAATATTGATGCCATTGCCACAATGTCCTCACACCAATTGAGGTAGTGTTCGCTGTTTTACTCTGTGCCATTTTTAGTTATAAACATTTTAATACACTAGGAAATGTAGTTCTCATAAACATTCTTTATGTAGTTCATCCTATATTTCTTAATAGATTGTAGCAAATCTTTTCTAGTGTTGCCTTTTAGCATCATTATTCCACTTCTCACATCCCTCTTATTCCATGTAGCTTAGTGTATTTTGCTTTATCTTTCCTTATTTTACTTCCTTGTATTCCTTGTCCTTTGTTTTTGCTTTCTCATCCATCCCACCCCAGGGAAATGTCTTCTGACTTTGTCATGTACATCATCATTGCTGTGATTTATCTGAAATCCAGTTTAAAATAGGATTAGTTCAGCTAGTTCAAAACACCATTTAGATAGCCATTCTGTCTTAAGGAGCTAATGCTCATTCATTGTAAAACTCAGTAAAATTGACTTGTTTTAAGCTAAAATAAATGCTTTGCAAACTGGAAGTCTATGCAACTTTTTACATTGTTTCAGTAAATTTTAAATTTGAAAATCGTACCTTTATTGTGCATGTGGATAAGCCTTGCATTGTATTGCAAAAAGACAAAGTAACATTTTAATCAAGTTTTATAGACAGGTTTTAAATATTGTTAAATTATCATATGAATGGGAGGGATAGCAGTAGTATGCGACTGTTAATATTTAATCATCCCAACAGTCTCTTTTGGCATTTGCAATGAAGAGTGACTTTTTTCTCTGTCTCCTGATCTTTGAGCATTTTTCTGAGAGGTTCACTCGAACTTAGAGGAAAGTCATGAAAATATGTTTTGTACTATTTTTGTTAAGGGGTCTTATGGTGAAATTTTGTGTCCTGTTTTGTCTGGCTCAGAATGAATTGTAACACTTTTATCTTCTGGTTTTAACATCCGTGAATGCTGCTTATCCTAGTTTTAATGCAAATATGTGTTGTTGGTGGATCCATGAAACCTTTCCCTTCGAGTTTGTGTCTGCAACGAGGAGGTCATGTTTGCTGTCCTTTCTTTTCAGAGCTTCAGTAAATACCTTCTCTGCTGCTTCTTGGAGCTATACTTATCAGCTATGTTGGGATGGGAGCTGTTAACAGTTTCACAGTTACTGCATTCTGAACAAGACATTTTCCTTTGTTAAAGTATGAAACAGATATGAGTAGTGAGAGAAACTGTAACTGTGTGTGCAAGGAGATGTCTGAGTTGGTTTATAATATGTTTGAAGGATTACTTTTCCAAAATAAGCGTCAAATATGTAATGCAAGTTTTACTTCTGTGACAAATGAGTGCGTGTTTTTTAAGAGTTGTGCAGAAACACCTTTTGGGTCTTCAAATATCACCTAAAAAGAGTTTGTTGTTTAAAAAAAAAAAAAATCTGATCTGAATGCTATTGCTTTGTTGTGTAGCTTGTTAGAGGATTTCATTATCTGTACAACACAGAACTCTAAACACAGGTTTTTGTTGCTTGCTACAAGTCTTCCTAAATATACTGTGTTCTCTGCTGCTATGATCTGAATATTGAGTGAAGATTTGCCATTTCTTCAAAGGTGCTCTTCATATGTATTCTTACAGGATCAACTAAAAAATATACTGCCTAGTC
>Ga0181612_164851_pt1 | contig 12623 bp, 8 predicted proteins | sample HoacroProtozoa21_FD_119630 | JGI IMG/M metagenome (GOLD analysis project Ga0181612, IMG submission 119630) | Hoatzin crop microbial communities from Cojedes, Venezuel. Combined Assembly of Gp0051906, Gp0051904, Gp0051908 | reverse complement strand
GCGCCGGCCTGTGGCGGCTCTGCGGCCCGTCAGGGCGTCGGGGGCGGCGGGGCTGGGGTGGGCCGGGCCGGGGCCCCCGGGCTGCTCAGGGGGTCTCGGTAGGGGCCCTCACCACGGGAGCGCGGCCGCTCGCCCATCCACCCACACTCCCTCCCTCTGTCCCTTTCCTTGAAGCTTCCGCCGCTTCATTTTCACTGTTGCTGGCACGGAGATGCCACCCGCGGCCGCGGGGGCCGGGGGTGGGCCCGGCCGCCTCCCGGGAGTGCGGTGCGGGGCCCGGAGCCGTCGTCGTGCGCGCACGGAGGGAAACGCCCGCTTTGTTACAGGGCGAAGGACTCCACTTACCTGCGTTTAAATAAAAATTGTCCATACAATGCCATTGCAGTGAGATTCTTTCTGCCCAGAATGTGTGGCATAGGTGCCGCCCCAGCTGGAGGAGAATTTCCCCCGGTTTTTTTCTCTAAAAAATCCTCCTTGGAAGCGGGAGGTAAATAAAATCCCTTAGTTCATATAAAACGCTTTAGTTCGTGTAACTGCCATTATATCCGAACAATTTATAATGTGTTTACTGACACGATGTCTTGTGAGGTAGAAAAACACTGCTATCTGCATTTTTATAAGTAAAAAAATTGATTCACAGAGGGGATGTAATTTTTCACATAGGAATAAAAAGAATTACAGGCTTGTAGGCCTCAAGAGATTTCCTAATCTAATCTCTGTGCTGAGGCTGAATCGGGTATATGTTGATCAGTGTTACTGAAACATATTCAAGTTGTGGACCCATAAAAATGAGAAGCGTATGTGCTGAGGAGAAGTTAGCTTTTGCTAATTGTCTTTCAGGGGCCTCTTACGAGTAGTTCACAGGCTCCAAGGTGACAGATCACAGTCTGAAAAGCAGTGATACTGTCCACAAGAACTATTTGTCTGATCGATGTGTAAAAGCACTTATTCGAAGGAAACCTGCAACACTTGCATGTAGCTTGTACCAATTTCTAACAGCATTTATGAATATGTATTTGTCCAATATACAGCCTGAATTTTCTTTGCTGCATTCCTTGTTGTCATACTCCCAGTGGCAATGGACAATACTTGTTATGTTATTCACATGTGTTTTAATAAACAAGTATATATATTTATTTATACAATTGTTTATTGGTGCATATATGTGTCTCATCTTCTCATAGACTAAACAATTTTGTTCACTTTTCTCATAGACTGTACTCGTAAACGGTTTATTCTCACAGCTTTACTCTGGCTTCTTTCCAGCATGACTTTTGTATTTATCTTAAGGTATAAGGCCCCTTATAGCAGTCCAGTTGAGACATCAAGACTAAGAAACGTGCAGTCATTATGTCCGGTGTTTTACACGAGAGGAACATCTATAAATAACTCCCAGAAATAATTTGCTTTTCTGCTTGTGACAGAAAATTACTTCTGCTCAGAACCTTTTCTAACATACTGCCCCCCAGTTTTCCCCATCTTATTTTGTACGTTTGAGTTGTTCTCAGGTGTAATATTTTGCCTTAGCTTTGGCGATTTCATCCTGCTAACTTTAGACATTTATCAAAGTCAGGAAACTGGTTTTGAAATCTGATCCTGTCTTCTAGCTCCCAGGTTGTCGGAAACCAAGATTTTTAAAATATATATACATATATATTCTGTTGCACCTTGCAGGTCATGAATGGAAATACTGAATAGAACTGAAATGATAACAGATGCTTATGAGATCTCACTGCAAATGCTCTCCATTTCCAAGCAGCAAAAAACTTGGTTGGTGTTCTCATGAAAACGATATTTCCTTTGCTTTTTGTTTGAAGAAAACTGTCACGGGACAATGTCTAAATTATACTGAACTCAAGATCTATGATACTTACTGCTTCTCTTTTTCTACTGAATTGGTGAAATTGGTTGTAAAAAAGGGCATTAGATTAGTGTGAAAGCAGCTGTTCCTGACACACTTAGGTTAACCTCTTCATCATGGAATTTCTTCTAGAATATCCCTCGGGATCAAAATTGATTTGAATAGCTGTGGGCCTGCTTTCTATAGGTAGACACATTTTATGCTTTTCTAGTCACCTTGGGCCTAAATAGTGTTCTAGCAATTCAATTTTTGCTGTATAATTAAGTAAAATTCTTCAGGCCCTATTAACTTGAATACATATAACCTAAACATTTTTTAACCCATTCCTTCTCTAAATTTTATAGGAAGATTAATGTAAGTGAGCATCTGGGCACTTCTAATATATTTCCAGAACATTTTCTTGTTCTTTATACCTCTTTTTACCTGTCACTCATTTTGTACTGTGGGCTTTGTGATTTTATTCTTTTATTCATATTCTTTTATGTTACTCTTCAGTTTTATCCCCGTATTGTGACTTTTTTTTCAAATCCTTGATAGGGCTCTTTATGTGATGTTAGCACAGTCTACTTAAGCTTCCCCTGCTTCCTTTTGTTCACATCAAGATAGCTTGCTGTTGTATGTTTAATTAAAAATGAGTCCATTGTTCTCTGTGAAAAATCTAGGTTAGCTTTAAATGACTGAGCTCAGGCCTAGACCATACAGAAAGGAGGTTAATTAACTCATATAGAATGGCATATTGTTATGATGAGGCTGCTTTTAGTACCCAGACTAGCTTGTCTAAAGCTAGCTTAACTATTTCTCCATAACAGTGCAATCCACAGTTGGCAGTGCAGGCGTGCTTTTTCTTCCTCTTTTTCTTAGAGTAGGGAAGCCTATTTTGGTAAAATGCGTCATGATCACTTTCGCCCAGTTTACCTTCTGCCTTTAAAACCAAAGCGAGCTCCTCCCTACTTGTCATGCAGTTCGAGTTGGTGATGCCTCGTATAACTTCCTCTGTCACATGAAGCAAAAGATCGTCCCTAAAATATTACAAGAAGTTGATGGACCTCTTATGTCCTGCAAGATTGTTTTTCTAAATGGTACTGAAGTAATTGAAATCCACTGTTATCTCATAGGCAAACTTTTTGAATACCTAAACCTCAGCTTCCTCCTTTTGAATACAGCTATAGTCTATTATGAAAAATAAACCCAATCATGACATACTTTGACTTCCTCCTTTTCATTTTCACCAAGAACACCATCTTTTTTCTCCTCCTGTATTCGATACAAAATGAATCATCCTCCTCTGATTTCCTGCACCCATTTTCCTTATCATTCTTATATACAACTGTCACTGAAGTGTGCCAGGATATCTCTGGGATGCTACTAAAAGTGTATTTTTTCCGTAGGTTCACCAGATCCCTGGCGTTTGACTTCAACTATCCCAAGATGTTTTTCATGACTTTCTTTTCTTTCTTAATGCATACTTCTTTCTTCTCTCTTCCTCTCTAAGATTCTTTATTTCTAACTCTTTATAACTGGCCTCTTTCAAAGCCCCTTTCTAGTATTGTTAAAAGGTCACCTCCCCGTGTCTGTGAGCCATTGTCCTCAAATGCTTCTTCCTGTCTGTTGGATGGACATAATTTCTTCCCAGTAATACTTACGGAACAATACCCCATGGTGAAGTAGTTCAGACCCTTTGCCAAACCATCCACAAAACTGTGCTGTTAACCCCAGTATTTGTTACGGAGTGGCCAAAACTCAGTCCTCCCCAGATAGGTATTAGTTTTTCTTCTGTCAAAGTGGTGTCATAATCCTGTCAATCTGGCTAGTTTCCTCCATTGTAGATTCGTGCCAGCAGCTTGCTAATGATGTCCTGGTCTTGGCTTGTATTTTTCAGGTAAGCACTCCTGCTTGTTTTCCTTTTCCTGAAGAAACTGGTGCAGAGGAAATAATTGAAAGAATAAGAATGACAAGACCTAGAACCATCAGTTAATGGTTGGACTCGATGGTCTTAAAGGTCTTTTCCAACCTAAACAATTCTGTGATTCTATTGTATTTTCACACTGGTAGTGCCACTTTAAATGAATAAAGGGTTCAATTCAGGCAATGGCACAAGCTTAAAGAAGTACATAGATTTTTCTTTCAGGAATGGGGGAGCACATATGAATGTATACTGCCCAACATACATATTAATGTAATTGTGAATACAAGATTCTTGTCTCAGGTGTACTATACTTACTGTGCCAACAGTTTTATTAGGGAAGGTTTTTACAATAGTGGGTTTCTGGCAGATATTCTTCAGGGTATTTATCCGGTAAAGCTTTGTCTTTCAGGTATCTAAAAAGCGTCACGAAATACAATGCTCAAGTGTTCCACGTTAGCCCGTTCTATTATATTGAGAATTTTTTGACATGTTCAGGATAGGCTTAACCTCAACTATTGAAGTCAGTGGTGAAGTTCCCACTGAATTATTGGGAGCATAAAAGACTCCTGAGTGTATTTCAAGGATTCATCCAATAATATATTTATTCTGCAAGGCATGTCAATGGCCAACCCATGACACATTAACCAAAAGCAAAGCCAGTAAAGAATACTTCAGCTTATTGTTACTACAGCTAGTGAGGAAACAGAAGCATGGTTTTTTTCATGGAAAATAGCATAGTTACCTTTCACTGTTTTTCAGTGACATTTAAACTGTTTGAAATAAGTTTGTAGTTTTGTAAAGTTAGCATTTTTTAAAAGATACAAGCAAATAGTTTTGCTTTCAGCAAAGGTATAGGGGAGGCTAAATTCTGCAAAGCAGATGCTAGCTCTAAGTTCTTCATGACATACGCTGTTTTTTCGTTGTGTGTGTACTTGCAGCCTAGAATAATAGATCCTTAACTGGTACTTCTTGCTTCTACCACAGTAACAGTAACAGAAGCCACAACATCGTCAACAACAATAATGACATGTGTCATGGCTTACCTGTTGCTCTGATCTGATTGATGACTTGGAGGTACATGCAGAAATTCCACTAATTTAAAAGTAATCATATAAATTTTGCCCTGACTATACCATTGCAAGCTCAGGTGTGAACACATTTACACTAGTTTGTAATCAGCTTATTCGTATTAAATTCTGCTAAATTTTTTAGAGCTAGTTGTAAATCAGTTTGTATGTGTACACAAAGATGTTTGTAAGTGTTTAACTGATTTTAAATCAATTTTAATTAAACCAATTTTTGTCAATAAACAAATACCTAATTTACCATTTTACCCAGAACAAAACAATCCTAGAGGCAGATTTGCAGTGTCAGCATTTAAAGCTGTTCTGTAAGTAAAACCATGAAGGGAAGGAAGAAAGAATTTTATACAAGTATTTTACATGGCAATTTAAATTAATGATTTTATGCAAAAGTAGTGTTTCTAGTGAAATCCCTCTGAACTACACTCATGAATAAATGGAGTACTTAACTACAAATTGTTGTGATTTTAGTACTCATTGAAGTATTAGGTAGTTAATACATCTCCTTTAGATCCCTCTATTCCTTTGGTAACGTTACCAACAGCTCTTTTTCATAGGTTAAGCCGTGTAGAATTTGAGGACTGGATTCGCAGCCTCTGGTTTGGTATACACTGCTCAGACAGATTGCTGCACTTCATTATGCCCATGTCCTGAAGAGGACTCGTAAAATAGTGCAGGGTGTATGGTAATCCAGAAATGATCTGGTACACTTCTATGTGTCCACCCTGCTGGGGAATGCTAACTTAGTTTTTTTAAAGATTTAAAGATCAGAGGCAAAATTTTAACAGAAAATAGTATATTTACTTTATTAAAACAGGTTTAGAACTCATACTAACTATACTGGAAAAAAACCAGCTGATTATGTTCATCGAGTAAGATCCTTCCTCACACCTTCGGTGTCCCAGCTACTGCCTGAAGCTGATGACCTGGCTCCCCTCCAACACCCATACGTACTTCATGTCACTAGATGCATAAGAGTCACTCTGCTCTGTTGTGTAGCTACTGAATGTGGTACCACAAATGTTGATTTGAAAAGTGGATGAGTGGTTGAATCGTGTCTCTGTATAGCCAGTGTTTTAAGGAAAGGCCTTTTAGTAAACTTGTTACATATATTCCACAGGGCAGTAGAGCTGTATTTCATATAATAGTAATGAAAATAAATATGGATAGTCATAGTGAGAGAAAACCCAAAAAGTTTCGGGGAGAGAGGGAGCATCTTTTGAGGACAGATACGTTATTCAAAAGTAGTATACAACTACAGCCTTACAGATCAAACTCTGATTTCCATTTTATCTGCAACCATAATATATCACTTAAACAGAAATTTAAAAAGTAACTTGTAATGTCTTTGTGTTTTCCCTATTTTTGTATGGGCAAAGTTGATTTTTTGACAGAACATTAATTTGCAGATTCATACATTGTTTTATTTCTTTCCTTGTGAGCAAATGCATGTGACTATCTGTTTAAGAATATATATGTATAAAACTCTATGGCAAAGGGAAGTATAAATCCCACTCTGGAAATGCTAAAATCACGAGTCCCCCTCTTTTGGTCAACAGGTTCAGCATTCTGCTGGGAAGTACCTTCCCTGGCAGGGGGTGGTTTGCTTGGATGTGGGAGGGGGAAGAGAAAGCAAAAGAAGAACTGAGTTGCAGGGCTAAACTGTTTAATTTGCATAGGTAGGTTACCTTTAAATATTTTTTAAAATTTCAGCTAAAAATATTTTAAATGCCTGTATTTTTTCCATAGGTAAATAGTCCCAGGTATGTTAGGCCATTTATTTATTAACTACTTCTATTCTGTATCCAACAGCATGCTTGCTGCAAAGAAGAGCTGTGATAGAATAATATTCACGCTTCTGTTTTATTCCAGTAAAATAAATCCATAATTTAGATTAATTTTCAGACATATGTGCAAGCATGTAATATTTCTTTGATATATATTCTAAATTATTGGTTGACTGTATTCTGCTTTCCATAAATCAGAAACCAGTTCAGCAAAGATAAAGAAAAACCTATGATAACATAAGTTCTGTATAAAAGCTAATACTGTGTGATGAACTGGGGAGATACAAGATCAGCTCAGCCAAAGCCTAAATAAACAAATTATTTGATAGTCTTCCATGTTTCTACTGTACATCATGGAGAAAGGTGGGTGATTCACCATTCTTAGCTCAGATATTACAGCTAAGGAGAGTGAATTGCTTCGTGTAGGATCTCCGTTCACTATAAAGAGAGTCCAGATGACTGTCTTAAATTAGACATTCAATTTTAAGGTAACTACAGCTGGGTACAAAGAGCCATGTGCCCGGAGGTGCTTTATAAGAAAAGTCACAGGTTATGTTACATTATTCATTAACAGCCACCCCAAAATTGCCCCAAAGATTAAACTCACAGATGGTCATATCACATGCATGCAGGAGTAACTTCCAGCACATTTTAAGCAGGTCAAAATCTCTGTGGCCATGCTGATCTCATGAGTTATAATGATCAGGCGTGCCTGCACAGCCTGTCCACCAGGCAGCATCGTAGAGGGAGGGTTCACCGGATGTGAAGCACACTGCTCTTGTAGCTGGTTTGTAAGTTGTGCTTTTAATTGTGATGGAAACACAGCTACTATCAGCTGACTGGTTAGAAGGAGAGAGGAGAAGCAGTCTTTTGCATTTTAAGAGGACTGCTTTTAATTCAGGAGCAGAGGTGAAATTCTGGGTTCTTGTGTGCTCTGAAAAATTTCCAAAACCAAGCTAGCGCTTCTACTCAGTACTCATAAGCATATAGTAATTTTTACAGTATCACATATAGAGTTCCCACTTGGTATGACATGAAAGAGAAAAATCCAGTATTTGATATTGCTGCCTCATTATAACAGCGTGACTTCAATAGCCTGCTGTTCAAAGAATTGGAACAGAATAGGGTGTGAAAAGCTACTTAGGACTACATCACTCAGCAATATGCAGAAAAAAATTTGAACAGCTCCTCGTGCTATATGCCTTCCAATATTTAAACATGTTTTAAAAATTCCTAAAGGGAAAGACCATTAATGGAAGAAACTGTTCAACGGCAAGGTACCTGATCACTTCTTTTAAAAGGATATTGGAAAGATGGTTTAGACACTGAAGCAGTATTTGGCTTGTCATTCTTGGGTGGTAAAGATTAAAGAGTTCATGTGCTGCAACGGCATACTAAGTATTTCCTAAGTACTAAGAACTTTTAAAAGTCTAAAGCGAAAGGCATCTACTCTTCTTAGGTTTTGAACTTGAATTCCGTTGCTTCAAAGGATCCTGTGTGCTCAGCATCTGTAATGGTCAGGCAATGAAGGATGCGGCACTTTGGTTGACAACTTAAGTAATGAGCTGTGGTGGTTTGGGAAGAAGGAAACAGAAGATAAGAAAGCCAAGAGTATGGTTTGTGATCACTATGTGGATCACCACATCTGTGTCCAACAAGTGGGATGCATTCTTCTAGCCAGCTGTACCTGTGAGTTGGATGGTTTTGACTCTGGTTATTTTACTTCCTCTGACCATGAGGATTTGTTAAGCCTTTATGTAAGTAAATAGTAAATTCTTTGTGAAAGGGAGCAGCTTTTGATTGTGTTTGTACAATATGTAGCAGGATATTGTGGTCTTTGATGCTATATCAATTAAAACAATAGAGCTACATTAGTTGTGGATGATGATGGCAACTGGACCGTAAGAAAATCAAGGAAACCAGCAAGACCCCAAAAGTCTAATGAAGTTATGAGACCATAAGCAGATGCTATTAGCAAAAGGAAACATTTGATGGACAAGGTTAAATTCTACCTGTAAATTACTGACAGCATTTGGTTGACATTCATGTTCTCCTCTACTCTGAGCGCTGATTCTCAGTCAATCATTAGAGCAGCATCCAAACCCATCCAGAATTTGAAACCTTGTAATTTAGGGGTGATGTTTAAGTCAATTTGTCTCTTCAAAAATGTTTTTTAATTTTTGCCAGCAAAAGCCTTGCTCTTTGCAACTGGTACAGATGTTTTTCTGGCTCATCTCTGCTGCTAGCTGTCCTCTTGTCACTGTTACATGTCTCTAAAAGCTATTTTCTTCACTGCCTTTCTCTAGAAAGATTTAGAAACTTTATTAAGATGCAAATAGTTTTTAAATTATAAATTTTTATAACTTCATGGGAAAGTGAGAAACAAAGATGAGGAAGTATAATGAAAGGCAGGAAGTTATCACGCATTTAAATATGCATTTAAAACATAGATAGGGTCTAAATAGATGGATACTGATTACAGAGCTCCCAATGTGCTTAGGAAACTCCCAGCCGACACATGAAACCACTTTAAAAGCTAGGAGGTATGTACAGAGCTTTCAATTCTTGCTGGCTTTTCACAAAATAGATCCAACTGTGAACCACAGGCTCTTGTAAAATAGCAACGCCGCAAAGGTTCGTTCTTCCGTATAGTTCGTCAGAAGCTATAACCACAAGTGCTAGCTGACTACACGATATAGGAATTCATTTATAAAGGGAGGGATGTGGTGAACTATAAAGAAAAGACTTTTACAAAATCACCTGTGATATTATTCTGCTTTTGGGACTGCCAGATAACGAGCATAATTTGCAGTGATACTCCACTCTGCGCTCGACCACAGCAAGCCATGGCAGACCAGTATTCTTGAAGCTTGCATATTACTCACCAAGGCGTGACCTGGGATTTTTAAAATACTTGTGTTTAGCGTCCTGTCCGCGGATGCTCAGCCCTGCCAACCTCTCCCTTCGCTCTCAGGTGTGTTCTGTAGTGTTTGCATTGCTTCTCTGCCAGTTCGCAGGGCTTGCGTTTACCTGGCGGCTGATGCAGAGCTCCGTCTGCTGGTAAGAAATCAGTCAGAGTCTGGAGGAAACGCGCTCGCCTCAGAGAGAGGATGGCCCTTCTGAGAGTGGTTCCACCCTAACGAGTCAAAAACTTCTCTTGTATTTAGCCTTCACATTAATGGGTGTTTTGAAATGTATTAACATATATTTTACATAGATAAAATCTGGAAAATAATTTGTAGTAATGTTTCCTTAGACATTTACATTACCTATGGTTGTTTGTGCAATGTTTGACAGTATAATGAGTGGATGTACAAAAGCCTAAACTTTTTCGATGTGTATCCATGTCAATCCATTTAGGAAGCTTGTTTCTGACAGAGCTAGCTTCTGCATTTCAGAAACCGAAAGAAGGATTTATTTACCCAGTTCATGATGTTCTTCATTAAGAAAACCCTCTATCAGACCCTGAGGATAATACCTCGCGATAGAAATTGTTGTGAGTTTTCACCTAAGTATGATCTCCTATTGAATTCTACGCAGCAAATATTTCAGCCAAGAGAGGTGGGTCAAGTTCTTCAAACCTTGAAGAAACCTTGGAAACAGAGGCAGCCTTGATTTATCAATGTATGCAAGCAACTTTGAAGCTAACTTTGGGATTCTTAATAGAAATGCTCTAGAAGCAGACCATCAAAAGCCTGTGAAGCTATTTCACTGTGCTTATATTAAAAGGATAACAGGTTAGCTTTCCTTGGATTAAAAAGCAAATCTGAAAAAAACCACCAAAAATAGAAGTGCTATTTCACATTTTTGGTCACTTGATGGCACTAAACTAACACTGTATACATATTAATCACCAACTGTATAAGAATATTTCTGAGCCAGTGTAATTTTTTTTAAGGCTTGGCCTGATGAAAGTGCTTTGTTTTGCTGAGGGCAGATTTCAGACATAAAAGAGATTAAAAAATAAACAAACATAAAACCAAGAAACAGTTGTGAAATCTGGCTGACTGTGTTCAGTCTGTCTTATTAAAGTTCATGACATACTACAAATGCCACGTTGTAGTGGAATACATAGCATTTCCGAGCAAAACAAAAGTCAATTTTCCAACATAACACACCAAATACCAAACCAAGCCTGCCAGCTTTAAATCTGAGCGAAATATCTGCAAACTGCACAGTGGTGCTTCCACCAAAGCTCCTGGTGTGATAGATGGCTGAAGAAAGGGTTGAAGCCCACCATGTCTCCCAGTAAAGGCTCCTTGTCATGTGCTGTCCAGCAGAACATCTGTATTGTCTTTATTTGTACTTAGAAATCTGAGAACTGAGAAATTCTTGGCTAAATGGAGCCTTTTGGGGGACTTTTCAGGATGTGATCAGAGTAGTAAGGGAACATTTTTATTTGATTGTCAGAGGTTTTGAACTTTCAAAATATTTTCCCCTCATATAAGGGGAGGAAAAACAAAATTTTGAAAATTTTCACAGATCAGCAATCAAAAATGCTTTTGTGGGATCAGACAACGTATTTTATTCCAATAATGCCTTTTCTCTGGATGTTTTCAACTTCTCTTTCAACAGGAAGTTACTTAGATTTCAAAAGTTCCAACAGTTCTGAAAGATTTCTTTACAACCTCCAAAGACAACCTCTTATTTTGGAAACCTAAAGCAGGTTATTTCAGCAAGTTGAAAAGGCGGGGAGCGGAATTTTTTTTTCTTTTTCAAACGGGGATTGCATTCAAGCCTTTCCCGTAAATAGGTTTTAGTGAATCAATAAACACAACAATTTGTGGCACAAAATTCCCAGGCAGCTCTAGAAATGACGCTGCAGATTTCCGCCGCTCTCCCCCTTTCTCGCGGCACTCCTGAAAGAGCAGTTGTGACCAACGGACGGAACGGTGCTTGCACAGGGGGACTTTCATAGGGCTGAGTATGGGAAATCCCATGACGTCGCATGTGCCTGTCCTAGCTCAAGGGGAAGGAAATACGGTCATTGTATCTTAAGGCAATGTTTTTACTTTTGTTAATTTTTACAGTTAGAGCCTTTTTTAATGTGTTTCAATTCTTCTTTTATTATCTATTACACTTTTACTTACTTGCAATATGGGAGGCTTGGTTGGATGAGGGGAAAAAACCTCCGAGACTTCACCACTTTTGGAGCACTGGAGCATTTATCTGCAGGTTTTTTCATGTTCTCATTTTCTAACTGCTGCAGAGGGAGGTTCACGATGGTCTTCACTTTTTCATATCCTCCTACTTTCTTACCTTCAATGATTCTGCAGCTATTGAGAAGTATGATTCTTTCTGGGAGTTTTGCAGACTTTACAGTGTCTTTGGTTAAGTGGGAGATTTGCAACTTGCCAGCCAGTGAATCCATTGTCAAAATTTCAGTTGGGTTTGTCATGTCATGTGTCCTTAACCATGTTAAGCTTGAGGAAAAGGGTTGGCCAAAGCATTACAGTGATTTCCACAGTATGCAAAGACAATTTCTGCCCTCCCTTCTATTCATGAATGTTAATGGTTTTCCACAGGAGGTAAGGGAGGACAAATTTGGCCTTCTTGGCTTAAAAATATCTTGCTTTCATGGTTATCTGATTATGTACTCACCAAATTTAATCCAGCTACAACAAACTGATTCTGTTTGTGAAGTTGGATAAATGTGAGCTAAGCTAATATAAACCATGTGAAAAACCATGCTGCTCTGTATGCTACCAGTCAAACAATATTTAAAAACTATATAGAAATACAGAAATATATATGAAAATCTTCTCAAAAATAATAGATGCGGGTCTAGTTTTTAGGCACAGATCTATTTATTACATGATAAATAAAAGCATAGGATCTTAAGTCTAAATTCAAACTCACAAAATCATTGCCAGAGAAACAAAGAAATGAAGAAAAGCTCAATAAATCGTCCTTTCAATATCACACACTGTCATACAAGTTTTGCACTATTACATGTCTTAGTCTCTTATGCACCCCGCACATGAGCT
>Ga0181612_104261_pt1 | contig 12623 bp, 10 predicted proteins | sample HoacroProtozoa21_FD_119630 | JGI IMG/M metagenome (GOLD analysis project Ga0181612, IMG submission 119630) | Hoatzin crop microbial communities from Cojedes, Venezuel. Combined Assembly of Gp0051906, Gp0051904, Gp0051908 | reverse complement strand
CCCTGACGCAACTTGAGGCTGTTTCCTCTTGTCCTATTGCTAGTTACTTGGGAGAAGAGACCAACACCTGCCTCACTACAACCTCCTTTCAGGTAGCTGTAGAGATCGATAAGGTCTCCCATCAGCTTCCTCTTCTCCAGACTAAACAATCCAGTTCCCTCAGCTGCTCCTCATAAGACCTGTTCTCCAGACCCTTCACCAGCCTCACTGCTCTTCCCTACACACGCTAAATCCCTGAGATTCAAGAGACTCACTCACTCCTGACTAAATAGCTCTGCACTTGTTGGTAACGCCTGACCTTCCAAAAACCTAAAATATGGGCCTTTCCTGATGGTTAGGATTCCACTTACGAGCAGCAAGGAAAATATTTAGCAAGTCTCCGAATCCCTTGAACAGTGTAGTTTCTAATCTCTGTCTGTAAAGCCAAATACAGACAGCAAGCACTCTTTCAGCAGAGTCTATAAGCTGCTAAACCTTGTGATACTTGAGGCAGCATAATCCCCAAGCAGGCACATGGCCCAAGAGACAGACTCATGCATTCTGCACCTTAAAATCACATACAGCTTTCACAACCAGGCCGCTTCCAATAACCAGTCCACTATTTTTGTTCTAAGTAGGCGAGATTCTGATTCCAATTGTTGTAATTTAAGTGAAGCCGAGACACCAGACACCTTGCAACCCTTCTGCTGGCATTATTCATGGCACCGCAAAGCAGGACCGCAACACCCATCCTATTAAAAAGCAGCATCCAAATTGTAGGATGAAAGGAAAAGAAGCCCCAGTGGTTATGTGCACTATGTATTGCAGCACACTGCTGATCAGAACCTGTCACACGCTCTTTGTGATTGCTTACGAATGAGTGAAGAACCGCAAAACTGCAGATTTCTAAATCGATTTAAGCGCCATACGACTTAGAAGAAAATCACACCTGTGCTAAAAGGTGGCTCCCAGCTACAATGGCAAAGAATTTCCTTGGAGTCCCACATGGATTGATCAAATAGCCGGGCACTGTTCATTCAATTCATTGTCTACCCTAAATTGTGATTTATAAAAATGTCTGTAGAAGTTTTCTCCAGCATACCAATGTCAAACTCTGGGGAGGACTGGCAAGGCAGAATGATAGTTGTTTTTTCTGGTTCACAAACATATTATATATTTGCCTCATGTTTTAGCAACACCTTAATTAAAATTTTAGTTTCAAAATAATTGATTACTCAGAAGCACTAACTATCTGGAACAGCCAGTGTTACAGTGCAAAGTTCATTGGATACAGAGCTGACTAGCAAAAAGCTATTTGCACAGAAGAAAAATGTTATTTGGCACTGAGGAAACAACAAACTTGAAAATAGATCTTTGAAAAATACTTGCCTACCATATACAATAACTCAGCATTAACATTTTTACGAGCTGAGCAGAGTGACAAGTATGTAGTAGTTTTTTTTTTATCTGCTAAGTACAGGCAAAATTTCAGCACATAAGCAGTTTGGGTTATCGAAACTGAGGTCCATAAAGCAAGTCCTAAAAGATAATATCTTTGAAATTTATCTGAAAGCTTCAGATTAACATTTATAGCCAATTTCATAGATCAGAGTTTCCAGAAATATTTTTTTTTAATTTTTAATGGATTTTAACAAATCAGTTAAGCTGAGGAACTCCAGATGTAAGTCCCACCACCACCAGTAGCTCTGTGAAAGGATAAAACAGTGTTCAACTTTAATTAAAAACACAAACCAAATTTTAGGAACTACTGAGAGGAACAAAGATCATTGTTACGACTCTGTACACATATACACATTCTGCTGCACGTTGAATACAGTTTTATTCCCCAGTTTTTCAAGGGTTGTAGTAGAACTAGAAAAATACAGAGGAAAATGGATAACCAGAGGCATGGACTGGCTCCCACACAAAAAGCCTCTAAATAAATTATGACTGCTTATCCTGGAAAAGGAGGTACCTGGGTAAGAGATACAACAGAAGTCCAATAAATTCATAAGTGACAAGAAGGTGAACACAGAAAGACTTTTAACCACCTCTTCCAATTCAAAAATGAGGCAACTTCAAAGGAAAGTACTTGGCAATAGGTTTAGAACAAACAAAAGGGAATACAGTTTCATAAAAGCCCTAGGAAAGCTGTGGAACACACTACCACAGGATGCTGTGCTTTCACAAGCTATTCTTCCAGCTTGAGTACTTCTGCAGATTAAGGTCCCCTTTGTCCCAGGATGGCCACATAGAGAGAGCTGCACCTATATCCATCAACTATTTCTGACTATTCAGATTCTAATCTGGCTTTTTATTCTTCTTTCCCTCTTCTCTGTCAGTGATAAAATATTTCTCCACACCCGAGCACACTTGCCATTATAAAGCGTCTTGCTGCTACACGAAAAATAAGCTAACTCTAAAGCAATTTAGCCTATTCGTCAACCAAAAATCAAGATTCGATGCCAGTCCTCACTTACCGAGATCCCAGGGAGTGTCAAACAGCCGCTCGCACAAGTAGTAGTCATCTGGATTCAAGTAAGGCAGTTGCTTCAGCAAGCTCTGCTTAGGAATGAGATACAAGACTTCTGCAATATCCCCATCCTCAATAACTGACATCCTTTTGACTGAATTTCGGAATTTCACCTTTTCCAGCACCAATTCTTCTGTTTTACTTGATCCGCACAGCTTCCCAAAGCTGTTTAAGATGGGGAAAGACGGCATTTCTATGCGGAAGAAGCTAGGGAAAGCAACCTGTAGTGCATGTAGTCAGTCTACTACTCACGGCACACTGCCCTTACCAATCCTTCTCTTTTTCTCTTATCCAGCAAAGGAGATTAAGGAAGATGTATTTTTAGTGATTATCTTCAAGAGATTATGACAGTGTGCTTGATCAGGTGACTGCCATCTAAAACTATTGTAATCAGTTGCAACTCATCCCTGGGAACACTCAAATCAGAAGCAAAACCATAAAGAGTATCTGAAAATCAGATTAATATTCAGGACAAGAGAAAGAACGTAACTGAGGTATATAAGAGGATTAGTTTAAAATCAAAAAACCTTGCTGTGTCAAAAATCTTATTATGGAAGAATCATCATCATAAGCTACAAATGCACATCTGTGCATTTAATCTACCATGCCCCTGTTCCATGCCAGGTCTGTACGTGTGCTACGGAGAAAAGGTTATAGTAAAGGTAGAGCATGTTGGTCCTCCTTTGATGAGGAACGTACAAAGGCTGGATAGCGCTACTTCATAAGCAGATTTCTCTGAAGAAATCCTTTCTGCAGCTTTCACTGCCTATTCCAAATGAAAGCACTTAAGCTTTCCCCTAATTATTAAGGACTGGTTCGCTTGTGCTCTTCCTCTTCACCTTCCTGTGTAGCTGGCAGAAGCAGCTTTGCAGATACTGTGCCAACCCTTCCTGCTTCACTTACAAGAAGTATTTACATTAATCCAATTCCAGTGACATGCTAATCTAATCATCTAATGGATATTTCTCCCTGGGTACAGGCAGAGTTAATCATCAATGGGGCACTGGAAAGTCACAGGAAATTACAAAGTGAAAGATAAAAAAAACCCAACCCAACGTATACCAACATTCATAATCTGTAAGAGAAAGTTACAGGTAGACCCCAGACCAGGACTTGCTCAGAGAAAACTTCAGATTCTTTACTCAGCCAAACTCCCAGAGACAACTGCACAGACAGTGTTTGGCCCAGACTTTCAATTCCCCGTAACATACAGAAGTTAGCTACAGCTGCAAAATGACCTAGTGTAATAATTGTACTGCTTCCAGTAACGCTTTTGCTGAATTAGAAGGTGAAAAAAAACCACACCAACAGGCTTACTGATCACAGTGAGAACCTGTCATTTAATTATTCCCTCAAAACTCAGAGTTCAAGTACTGTCTACAGATGGAGACAGGCACTGAAGACTGCTTTATTTACTGTTTCAAAGGGAAAATATCACCTCACAAATCCAGACTTTGATCATCTGTTATTACACACCTCCTACGAGGTCAGCTGCTTTTTATTTTTCAAGAGGTACGACTTCTATGTTATCTTGAAAACAAGGCCAAAATCATCACATTTCCCCTTAAACTGCCATTCTCCTAGGCTTTATATTCCATCACAGACACAGTGGGACAAAGCCAGAATAAATCTGCACCACTATACCAATCTTAATGGGGTGATGCTAATGTATATTTGAGGAAGAGCTGGCTCATTAAATACAGCAATTTGAGTTCTGCCTTACAGTATCTTCTATCAGATCAGAGATCTCACCACATGTTGTGTTTGCAGTATTCCTCCTAGGAAATGAAGCTTTGCACCAATTTGTCAGTCTCTCCCAGATGTCACAGCCTACCGACCTGCACACCACAGCCACTCAGGCAAAAAGACAGATCTTCTGACACTCCACAAGCTTCTGCCTCTTCAGTTGAAGGTGGATGGCCATTCTGTGCTCAGAGCAGAGGGATGCCTCACCGGAGACGGCTGGATGCACTCTAACACAAGCATCTCTCAGCCTAGTATCAGACTATCATTTGTACCTGGATAATCGGTGAAGGATGCTGGTACCTGACAACAGCAGTGCCAACCATCCAGTCTCACCAACGCCTCACAGTGGACTTTGCCCTTTGAGGTAGGCGAGGCGAAAGCACAGGTTGCCCTGCAATTAACCCTGCTGCGGAAGTTAATCCTGGGAAAGCAGAAAGGCCAGCTCTGCAGGAACTTTTTAAACTGTTGCAACATTTGCTACAGCTGGGCTGCCTAAATCCTAGAAGAAAAGCTTTTCCTTCACTGGAGATGGAATGCTCTAGTTTCAGACTGACTTCCAGTTTGCTGCTGTAGCCACGCTGACTCCAGCCTTACAGCTATATTCACCCAGACAGCCATTACACCAGCTACTGCAGCAAGTACTAAACTTACTAAAGAATCTGTTGTGCAGCAGTAGTCAGAAGAAACTGCAGTATTCTCCCACATAATCACACATCACATAAGCTGTATGTAGCCTCTATCAATTCCTTTCACTCGCAGCTTGCCCAGCAGAGTTGCAGCCAAGGGATACAGGTGGGAGGAGAGCACGAAGGCGCAAGAGGCTGAGCCCACCCTCACCCACCCCGGGATCTGCTCCTGCACTTGGCAGCCATGACTTCTGCAGGCAGAGCAACCCCAGCATTAGCCTGGGAGGCAGCAGACGTCAGTGCCCCTTTTGCACAGTATCTGCCCTACAGAAGCGGTCAGCCGGTGGCCGCTGTCGAAGGGTCCAATGTTATTTCAAATAGCGAAGGGCAATCCAGTCTCCTGCCACCACGACATATGGGATTGGTGGGGGACCACAGGAACAGCTCTGTTTAGACTAGCATTTTGTGACCCTAACGTATCACTGTAGAAGCATCCTGCTTAATTAAAAATATGGTCCTTCCTCTGAGAGACATGACGCTAATGATGCCCCCTTTCCAGCCCCAGTTATTGCTGTCATTGACTGATCACTACAATCTCAAAGACCACACATTAGCTGAAGCTTTTAACACAAAGCAATACAATTTTTTGTTAGTGTTTTTTAAGTACAGGGTATGCCTTTAAGAGCATCCTTCCTGTTAACATGTAATATAAGAGGACAAGAAGTAGAAGTGAGCAAAACAAGACCAGGAAGCATCACAGCGGCTTCCCGCATCAGACGAAGGGCTGTTTGGAGCAGCTGGCTCCTAGGGCGAGACCCCTGTATCCAAGGTGAAGGACAAGGCCTGAGTCAGCCTCGTACCACACACGGTTACCAAACATTCGGATTTAGCCTTAGCCACAATCAAAAAGACAGTGGCAATCTCCTACCTCTTAAGTCAAGCACTCGATTAAGTGGAAAAGATTGATTTCTAATATTCTTGCTGAAGAGAAAAGAAAAAGGCAGAGAACACAAAGGCACAACCCTGTCCTTCTGTTTCTTGAAGCACATTCTCAGGAATCCAGGGCGCCCAACCCAGAAGCAGTGTTGAGGAAATTTCCTCGGTATCTGCCAAGCAGCAAAATATTTTTAAATCATTGCCAATTCAAAGCCGTGCCTAATCCAAGTATTCAGTGCTGGGGGCTCGAGCCTTCACAGTTTGAGGTGTGGGTACTTTCCAGACTGACCGTTTTCACAAGGGACTGGATATGAGAGGGGAATTAGGCAGACTAGCTACTTTAAATATTTTATCTCATTACCAACTTTATAAATATTTTATTTTAAATATTTTCAGCCATCTCAAGACCACTTCCTATTCAGTTCCCCCTGAAATCACCACACCAAGTGACTGCCTGGAATATAAAAATACATATATGTTTCATATACAACCAGGAATAGTGGCTTCTGTACTAATGCTACTAGAAGTAACGAAAAAAAACCGACTGCAATCCACAAATAAATTGCACAAGAGAATAGCAGGCATTGAATAATAGCAAAAATTAGACACCACAGGCTAAAATCACCGCAGAAGAAATATCCCTCCATTTCCTGAGCAATACTGAGGATTCAACTGGCCCTTTGGCTAAATAAAAGGCCGAAATGTGTAGTGCACTAATGCTGTCTTTAATCACTTCTGCCATCAGAATTAAACTTCCTGCAAATGCATTTCAGTCTCACTTTATTCTTATATTGAAATCAACAAAAATGCAAACCAAAAAAATAAGAAATTGAAGTCAGTCATACTAGTTCAGCAAAACCTAGCTGCAAAGAAAAATCAAAATCAAACCACAGAAAACAAGCTAAAACAAAAGAAAATTTTCCTTTTCCTTCATACCATTTCAGAGGGTAACACATCTATTGCCCAGCTAGATAGTGCCAAATAATGTTTCACGCATCTGTCCAAGGGAACAGGATTATCTTCTTCTCCCATGTAAGAATTCTCAAAGATATTGAGCTGAAGGAAAAAAAAAAAGGGAGGGGCTTTCACATAAATGAAAAATGAGCAAGCACCATGTCTATTTATACAAAGAAATACAGCTATCCAAGCAATAAAAAACTAAAACAGCAAGAGAGAACAAAAAAATCATTCTAACCTTCAAGTTCACACAAAAAAACCAAACCACAAAAGCTTTCTACTTGTGGTAAAATTACTCCATACACGCAGCTTTTTCACTTTTTGACACACACAATCTACTTACTCCGGAGTGCAGACTGATGTACAAAACACTCAGCTATTTACTGTAAACTTGAGGAAACACTTCATCCACATAATGGAGACCAAAAAAATCCACATGCACGTCTTTAATTTCTTTACCTAGGTGTCCAAAACAGGCAGTCATCTTCTGGGCGTACTGACACAAGCCGCTCTCCCTGAAGGGTTCCTCCCCAAGGACCTGCTCACTCATTGCTTCAGAAGGAGCTGCCTTTCTCTGCAAAGCCAACGAACTACTGCTTGCTTGAGACTGATAAGATAACAGAGCTTCCTCTTCCAATTTATCTCCATTAATAATTCAGGTACTACATAAAATTTCCTGAGCTTTAAAAACCGGTAGTGCAAAGCTACTTTGTGGCTTCTGAGGTAATCATGCTTCAGTCCTTAAGCAGTATCTCAGTTTAATATATTCAAATAGTTTACAGAATATAATTTCAAATTGCAACAAAATCCATTCTTTTGCTGCACAGGGGGAAATATTGTGGGGATTATGCTCAGATCAGTGAGGCATTTAAAATATTCACCCAGCCCAAACCCAGAAACAGAATTACCACCACTACTGAAACATAACATACTCCAGCAAGCAGACCTGTCCACTGCTGTAAGAGCACCACTAGTTCATCCTACATTACCATGCACCATTTCTCAATGCTATGTATCTTCTTGGGACTAAAACAAAAAAAACCAAACCCTATCATCATCATATTTTCTGGTACTTTTTAGCACAGTGTATTTCAGAAGTAAGGCAGGACAGCCAGGAGCAAAAGGAAGAGGGTATTTTCTCAGCTCACTCACTGGAGCATGAAGCCTATCTAAACTTCTTGTTACGTTGGCTGAGAAGAAAATACAGGAGAACTGACTCAGCAGTCCTGCTCTCGGCCAGCTGCAGTGGCCACACACAGCTGTCTCTGTTCTGCTCTTCAGAGACAACAGCAGAGCACGGTCAGACTACCTAGGGGAGAAAGAGCGTAAGAAAATCCACAATCAACAACACCTACTCACCTAAATACTTGGAGCAAGGCTTTGGCTACACATTCTTGACTCAGGTGACCATTACCAGTGAAGAACAGGTGTTCCTCAAACAACTATGCTTCTTGTCTACCACGCTTGGTTTTTCTCCATTCACTTAACACTTACTGCTTCCTCACTAAGATCATATCAACTGCCAAAAAAGTATTTAGTAGAGATCATATAATGATTGCTGACGTTCACATTAAGCAACATTACTAAGCAGACACTTCAAAAATAGATCTGTGCTAGTACATCTAGATGTAAATTTTACTCACAACACATTGAAAAGACCAGTTCTTAATATTTAATACTACTTCAACAATGTATTGTCTATAAAAGCATAAGATATATTTAAAAAATAATTCACAGGCATTGATATCTTTAATTGTGCTAAAGGCTATGAAGGGTCCACACAGATATGAATTTTACAGTCCGCAGGACTCTACCAAGTTAGTGTACTGGTTTCCACCCACACAAGGTTCTCTAAGGTAAGTTATACTACTGCCTATGGCAGGAGGAACATGAACACCACAAAGCCACAGAGCACCTCTACCCTGGCAAAAAAAGAGCGGCTGACTGAAAAGGGCTAACTCAGGTTAAAGTGATATTTAAGGTAAAATGATCTGTGTTATAACTCAGCTGAGCAACCCAATTAAGCACAAGTCTCCCATACAGGCTTGTTATCAAGCTGCCAAGCCAAGTTTTTTTCTTCACTGCTATTACAACTGACATTTAACTAATCATTAGCCAAACTCCATCCAAAACACCTGTTTTTGCAGCACACACATGCAAAACAGAAATGAAGAACTGCTACAAAGTCTGTCAAGTCCATGAAGCCTGGGAACATCTACATGGAAGGAGAGTAGCAAGTTCAAGTCTGCATAGGATGAAGCTCCATTTGTATCACCTTACACTGCATCAAACATTAACTCTTCAAAAACCCATCTGGGATCTCCTGAGGCGGCACACTGCAAACGGATCTCAGTTTTCTACATCAACGGCAAGATTTGCATGCACAAACTATTTCGTTGAACTAATTCAGAAATAAGAGAACAAACGTTATTTCACGTATTCAGTTCTTCCTGGCGTTCATTCCAAAGCATCTACAAAACATCGCTTTGCCATTTATTCTTCTGTTACAATTTGCAGCGAAGTAAAAACACAAGACTAAACACAACCACATTTCTATCTCTGACTTAGTTAAGACCACATGGTGACAACTTCCTTTCCCAACTGATGACATTTGCAAAATCTTTCAGCTGAATTAAAGCATTGTGCTCAGCTTCCTGTTATCAGCTATCTCTGATAACTTCCATGGCACATGAGCCTTTGATAACAAAAGACCAGCTTTGCAGTGCATTGTAAAGCTGGACAGGCAGCATAACAAGCTCTTGGGAATGCTTTCCCCTTTGCTGTACATTCAGAAATTGAATCTGACTCACTTCCCTAAACCCCAGCAGCCATCAAATTTATCCTTCACAGAAGCAATGTATGTTAAGATTAAACAAACAAAAATATCAAAACAATATGCTTGAGATTACATCTAATCATCTTTTTTTGGACAAAAGAGAGAGCAGCACCAGCCATTTACCATCACATGCAATTACTAGCTGGGCTGAAATAGTACCCAGAAAAATCAATCACCAAATGAAGTATTTAAGTGATTTTCTGGGGAAAAAAAAAACCCAATAACTTCAGCTAGCGAAGTACCGTCTACCACCTCGAGAAGCCTTAAAACCTTCCTTTCAAGCATCAGGTATTGGCCGCTGTCAGGGATCAGATACACATCCACTGGAAGTGAAAGAATGTTTTAAACCAACTTCATAACTACATTGTTTCTATACTGGATAACCCACTTCCACTAGGATACTGTAAATAAATAAACAAAATGGTTCTTAGAAGCATCTATTAAGCTTATATGAAAGCAAGAAACAAAACTATCTGTGGAACTTCAAATTCATTAACATAAAACAAAATACTAACTCTTTCTACATTACTGTTCTGTGAAACTGGAAAAAAAAAAACCCAACCACTTCCACTTTCCTTATAATTCCCAAACTCACCAACAGAAACATTTTTAAAACCGACCAAAATATTTCTCAAACGATTTTTCTACCTTCTGCAGGAAAATGGTATCTGTAGAGGTTTTCCAGTTTCATTTTAAAAATTATTTCTTCTACCACGTTTAAAGCTAAAGTAGAGAGAGACAACTAAATCCCCAACCTGTGATACAAAATGGGCAGTGGCTTTGGAGGGAGAAAACTGAAAATTCATATATTCAGAACTGGACCTCAATCTGCCAAAGAAACCAAACTAAGTGGCTTCATGACTCCCTTTCCATCACTTAATGTTCACACAAAATGAATTCTGCAATCAATTCCGGCTACAGCTGTCCTTTAACAAAACAGAACAAAAAAATACATTTGCTGAATCTTACAGTGTCCATGCTTTCTAACACCTATCATAGCATCATAGGATGATTTGGGTTGGAAGGGACCTTATGCACCATCTTGTTCCAACCCCGCTACCGGGGCAGGGATACCTTCCACTAGAGCAGGTTGCTCAAAGCCCCGTCCAACCTGGCCTTGAACACTTGAACCTAAAGGCATTTTTTCTCTGAGGTCTCCATTCCATTTACCACTGCGCACTGTTCATGCCTGGCTACTGCCACTACCTAGACACGAAGTGCAGTTTCTGTGGCACAGCAATGCCCATTTACTTTCCCATTAATGACCAAAGGCCTCAGGTAGGATGCCCCACTTAAGAGAAGCACCAGTGAAGAACATCACCAACATCCAGATGAATTACTGCCATATCCAGAACACCCTATGGAGATCCTATTCTACTCTATTTAAATACACAGCAAAACTATTTGCTAAAATCCATTTTTTAGCATTAAATGCAATCACAGCTACCAAAGCATCTGCTTCCATAATCGAATATTCAAATTATTAGTGAATAGTGATATTAACATTAAGAAAGTAAGACTGAAGGGCTGGAATGCTAGCCTGCAGTTTGAGAAACATGCAGCCTCCTCTCTCCCACGGACTTGCTGTTCGTCCCTGAGCCATTCCCTTAATCTCTTTCACTGCTTTTCCCCGTATCACTTTCCCCCCTCTCAAGGGATTTGTAACAATAGGTACAGTAAAGAGTGAAGTTTTCAGATTCTGTGATAATGGGAACTATAGAAGTACCACAAATAACAACACTAGGGAGTAACTGGTCAACATTGAAAAAAGAGGTCATGTAAAGCATAGCTGAGTACTTCTCCTTGATCTTAATTACCTTCCAACTTCATTACCGTATTTCTTAATGATTTTCCAATAGATTGCGTCCCTTACTTAACACTAAAAGCGCTTATTTCCCCTGGAGAATTATGTTACTAGATAGGGCAAACATAACTAATTCTGTACATCTTCTCTGATCTGAAAATTCCATTTTTAGTTATTCTGCCCCAAACAAGCAAAATCACTGTTACTGTGGTTGCTGTGACTAGAAGAGCGCACAGTTATGGGCTTATGACAAAAGGCATGCTTCAGCCAAAGGCTATTTACCTTACTTTATCAATTCCAATGTTTATTTCAGACTAGTCATGGAAAAAAAATCTCTCTATCCTCGACTATTTTCAGACACAAATTAAGAGTGTGTGCATTAATGGATCCATCTATTGCATTATTACAAGATGAAGTGGCTCAGCATTTTCTTTCCTGGCAGCACAAGGCTAATCTATTGATCTCTAATGTCAAGAACACCGCGCCATGTATTCGTACAGCAAAACCAATCCTTTTTACTTACACGCAGGAAAAAAAACAACTGTAATTGCTGACAACTAATGCAATTTTGTAGGCAGGATACAGTGACAGCTATATGAAATATAAATATAAAAACTACTGCACCCTTAGGACTCTGTATGATTGAACAATTGACTCAACAGCACAACTCAAGTGTTTGCCCATCTCAAAGCTTATAAATAATCCCACAGCTTCCATGGGGCCGCACACCGTGCTTGAAGTTAAAGAGACTCCTGAGCCACTCTAGGGAATATTAGCAAAAAGGATCCTGGCAGAAGCTGGCAGTCCTTCAGATATTCACTGGGGTTTTTTCTACTTCTCAGCAATGTTTAGGTATCTTTTATTTAAACAGATATTTGAGAAACAAGTAAGCAGTGTGGAGAAACATTTAAAATTTTTATTTTACTTCTACTTCCTTGCAGTCATTACTATGTAACAGTTCTGCCTGCAATAGCCTGTATAGAACCATTTAAAGAACAACAATGAAAATAAACAAAAAAAAGGAAACTAAATTATATTAGCTAGAGGCCCCAAGAGCTACACATGGTTCATTAAAATAGCTCCCCATTGTGTTTCATATTGATTTTGATTTTCCAGACAATCACAAAGGTAGCTTCAAGTGAGCAAAGACATTCAAGATAAATGTAATTCCCCTAATCAGGCCTTTTTCTTTACTTTTCCTTTCTT
>Ga0181612_178065_pt1 | contig 12624 bp, 9 predicted proteins | sample HoacroProtozoa21_FD_119630 | JGI IMG/M metagenome (GOLD analysis project Ga0181612, IMG submission 119630) | Hoatzin crop microbial communities from Cojedes, Venezuel. Combined Assembly of Gp0051906, Gp0051904, Gp0051908 | reverse complement strand
GCTGCGGCTGGCCGCGCGCGGAGGCGGCTCTGGAGGCTGGAGAGGGGCTGGAGCGGCTTCCTGGGGACAGGGAGCTTCTCCAGAGTCCCCGCCGCCCGGAGGGTGACAGACGTGAAACGCTCTCGGGAGCCGGTTCCCTCTTCCAGCCCCCGAGCAACAAACAGCCAAGGAAGTTTTTTTTCCCCGGCTCGGCAGCGCTGATAGCTTCCCTCTGAGCGCTGATTGCAGCTGGGGGTGGGATAACCTGGCACCGGGTCCCTGCCTCTGCTCCTCCGGCCCGGAGGGACAGCAAGGGGTCCTGCGTGCGTGGCTCTGCTCCCGCCGGGCCGGGCAGCCAGGCCCGCAGAGCTGCGGCGGTGCTGGCGCGTCTGCCGGTCCCGGGGGCAGGGGCTCGCCGGGCGCCTCTGCGAGGGAGGGGATGCGGCCAGATCCCGCATTCCCGGTGCATCCCGGCGCGGCTGGCAGCTCTGCTGCCCGGCAGACTCTGCTGGGATGAGGACTGAGAGCTGCTCGGTCTGCAGTGGTGAGAGCGGGGTCTGTTCCTGCGTGTGGCACTAAACGTCTTTCTGAAGTGGGCTCTGTCTCGGGTCTTGCACCGGTGTGAAAGGGACGCTTGTGAACTAAGCCTCCAACGATGGCACATGCCCTTTCCCCCCTGCTTTTGTGACACTGCTGGAGGAACCCGCCTGGGGCTGCTGAGGGGCAGTGCCTGCTCCTCACCCCCAAGCCCTTCCTTCCGAGTCGACCAGAATTCGCTTGCTGTTGGGTTTTCCTCCCAGAGGGTAGCGGAGGAAGTGCAGCTGCCTGGCAGAGCTGCATTCCCCAGGCTATATTCCTGGGCACTGTACAGGCAGCAGGGAACGTGTGATGCAGTTTGACCTCTGCTGTGACACTGCCAGACAGTCCGAAGAGTAGCGTGCCTGAGCCGGGGCCATGTGTAGCGTTCACTCGGAAATGGTGGCTTTCCAGGAGCTTGCACAAGTCCAGGTTTCCAACTCCCTGTACTTGCTTACCTCAGACTGTGACCTTTTCTTCCCTGGCAAATTTTGTGCTTGTCTGAATGGGCTACAAGAAAGATTTCCTGTTGTGATACACATCGGTCCCTTGGAGTTACTCCAGCCTCTACGCCAATGCAGCCATTAGCGATCCAGTCCTGCCAGGGCTCAGCAGATGCTGAAGTGCTGAGTGCCTGGCAGGATTGGGCTCCTGAAACAGGAGAGAGACCATGAGCTTTGCTTGGTGAATCTCAGAACAGATTCTCATCCTAGTTCTGCTACTGACTTGCTGCTTGACCTTGAGGTAGGACAGCTTGGGTCTGATCCAGCTCGCAGTGTCTCGCCGTGACTTACGCTGGGATCTGCATTGTTATTTGACTCTGGTACCTTGTTGTCTGCAATCAACAAAATGGAGCTAGAGCCCACGGTTGCATTGGTTATGGGAAGCTGCTGAGACCTGGCAGAGGATGATGTGACAGAAGCCCGAGGTATCATGTATCATCTTCAAGTCGGAAGAGCAAGAAGTGGTGTAAATGCCCTCCTCCTCCTCAGCCAAGATTTCCTGCTGAAACAAGCAGGCTACAGAGCATCATCTCTGAAAATTCAAACTGCTCTGTAGTAGGAGCGTGCCTCCCGAGACCTAACCGGGGGTTGATTTTCTGTTGTTGTTATTACATTTGAAAGCTTGATGTAAGCTCTCTGGCTTGGCCAGCAAGAACTGACACAAGGTCAGTTCTTTATGTGTTATTAACCACAAAAATATTTTGTAGTGGAGTTTGGCTGTCACAGCCTTGACAGTGTGTAACAGCTCAACTCTGATGTCACTACAGCTTTTGGAGCAGCATTCCACAAAGCCAGGATTCAGGCAGTCCCAAAATGTTCTGTTTAAAATGCTGGGCTGATTTATGGTGATAAATGGGAGTTTATAAATGAATAGAGGCATGGGGAGGAGGGGAGCCAACAACTTAACTGATGAAATGGAATTCAGTGGCCTGATATCCCACTGTCTCTCCAGTCAATTCTGCTTTAGATCTGCCTACCATGTGAAAAGAAATGTTCATCCAGGACTAGATAAGACTCTCACCAGAGCTTTGCTTCACATATAGCACAGTGAGATTTGCTTCTGTGAGTCTGATGGTTGTTATTTTACTCATTTTGCTTTTCTGGGAAGGTGAATGAGGCAGAAACAAAGTGTTGAGCTGAACAGCAGTTCAGACAGGAGAGCTGGAAATGTGCAGGTTTTTTTCGTGGGGACTCCAGTCCAGTGGTTACCCTGCTGTTGCCTCATGGAATTTGCTCTCTTCTCAGCTGATCCCCAAATCCAGGAGAGATGAGAGAGAGCCTTAAACAATTCATTAGGAATTTCTTCTGTTCCACGGGACTGTGAGGCAGCAAGCGTGGGGCAGGGAGGTGACTTAATGTTGGTCTTTCTATGAAGCATGTATCAGAGCCGATCGCCAGCTTGTTTTTTCTGTTTCCAAGTGACAAGGACTTGTGGAGTGCTCACATGGTTGTCTTTGTTGGAGTGGGGCTTCCTCGTGTACAGAGATTTTAAGGCAGATCTGCTACAACCAAAGTTGTGGGGTAAATCCTTGTGATGGGCTCCCTCCAGCCTTCCACCCTCCTACCTTGTGCGAGAGTAGTTAGATATTTTTCAGATGTGGACATGTGAGGCTCAAAGAACTGATGGGTTACCAAAGGCCTTGCAGCAAGTTCCCTGCCAGAGTTAGGTGCAGGCAGCAGACAAGGCTCTGACAATGCAGCAAGGCAGTCTGTGGGTCGGTGTTGGGCCACGGGATCTCAGAAAGTGATCTGAAAAACCATTGCTAATTCCTCCCTCCACTCAATATACACCAAGCTTTCTTGAACCCCGTGAGTGAAAAAGCCTTTTATTCGTTGCTTGCCCGCAAGTAGACAAAGCGAGAGACAACAGAATTAACACATGAATGTTCTGAGTTCCTCCTAATTTGGATTTGTAAATGAAAACTGTTCTCCCTGTGGTTGGTAGATTCCCCCTGCCTCCTCCTCCGGAAGGGTAGGTGATTCTGGGATGAAGAAGGATGCTGGAAATGGCACTAAATCATTTGGTTATTTCTCTATTAGAATGTACTTCTACAGTTTACTGCATGTTAATGTCGTTGCTCTTAAACCTTCTTTTTCTTCTTTTTCCTCCCTTATGCATTGCCTCTCAGCACTGGAAAGCCCTATTTGATCAGGTATGTGAACAACTGATATATTGTCTCTGTCTTGTGAGCAAAGAGCCTAACCTCCAGTTAATTTCCTCTGTACTAGATTTTCCCCGTGTTTAAAGTACAGCCTAGGACTAACGTGCTCCATGTTCCAGGATGCTGGTGTGCAAGTCATAATTATCACTACTGCTCTGGGCCTTTCTCTTGCTTCCTCTTCAGAGTAGCCAGGGACAGAAGCAGGCCCAGCCTGGCCATCCCTCGGAGCTGAGGTGCTGCAGCAGGTACTCTGTTTGCTGCCAGTTGCACTGTCCTTGCTCCGTGGATTGAAGGATCTTCTACTCTTGGAAGCAGGCAAACTAGTACCTGTAAAACCAGCACTGCATTCTTTGAAATGGATCCCCAGCTGCTAAACTGGCATCTGCGGGGTTACATCATCCAGGGGAGGACCTGCTGCTTAAAACTTGCACAGAACTAGCAAAGTACCTGCTTCTGTACCAAGGACTGTGGTTGTATCAGGTAAATGCCTTGGATTAGATCTGTAGCCAGCTGAAATCAGCACAGCTCTGTAGAGCTCTGAGTTATAGCTGCTGAGAATTTGGGTTGTGGATTCTAGTTTGTAAATTATGTTTTTAGCTGCTTTAACTGACATGTTTGCTTTGTGGTATTCCTTCCATCTGCCAGGTTGAAATGTGAAGCAGCTATAAACTGCAGGATTTTTCTAGGGTTGACTTGCTCCTAAACTGCAGCACCCTCTTGATGTCAAACTTTTGTGCTGTTGTGTGTGTGTGTAAATGTCACCTCTTGTGAGGGACCTTATGGTGATGCTGGCATTGTCCTGGCAATACTGAAGTTCGGATGGGATGTCGTCCCTGCTTTATGAAGGTGATAATCTTGCTTCTGCGTCTGGCTGAACTGCAAAGCTAAAAGCTGTGGTGCAGTCTCTGCGAAAGGATGTCCTTGGTACCCTGGGGGTCCCGGTGTCATTCAGCTGATAACTGGACTGCCTGTTCTGAGGAGTGCTCATTTATACCCGGTTAGCCGTGACCGACTGCTAATCCACATGTGTAGACTGCAGTACATTTGTTGTTGTACAATCAAGCAAGCTGGTAATTGGGAATTAGATCACTGTAATTGTTGATCACACCTAAATTGTGTCTTGTATTTGAATTTGCTGATGCTCACAGGGTATGCTGGCACTCAAAAGGTGAGTGCAAGATAAATTGCTTGTGGTCTGTGCTGGATGTTTGTTTCAGCCACTTTGAATTCTCCCTGTCTCAAACGTTGGCCTTAATTTGGAGTCTGATTCTACAAGCATGCTTTGAAGTCATTGAGTCCTTGTGGGATAGGGCTCTTGGCTGGTAGCTACCTCGGGCTCAAAGAGAGGAATCGGTAATTTCCCACTGGACTTACTTGAATAGTAGATGGGGTTTTTTTCTTCTCTTTTTCTTTTTAAGGAAGGAGAGAGTTTCACTGTTGGATTTACAGAACATTACCCCAGTGACAAGGGAATGGGTTGTAAAGGCAGACCTTCAATAATTAGCTATGTTTCAATTAGGGCTGCAGCTGAAATTTAAGCCTTGTCTGTAAAGGCTTTATTATCAAAGAGAATGCAACCTGTGACAACTAGTCGTAAGTCCTGAATAAATCAATAACGTCCTTGTTACCCGTGGGCAAAGCTGAGGAGCTGACGTCTTCCTTGAGCGTTATATCAGCAATGCGATGCAATTAGCCCTGCAGTGAATCGCAAGATGCTGTTTGTCATGGAACAAGGTTGCTATTCCCAGCAGCTCTGTGCTGGTAGGAGAGGGGAGCATTTTGTTTAGCTCTGACAGGCATCCATGTGAAACATGAGAACAGTCTTAATAACTAGAGGAAGCCTGCGTGTTAACACTCAGAACAGTTGCGGCTCTTCCTGGGAGATATGACCTGGCCTTATGTGTGCTTAGAGTGGAAATGGGTGGCCGAAGATTCACGTGCTCTGTGACTCATGGGCTGGGACTGGAGTTTGACAGCTCACCCTCTTGGCTGAGACTCGCGGGCCTCTGCATTCACCACCTCCCAGGAGAGCAGCAGAGCAAGAGAAGGCTCTGGAGAAAGTGTTAGAGCTGTTGGGAATTCACAGGCTGGGAGTCTGCAAGTCTCTTGTTTCTGGGGTGCTGGAGTATGACAGCAAACAGTTCAAGGGAGGGGTCAGCACTTCCCCCTACCTGCATTTGAGGATGAGATAAATTATTATTAATTTTTTTTTCCTATGGGGAGAATTTTTTTTGAATACTTTTATTTTGGTTTACTGACACAAAAGCAGGTTTTTTTGTTTAAACATACAAAATTAAAGGGTTTGGGTTTTTTTATGGACACCCCCCCATCTTAAATTAAAAATTCAAAACCTCTTGATGAAAATTGCTGCTCAGCCATAAAGCAGTGCTTTTTGCTTGTTTATTTTGGGGGAGAGGAGTGACTGACGATGCTTTCTGGAGGAATTTTCTATTTGTTTTGATCCAGCTCTCATCTGTCACGCTGGGAACTGTCAGTGACTCAAGCCAATATCTCCAGCCACTTGCAGATTGCTTCTTTTTAAGACGTAAAAGAACTTAAATTTGGCAAAAGGCAGATCCAGAGTTGCTTCCTAGGCTTCGAGGTGCAAAGAGGCCCCTGCCAGGGCAAAATCCTGACTAGGCTGAAGCAAGAACCGAAATTCCTCCTGCGTTTAGCGGGGTCAGCACTTCACCCAAGAGTTTGCGAGCAGGTAGACAAGTGGCTTTTCAGTGCTGCAGCCAGGCAGTTGCAGTACAGCTGCTGCTTCATACTGTGCTTATGAGACGCCTGTTTTATTGCGAGGCCATGGCCCTCGGGCAGCTCTAACTCAATTTTATATGGGAACTTTTACAGGGATTCATACATTTATTTATTGTGCTCATAAACACCCTCCACCCACCCACACACACACATTAGCTCCGCATCTGCTGCCTTCTGCAGAGCCTGCAGTGTCACTGAGCACTCCATGCTGTCTCTGTGTGGAATCCAGGCTTTGAGCAGAGCAAGGCATTGCCTCTCTCCATCACTCTGCAGTCTCCTGGGGTTTTCTTCATTTGTTCTTCACTGGCCAAAACCCCATTTTTTTTGTTAATGTTCTGGTAAAGTTAAAAACGCGACAATCCTAGGAGCAGGTCCTGACAATTTCACGCTTCTCCGTGCTAACAGGATCCTCTCCTGATTCTCATGTCTGCACACAAGGCAACATCTCACTGTCCTTGTTGAAGCCAAGCTGTCTGATGGTTAGAGAGTGAGTCTGCAGATGAGTCTCCTGAGGGGCTGTTCCTGCTTCGCTATGTCCTTTCTGGGGCCTTGGGTGCCCTTCTTTGCCTCCATGTCCCCAGTGCCCCTGCTTTAGAGATGACTGCAGCTAATCGGTATTTATCCAGCCCTTGGCTGCACTGGGTGAAAGGGGCTGTCTAGGAGGATGATGTTCATTATTAGGACAGACCTGCCTTCTGAAGGTGGCTTTTAGCCTTGTGAGATGCCAAGAGTTTGTATCACCTTCTCTGTTTCCCCATCCCTGTGACTGCTGAGATTTCAAGGGTGAATTATCAGCCCTCATCTCGGAGCTCTCACTTTTTCTCACCCGTACTCTGGTTTGTAGTCATGACAACAAACTTGTTTTAAATAGACATGCACAAAACTCTCCCAAAAGACCCTCCTCACTAGCTCAGCACCTTGATCCTATTGCTTGTCAATCCAGGCTGTGTTTTTGTTGCAGCTGCTTTAGAAATCCTGGATTCCTTCCTGAGACTTGTACGTGGGTGTGATGGTAACAGATGAACAGAGTTTATGGGGAATGCAGAGAGATGCCAAGTTACCCGGTCTGTGTGGGCAGCTAATGGAAAACCTGAGCTCAGGAACAAGGCTGTAGAGATAGCCTGGACCAGACATGCACTTGCCAGGAAGAGTTCAGTTGCTGACACTACCAGCAGTGGGTGCAGCTGAACCTGCTCTACCGTGGTCTCATAAAACATTAAAATATGCTTGAAAATATGCTGACTTGACAGCCTTCTTAAATCCAGGGCTGGTTCCTGCATGATTGAAGTTGCAAAGCAATGCATAAAATCAGGCCAGCTATGACCATGGTTGGTGGTAACCAAGAAAGGGAATTATTTTGAACTCAATGAGCTTTTGTGTTAACTGTGTCCCTTTTCTCTGGGTAGCCTTTAACACAGGTGGGACGAACTACTTCCCACACTGTAAAAGAAATTCCATTTTTCTTTTCCTGGGGCACTGTTGAGCTAAACATCGCACTTCACTTTGAGGAGTTTCCCTGGCTATTGTTGCTGGCTAACCTTTGCTGGCTGTGGCTGGAAGAGCTTGCCTTGTCTCTGAGCTCTAGGCAATGGTTTGTGCCTGGAGATTTTGCCCCTTTCTCTGACAAATGGCTTGTGTCTTACCGCTCATTTGTGTGGGTCACTGGGAGCAGAGGAGCCAGAAACTGCAAGGTGAGCAATAGGAAATAATGGCAGTGAGAGCAGCAGTATAGGCAAGCAGGTTGAACATGGGGTTGTATGTGACCTTCAGATCCTTGCCTGAATTTTGGACTATCACTGCCTGTTTAGATTAGTGTTTGTCAGGACATAGGTCTGAATGTAAGTGGAGTGGTGCTGCAAAGAGGAGGTTATAAGAACTGGAATTAGGAAGTAGTCATAGACTTGTTATTTCATCTCCTAATGTGAACTGGAGAATCGGAGGTACTGGTGGGAAGGCTGTCCATGGTGATAACAGATTCGCACCCAGGCCCTAAAACCAGGGTCTGCCTTGCCTGCTTTACTAGATGCTTCTGTGAGCGTGACAAGAAATTTGCCCCCTTCTCCCCCTCCACCAAGCTGTGCATTGTAAAGGGGAAAGACACTTTAAAAGCTACAAGGGTCTCTTGGCAATGCACAGAGGGGGTTCTGCATCTGGCCAACGCCTTGAAGTCTAATCTCATTTACAGTTGTCAGCGTGGGCTGCTGGAGGAGATGAAAGGCAGAGGACAAGGAGGGAGAATAGATTAGTCTCGAGCAGAGGGCACTGGGAGTGCACCTGCCTCTGCCCCGCTACCTTGAGGAGGGGCGGCAGTAGCAGCTGGGCGTGTGTCATCTGCTGCTCTTTGAGGCGCCCGGCCATGGAGCACACGATTAATGGCTCAAGGGGCTGGGCTTTTGTGAGCGATAAAGCCCTGGGATTTAGGCAGGGCTCTCGGGCCTTTTTTCTGAGCAGCGCCATCACTTTACATTTCTCAAGTGGCGTTTTGGTCTCGGGGAGCTGCTGGCTGTGGGCACAATGCTTCCCTTTCTCCTCCCTCCCCAAACTGGGCTGACCTTTGTCATGCGGCATTAACCCTTTGACTCCTCCACTTTGGGTTATAGGGTTGGGGAAAAAAAAGAGAGTCCCTCCAAATTCATTGCCCTGTGGATAGACGTGAAGGGAAGAATAGGCTAGTAAGAGAGGGTCTGTTTTTGCTGAAGGAGATTGGTTTGATGATGCTGTCTGGATTATCAACCCCTTGCCTTCTGCCAGAGGCTCTTTTGAATACAGTAGCCCCCAGGAAAAAGGGGAGGGGAGTTTATCCGTCATTCAAGGACAGAAACTCAGGCATTGAGCAGCAAATAGATGTCTAAGAGACTATTCCCTCTGCAGGGTAATGCCTTGTCTTTTACCCTGCCTGGATTAGCCTGTGTCCGTCCCCAGTGTTGTTACAGTGGATGGCAATCTCCCAGCACTTCAAGGCTTATACCCAGATTTGGCTTTTAGCCACGATACACCGGAGTGATGGCTCAGCATGAAAAAGCTACCTGGAGGTCGTTAATGATCTTCCTGCCTCTTGCAGCATGAACAGCAAAACCTCCCCAAGTTCCTCCTTAATCTTCTAATACCTCTGTACACTGAACACTAGCCAGCCCCTAAGCTGGATGCGGGTCTCTGGGATTGTCTGTCTTTACACCTTCCCTGCAGCATGAAAGGTTTGTGATCAGCCACCCCATTTCCCCTTCCCTGGCTATTCGAATACTCCTCTCTCCAATCCCGCCAGCCTGTATGTGGACTGTTGGCTTTGCTTACTGCAAAATTTGGGAGTAGAAGCCATCAATATGAACCAGACATCAGTAGTGTTGCAAACACAGCACTATTAAGCTTGTGCTGTAGAAGTAAGCATCCCCTGAAATGTTTCAAGGAGTCATAACAAACACACCGAAAAGCACATGGAGGCTGAGTCAGTCTTACACAGCTCGTGAGTTACTGGCAGCTTGGTGTCTCTAGATTTGTGAAAGCCTCAGGAGTCTTCCTACTCATTACACATTTGTGTACCTTCCAGCTGTCTGGAAACCTGCACGGTAGAGTGCAGCGTCCGAGAGGGACAGCGAGCTGCGTTCGGACCGTTGTATCTCTCTGCTGCCTCCTGATCCCAGCTGCGGTGGGAGGCTTTGGTAGTGTGCGCTCTGCCATTTCAGCTGAATGTGCGGGATGGTTTTTAGGCACATGGGGTTTTTTAGATTCTTGCTAATGCATTGTTCTCTAATTCTGTCTTGCACATAGAAAATCACCGAAGCAATAAGAACGTTTAAGCCTGCATGTTTAAAAAGAAACAGATTGGGGGGGGGGGCCATAAACACAGAGTGGCTTGATGCTGTTCTGCAAATCAGCTGGTGCATTGTGCTCTGTGGCAGTGTGCTGTGTTGTGACAGAGAAGGGGAAGAGATCATCCAGTCTCCAGAGGAATAAACCAGCTTCTTAGCGAGTGGAAACAGTTTGGAGGTGCTTTTTGACACCATCATCGCTTACACCTGTAACATTTACAGGGCTTTTAAAGTTACACTCTGTCAGACCTGGAAAGCAAGCGTTTCTCCTCTGCGGTAGGAAGTATGAAGTTCCTGTTGCCTTCCGGTGTTTGCAGTCACTGCAAATGTACCAGGGCAGGTTTACAAATTAAATGCAGCAGTGGGCGTGTTTGAGTTTGACAGCAGCCAAGGAAGCTGTTATCTGTTTCTGCCTCGTCGCTAGGCATTGTACAATGCATTAGTCTGAAATCAGCTTGATGCCAATACACCACGAGATGGAGTTCATGGGGTGCAGGTGATCGGCTGTTTTCCTGCACTGTTGTACTTACAGGCTGCTGAGGAAAGCTGAATCTAAATGCTCTGGATTTTTATGTGACTCAAACTTTGCAGTGTTTGCCTGTTCAAGCTGTAGCACTTGGGACAGTCACTTCTTTCCCTTTCGTCTCCTGATCTCCTGAGTGGTGGTATTCTCCCCTGATTCAGCTGCTCCTGGTGGCACTGGGAATATTCTGTCACTAGAGATGGTATGTCTTAGTGAAATGTGTAGTGAAAGTCCTGAATGTTTGTAATCTGACCTGTCCTGATACTTGTTTTTGGGACCAGTCACCGTCACCTCTGCCCTGGATGGATTCTAGCTAGCTAATTGTACTTCTCTCATGGTAATTTCAGCTGGAAAAGTTGGCTTTTCTTTTCTGTTGTATGGGGCGAAGATCATGCAAAGGCCTTGCATGAGATCTGGCTATCTAGCTCATTGTAAGCCTGCAAAGTGTTTCTTTTGGATGCTGTGTTGGAGTAGAGGAGTCTGGAGACTGACTTCTGCCTTGGGCTGTCCCTGTGTTACATTCGGTGTCTTGTGCAAGGGCTGCTGTTGCACTCTCATCAGCTAGTCTGGGACCAACCTGGAGCTTCTCTTCCTTCTTTAGAAAGCACAAACCAGCACAGAATTGTAGATTCTCTGGAAGTGACCTTAATTAGCAATGACTGATTACTAGTGCCTGTAGTGTGGGGTTGTTCTCTGTGCCAGGCAATCATGAAGAGAATGCACAAAAGTCTCACTTGGACCTTGAATTCCTTCAACTCTAAGACTAAAACCCCAGCACTAACAAGACACGGTGAATACATGTATTTTTAGTATATGCTCCTGTTGCTTAGGAACAGCTGTCTGCAGTGACCCTATGTTGCTGGTGAGAAGACTAATGATGTATGAAACTGATGTTAAACAAGCAGGATCAATCTTACCCCTAGGAACCGTTCTTCATGTTCTTTGATAATTGACATACTCTGTAAGAGGCGTGTACTCTGGAGTTTCCTGAGGAAAAAAGAAATGAGGCTGCTGGAGGCAAAGATGTTTGTTACTACCTACAAACCTCTAGTCTCATGTGCGTCTTCAGGGCAGTGTTGCCTGAGGAAGCATCACTGCCTCTATGATCCTTTGTGAATAGGTACCAGAGATGACGGAGACCCTGCTTTGTGTAGCATACCCGTTTGTGATGTATGATTGTAGTGGAAGTGCCTGTCGATGACAGCCTGCAGCCAGCAAGAGGTAGCCATGCTTACCTCTTGGCAGAGAAAGGATCAATATTGTAAGAGATAAAAAATGGGAAGTTTCACAAAAGCCACTGGAGGACTTGATCCTGTGTGCTCTGACTTGGTCTGGCGAAGCGCTTGAAAACAAGTGTGACAATTGTCCTGGACCCATTATAGGTCTAACACGAACTGTATGTTTTGCTGGGGCTGGTACCAGCACGGTGTGTCTCCTAAGGGATTTGGAGAGCAAAGTGGGTTTTTAATTCTGCTCCTTGGCTCTGAAACAGAGCCAGATGCTTGTTCCCCTCCACTGGCTTCCTGCCACCCTTCTGACATGTTTGCTTACCCTCATGCTGAGAAATAATGGGAAGTGGGCCTTGAACATCTTTCCTCACTGCAGGAAGTGGCCTCCATGGAAGGATGTTGCGTTTTAGTCTTGTTGTTTGCACTGGAGAGGAAAATGAAGTGTTTATTGTGGTTCCTTCTTCCATTTGAACTGCTGCCTCTTCCCTCAGCTACTCCCTCTTGATTCCTACTAGAGGAGTTGCTTTTGCACACAGTCTTGTTGTTAGTGGATTTGTGTCTCTGGGTTGTTCTCCTCCCCGTCAGCAGGGAAGGCGTTTTTCCTTCATGTGTCCCCTGACAATAATATTTGGGTTTTGGAGAAACATTTATTTTGCACTGATTGGTGCATTTAGGCAACCTCTTTAGGGGAGACTGCTGTGAAGAATAAGGGAGATGGTCCTGCTGCTGCTCTCTTTGGTCTCTGAGCTGTGCCTGGAGACCATGACAGGAGGAACAACTTCCTTCCAACATAAATAAAGTGTCTGAACAATCTTCATAGAGCTGCATCACTGCTTTATCATGCTTTGACTTGCTAGCCCTGGGAAGTGTTTGGGGAAGTCTCTGTGTATGTGTGCAGGATTGCTGTTGTGCCTTCAGCATGCTAAATATTCTGGTGTTGTCTCCTCTAGAGCTCTATAAACTGCAGTGTATGTTGGCTTCTTTAGAGCATTCTCCAGTGTTAGCCATCCCCACCAGAGATTTTTGCTCTTGCAGTGCTCTTCAGTTAGCCTGCATCCCAGAGGCTGTGGTGTGCTGGCTTGCTTG
>Ga0181612_160457_pt1 | contig 12625 bp, 9 predicted proteins | sample HoacroProtozoa21_FD_119630 | JGI IMG/M metagenome (GOLD analysis project Ga0181612, IMG submission 119630) | Hoatzin crop microbial communities from Cojedes, Venezuel. Combined Assembly of Gp0051906, Gp0051904, Gp0051908 | reverse complement strand
GTTATTTTTTTTTGTTTTGTTTTTTTTTTTTTTTTTTTGGGTGGGTTGTGTTTTTTGTTTTTTTGGGGGTTTTTTTATTAAATTTTTTTTTTTTTCCCCCCCCCCCCCATGCGAAAGGACTTGAAGTTGCATTTAGCTGATGTGGCTCCATACCTGCGTTTTCTTTGCTAGCTTTGTTTGGTGTTAATGACAGCAAGCAGCAAACCTGACCCGTGGCGAGCTGTGCAGTGCCGTGCTGGTTTGGTGCCGGCATCTCTGCAGCACCTGTGGTTCAGTCGAGGCGTAAGCCCTGCTGCCCCTCTCGTCATGCCCCTCTTTGCCGGAGCAGGGGTGGCTCACCAGCCAGGGCAAGGCCGGGCTTTGGGCAGGCAGGGCCTTCTCCTCCTGGCCCCGGGGCAGTGGAGCAGGGCTGGTGTTCCCCTGCGTGGGTCAGTAGATCGTGGGAGAGGAAAAGGAGGAGTGGAAGGAGCGTGCTGCTGACTCTTGCATTGTGTGAGGGCCTGCGGACAGCTCTCACTTCCTGCGTTTGTCCCAGCTCATCACGTTTCAGTGAGGTCCGAGGGGCTCTCCCCACTTCCCTCTTTTCGTTACCGTGGGTCCCACTGTCCTTGTGGTTGTGGGTTTAATATTATCGTGGTGTCCCGTGGTTATCTGATAGTTCTCAATGCCAACGAGAGGCTCAACTGTGGCCGGTCAGTGCCCTTGCACGCCGCAGAGTGTAGTGAAGGCGAGGCAGGTACAGGGGAAAGAGTGGTTCCTCTTTCTCCGAGCTCTTTGTAGTTTGCTATAGAGGTTGTAGTTGTATGCTTTGAAAGACTTACTGTAACTCTAAATGCAGTGCCAACAAAGCCACCGTTTTTGATCCTCTGAAGATCTAAGGACCTGCCCCAGCAGGGAAGATAAGGATGCATCGAAATTCTCAGGAAGTATGTGGTATCTTCATACAGACTGGACATCTGGACAATTTGTTTTGATGCTGTTCTTACACTACTGTCATATAGGTTTCTGTGTCTGGCTGAAGACTGTGAGTGCATTAACTTGCAGAGATAAAATAGTATTCTCTTTGTAAAGCCAAAGATGTCAAAGGCAAATTTGCCGTTTAAAGAATGACCATTACTGTAAGACTCTACCTGATGCATGAAGATCAGAGAGGCTAGATTCTTTTTGATGCACTAGATGTATTCAAAATTAATGAGTAAGAACAAGTGCATTTTGAAGCAATGGACTTTAATTGCTGTGAACTAATGCTCCATAAATATGGAGAGTAAATTATGGCAAGTATTTCTGATGGAATCTAGCATGGTATGTTCTTGGGCTTTTCAAGTAGATTAGTCTATTTTTGCTACATTATCTCTTTTGTTGACATCTGGCAGTTTGTAGCTTGTGATCTTCTAATGCAGGGGAAAATAATGGGAACTGATTAGGTCCCAGAGGAATTTTTCTTTTGCTACGAATCATAATTTATGTGGCTTATATTTCTTTGTTATATAGTGCATTAGACTGAAATGTTTAGTACTAACTTCTGGTTTGAACTTTAATCTGGAATACTGATAAAGAACTCTTAAGAGGTTAACTTATTTTGTGCAAGTGCACAAACCATCAGGGTGGGTTGAATGTGTGTTGGAGAGGGGAAAAGGATAAAACATCTTGGCAGGAATCTTGGACAGCAATTGATGTGGCGTATCATTAATTGCAGTAATTACCAAGCAGTTGTGAAGTTCGCAACTCCTGGTTTCCAACTGCCTCAGTACATTCTGCAAAGAGGTGGTGATTTTCCATGTCAAAAGCCAGCGTTACTGGTCTCCTGTGGTGGTTTTTATTTGGTTGGTTGGGGTTTGTTTAAACTTCTCAGAAAACCTTCCCTAGTCCTGTCTATCTCAAGGTGACTGCACTTCATCTGGAGAGTAGGAAGTCCATCATGTTTCTCCCTATGTACTTGTTTGAACTTGTGTATTGTGCACAGCAGTCAAACCTGTGTAAAGAACGTAGGTGGCTCTTTTATTCTTTACATTGTTCTAAAACTTCCTTATTTCTCACTGTCTTACAGAATTTTTATAAAGTGAGCGTTATGTGTCTTTCTGGTCATACTGCTTGTACTGGATATTTCCAAAGCTGCTGTTGATCTTCCTGTCTATAAAACACATGAAACCAGGAAGATGTTTTGGTATAAACTATTTAACAACTTGCAAAATATTTTAATCCTTCCAGGGTTTGAAAACTTGCTGTTGCTCTTTGGTTTACTAGTTTGCAGTATCTCCTTCCTTTGCTGGAGAAGGAGCCTTGAGTGCGTTTATTGTTTTTTGTCTCGTTGTGTACTAAATAGATATCACATGGCAAGCATTGACTGGTTAATGTTTTACTTTGATTTGTTCACTGAGTCAATTGCGTTTCCACAACCCTGTTGTTTTTTGTAGGTGTTGTTGACATGTTGATTTATGAACTTCCTGTTTTTAAATGTTATATACAGGGGAGTCTGCCTGGATATGAGGTTCTGAGGGGCGAAAAAGAGCATCACACTTGGCTGCTCACCTTGCCCACTTGACTGTACATAATGGAGACCAAGGAAGAGAAGAAGGAACGAAGACAAGGCTATTTTGCTCGGTAAGGTTACAGGGTTTATTACAATGTTGATTAAAATATGAAATTCCTCATTTTGCCTTTTTTACAAGGCTTTATGATTTTTCAAGCATGTGTGAAAATGAAACCCATGCTGCATTATGTATCCCAAAAGTGCTTTCCTTGCTGTGTCCGTAATGTTGGAGTCATAGTTTTTTCCTTTTGGGTAATGGAGATAGACTTGAGTTATAATTGGTATTTGTAACACAAAACTGTTCCTGGGTACTCAATTGCAAATTGCGCTGCATTTGAGCTTCCAGCATCCAGTTTCTGAAGAGTGTTTACAAAAACAAGCACATCTGAAACATAAATGTGTCTAAATGTAAAGTTTATCTGATTTCAAATAAAGCACAGACTAAATAGTATTATCTCATAAGGTAAGATCAGCTAAGAAAAGGTAGTTATATGCTGACAGATTAAGCGGCCTAGACTGTATCGTCTTTGTAAATACAAGCAATATTTTTTCAGTTAATCACTTTTATAATTTGGAATTCATTGTTGCTAACTTTTAAGAAAAAAGTGACGTTGATTTCCTAAGAGCTTGTCTTTGTTAATTTAGCCAGTCTGTAATCATCTCCGAGTTCTGATGTACAAGAAGAACCAAAGCTTGCTTACTCTTGGCGGGTAGGAGGGGAAGGAAATCAGTATAAAAACAATCTTTGACTCAAAGATACTTTCTGCACCATTAAAGAGGAAAAGCGTATACTCTCTCTGCTCTTCTAAGTAGCTGTTATTGAAACTGCACCAACACACTAGCCTTAGTGCATTGCAGACAGCTAGAGACATTCCTGTCACACCACTTAGAAGCAGTAGCATGGGGAGAAGTTGCAGCACTTCTTTATTGCTGTTCAGGTGGTATGTAGTGGTGGCTAAAGCCCTGAGGAAGTTTTGTGGTGAAGGACATCTGTTAATGCCAGGTAACTTGCTTTCCATCTGGAGAGATGCAGTTATGCTGATGTTGACAGAAAGAAATGTTGCTGTTTTGGATTTTGAGATGGGTAAATAAACAGTGGCACCTATAGCAGAGGAAGTATCAAGTAGGATAAAGCAGAAGTAGCTAAAGAGATTTTACTAAGAAACAAGTAATTTCTTGTTAAGGAAGACTCAGGCTTTGAGAGAGGTGTTGGAGTAAGATGCTTTAGTATTGAAGAGAATGTTTTGAGTCCTTTCTAAATGCTGTCTGCTGAACAAAATGGAATGCCACAAGAGGCTTCTGGCAAAGTCCTTGACATGTTATTTAATCTGTTTTACAGCTTTCCTGGGTCATCTGTGGCTATTCTCTTTTATAAATTTTAGGGGGCAATGTGTCTTGTATGGGGACCGGACGTTAGGCAAGGGTCAAAAAGACCTGAAATCAGCTCTTAGTTCTGGCACTTACCTGCTGTGTAACTTTGGGGAGGCCATCTGTCTCTTTTCCTCCTGGCTTGCAGCTTTTTCCTTATGTAGGTTGCAGGCCCTTAAATGAAGTTCCCGCTCTAAGTAAACCTGTGTATGATTTCTACAAGAATGTTCTTGTGGGCCCACAAGTCATGTTTTAATAGAAGCTAAAGCAGGTCAGATGGTGGTGTGCCCAGTTTACCTTCACGTACGTTGTCTGTGTGCCCAGTCAGGGACAGAAGCAGAACTGAATTTACATGTCCTTGATTTTAATGTAGCATGTTAAGTCTCGCATGCTTCCTCTAGTGAACAGGTGTTCAGCATCTTGCAGATGAGTGGTTTGAATGCTTTACGTGATGACCCATGTAAATGTCATACGAGTACCTGAAAATAATAGGCAGCTTATACTGCCTTTAGTACAAAAGCAATTTAACAATGTCCCTACCTGGTTGTTTTTAAACTTTTTAAAATTTAGCTTTTGACTCGATATAGACAGAAGTTCCCAGCTTAGGTGCCCAATATTGGGACACTGAGATAATTTAATCAGGTGCATGCTTTGATATTGCTGTCAGTTTTGGTGGTTTTGTGGACACCTGTTCTGTCCTTAAATTTAAGCACCCCAGCTGAATAAGTTTTGGCCCTCATCTTTGTGTGCTGCTTCAAACATCCTCCTTTTCCTGCCAGCTTGGACTCTATTTGTTAAGCCAAGGGCAACCTCAGCTGATTCCCCAAAACATGCACCCTTCTACTTCCACTGCTGGATTTCTTCCCCCCTTAGCTCTTACTACCGTTACATTTTGTGAGCCTGACACGATAATAGTATTTACAGAATCTGAATTTCTGTATAGTAAACATTCTTAGGAGTCAAGGACACTCCCCCCTCCTTATCTGAATCTTGGGTTTTTTTTTGCTGATGATCAGATATTCATGGGAGAAGGCTCTGCTACTTGCCAAGGACGAGAATGGTAGCCAGGTTAAACTTTTTGCCAGCAGGAGGGGAAAATGTACTCCATGCCAGGAAGGTGGGGAAAAGGGGTCTGCTCCACCCAGGGCTGAGAAGAAGGATCCTGCTTATATCCTGGTTAGAAAGGCGAAAACGTATGTTTTCATTCAAAGCTGATGAAGTGAAAGGTTTTATAGCTACCTTGTGGACTATATTAATGAAAATACACAAATTCTGATAGAAAGCACACAAATTTTGATAGAAAACTTTACTCTTTAATGTGAGGGGAAAGGTTATTGTGATATTAACAAGGACAAAGGCATTAACTGAGAACTGTGAGATGATAGCTCTTTCTCCTAAGCTCCTGCTAACAGAAACCCAGGTTCTCTGTTGGCAGAGCGAGGGAGCATGTGGGTATGAGCAGCAGCCGTGCTGCCCTGCCAGCTCTCCAAAGTGTCTGACTTCCCATCAGACGGTGGCTTTTGGCCTGCAGGCTGATGTAATCTTGGCGCCTACTGGTCAGCTTTTGGTAGGGGTGGCACTCAGTGTCTGGCCGGTTATGCTAGCAATCATTGGAAAGGTTAGCTTGAGACCCCCACAATATTTGAAGTGGTTGGCATGGTGGTAGTTACGTGCTGACAAACCAGCTCCTGAACTGCTAGAGAGGAAGCAAGATTAACATGAAATAACTGTCTGCACCTCTGTCCCTCAAATTTAGTGTTGTAAATAAGCTGGTTTAAGCATTTATCCTTTAAAATACTTAAAATTTCTGTGTAGAAGAGAACCACCCAGACATTGTATCTTTCCACTACCCACCGTGGTCCGAGTGCCTCAGTTTCCCTGGGTCTCTTCCCCTTCCTATGGCAAGTGAAATTGAAATAAAACCCTCACTGTCTGTTTTTGCTTCTTATCAAATGCTCCTTTGCTCACTGTGTTTTGTGGTAAAGGGCTTATTTTTTGCCTTGGTTGGCAAGAAATGAAACAAGTAACTTTTCAAACGAAATAGAAATCTCTACAGAACTTGCTGAAGACCAGTTTAGATTCCTTGTGCAGCTAAGATGTTACAGCTCGTGGGAGTTTAACAGGCAAGAAGTAAGAGTATGAGAGTAACATGCAAGCATAAATTTCTCTTATGCAATAGATCCTTATTTAAGACTGCTACTCCTACTATTCTGTGTAGTTAAATTTTCTGGCCTGATTCTTCAAACCTTGTTATGAGGCTCTTGTGTTGACTTTTGTGTCATTAGCTCCCAAATGGACCAATATTACTCCAGCTCTTGCAAAGAACTCTGTCTCCTCTTGCTGTGAAGTCAGCCCTGGTATCCAGCAAGTCCAAAAATAAATGTTACAGTGTAATGTAGATGTACAATGGCACATCTGTGTGTGTTGGGTTGCGGAGTCTACTCTGACATTTGGTGCTTTTTATTGTGATTATGTGCCCTTGAACCCTGGTACAGCTTGCTGCTTCCCTCTGCCTGCCCTTCCTTTATCTTCCCTCTCTCCTTACAAAATGGAGAACCTCTCTGTATCCCCATCCCATTTCGTAGGGTCAAGTTCAGAGGTATTTCACCTCATGAAATGAATAGCTATTAAAATGTTATCTTAGTTTAAGAAGAAATTACCAAAATGAGTGGCATGTGTCACGTGGAAAGAATTGCCTTGGATGTAAATTGAGTAGTCTGGAACATTGAATGTACAGCTTGAAACTGGAATTGCTTTGCATGTGCGATTGTGTGATACGTGATATATTTGGACAAGAAGTCCTAGGAGATGAGAAATTGTAATGGAAGAGTTTGAGCAGTTTTCTGAAAGAATGACAAAAGAGGCTTCTTCAGTTTCAAGTTTTCTGTGTCTCTTAACCTTCCTCACTGAGTTACTCAGCATTTTCCGTGCTTTATATGATCTAGCTATGTCAAGTACCTCTCTACTACTTTGTTAGCAGAGAACAACAAAGTAGTACTTTATTTGAAAAAAATGTTACTTTTCAACAAGTCAACTGAGACACTTATGTTAATTGTATTAATAGTTATGTCTCCAACTTGTGGTGAATATGAAGAATGCTGTATAGAGATGAACTGTAAATCTAATACTTGCATGTAATGATTTTTTAATAGTTTCCAGGGAAATTACAAATTTTGGTTCTCAGTTTCTTTTTTGTCACCACTGAGAGTCAGATTTCTGAAGTCAAAGATGAAGTGCTTGTATTAGGGAAAATACTCTCACTGGAATTTAGGTGCTTTTGTGTTTATTGAATTTACATTGGTGTTATTACCATCATTCTTTTGAAAAAACTACATAAATGTCTGGGACATGCTCCATCTGAGTAGGCAGAGACTCCCTTTAGCTCTAATACTCTTGTCAGAAGCTGAAGCCAGCTGTGCAACGTGATGTCCACCTCATGTTGCCTTATGATGTGAATATTTAAGGGAAATAAAGGAATTCATAGCCTGATTTAATTTAATTAAGATTCTTGGCTTAGATACCTAAACTTATATTCATACAGGTTGAGATTTGTATGTTAAAACCAAGATTTTTATATATGAGTGTTCAGTACACTTATCATTTACTTGTTACCATGCTATGATTTATGGCTTTTTTTTCTTCTCCTAATTATTTTTTAATACCTAAAAATAAGTGAAACAAACCATACAACAAATGGCATACAGCATTCCAATCACATTAGTTGTTTACATTGTAACCTTAGCTTGCCGTTTAAAGATTCACAACCCATGACAGTAGGAATCATTAATAGGTAGCTGCTGAGCTGTTAACAGCTACAGTCTGGAAAGCTTGGCTGGAGGAGGAGTCACATATACTTGTCATGTTTTTGTGGTCTTTCCCTGGCCCTTACCCTTGGCTGCTGCCGGAGGCAGGATGTTGGCTTGCACGGACCCTTGGTCTGACACACTGTGGTCGCTCCTTTGGGCAGTCTTTTGCATGTTACAAACTTACAGATTTAGAAGTGTCTCATTTGGAATTTTTCTGGCTTTGCTCTGTTTTGTTCCCATATTCAGTATTTGTGCAGTTCATGTTTTTCATTCCCATGGCTAATGGACATAGGAAGATGATGAAATGAGAAAAATCCAGCGAGCACAGAGGGAGTCTGTGGAAAGGGACAATGTCAGTGGTGGCTAGGGAGGAGGGAAATCCGAATAAGGAATAGATGCACAAACATACTTTCTTGAGGCCATCTCCTATACGTGAGACTTGTTATAGTTTTTTTTTCTGTTAGGTGCTTTTCTTGTTGGCCAGACTCATTATATCCACACAACAGGCTTCAGATTTTGGGTGCTCCTCAGATCACTGTTTCTCCAGCAGTCGGCTGCTTGCAATTGTTCTTGCTCTGCTGAGCTGAAATGTTGATGTTTATTTGGGTTTCCTGTAGCACCCATAATTTATTTTCTGCTTTCAGAAGGAAAAGGTTCCACAAGTTGTTTTTAAAACAAACCATCGCGGAGGTTTATCTTGGGTGTGAAGAACAGTCAAGCCAAGATCCTGGAGATCTTAAATTTTTTAAAATGGCTCTAGGAAATAATACATCATTTCAGCTCATCTGTATAATGGAAGTTTCTTAGCTCTGCTTCCAGACATATAAACATTACCTCATAATCCTGTTATTGTAACAAAAAACAGTATTACGTTTTGTTCGTATTGTTTCAACCAACAACATGTATGCCTGAGGCATTTTATTTGCTAATAAAAGACCAAAGATACCACTGCTTCAGATTTGTGGGGTGCAGTGGGTATTACTTGCTCTGTTATTTAGGGGTGTATATGCAGGGTAGTTGATTTGCTACATTGGGCTGAGAAGCCATAGAATATTTTCTGAAATGTGCAGTATCATGATTTGCGTTCCAGTTACTTCAAATTGAGGGGTTTCAATGTTTTTAGCAGACTTTCTGCCTGCTGCTGTGTAGGTTAGTATTTCGGCTGTCCTTTGTAACCATCGTAGTTTTCAGACATTAAAGAGCGTCTAAAATTTCACAGGCAGCAGCACCAGGAACTTTAGAATAGAGTTTTGGGAAGTTGGTCAGGTCCTTCAGGTACTGGAGAGACACTTGCTGTTCATTGCTCAGAAACTTGCTGTTGTATACATGTAAAAAAATAGGCAAGTTTTCTTTTTATCATAGGTGTAAACCTGGAGAATGAGAGTTGGGGGGAAAACTGAACCCGCTTTTTATGAAGAATGTTGCAGTGCCAGGGGCAAAGTATGTGGAGCAGCTGCTTATCTTGGGAACTGGTTCCTCATCTTGCATTGCTGTTGCTTTCTGGACTCTGGAGTTTTTATATTACCAGTCTTGTCGTTCTGTGGTGCAGGATGAGAGTCAGCAGAAGAGCATGAATCACCATCCCCTAGCTGGCATGTGAATCACTGAAATATTCCCAACGTGAGTGCTTCCTCTGGGAAGCGTAAACAAGACAGTGGTTTGTGCAGTCTCGGTTCTTTCCAGGGCTTTTGTCCTCAAGAGTAGTGGAGTCATTTATGGTTGAAGAAGAATTTTGTTACTGGATAACAGTAGTGAAAGTATCTAATGGGGCCCTGAGGCTTTCTTCAGGGTTTTTCAGAATTTTCCAGTACCAGAAATTCTATTTATGGAGATACAAAGCTTGCATAAGACAGGAAGCGTGGTTAATCTCCTCACCCATTCACTTCCCTCTGCATGTGAAGTGAGACTGGGTAACAGTGTGGGCTCTGTATAAGGCTTTTTTTAGGAAAGAGAAAAAAGGGAGGGTTTCGTTACGTTCTTGGTTTCTTTGAGGGCTATATCACAGAATATACAGAGAAAAGAGTTGCTGTTTATTTAGTCTTCAGACATGCTGTCTCATGCTAGCAGTTTCAGAATTTTCACTAATCACCTTGTGAGATATGTATAAGCCTGGCTTGTTAGGCAGCAGTCAGACAATGACCTTGTATTTGCTTTTCCCAGAGGGACCTTTGGGTGTCTCTTACCAGCCTTTAAAAAGAAACTGCAAAAAAACCCACCTTATTTAGCCTCCTTTTTAAAACATAAATAGTTACACGATAGGCGTTTTGATGTAGGAGTCTGTGCAGTTTTGATAAGAGTTGCTATTAACATAGTTGTAGTGTATTTTGTCTTCCTCTGCCTCCCTTCCCCACGGCGGGCAGCTGCGTATGCCGGGCACGAGGGGCGTGCTGGAGGCTCCTGGTGGGTCCTGCCATCTGCCTCGTCACCCTTGGTGGGATTTAGAGATGTTTTATCTTAAAGGCTAGAAAATCTGGGGGCTTCGAAAGATGGCTTTCTGGATAGGTGAGATACAGACTTTTTACTGTTGTCTGAAGGAAACTGATATAACTACCTTTTTAAATTACACTGTGTTTCTGTAGTGTCTGCAGGTACGGTCTTATTCAGCCTCCCAGATGTGTCTTCTCTTCTGCTCTTAGGACCTACTGCATAAAATACTGCTTAATCGCAGTGAACAGTTCTAAAATTAAGCCCATCTTAAACACCGGTCGAAATTTAGCAGTAACACTTGGCTGATGTGTGGTTCCACAGTCAGTTTAAAGCGATGCTGAGTAAGGTGCTACCGAAAGAGGTGGTCCCACTCAGCTTTCTGGTTTTGGCGCTTCTTACGAATAGCCAAGCTCCCATCAAGGAGCTGCTGTGGACCCTTCCAGAAGCAGCCACAACTTTGTGTAAGTGACATGGAGGCACAGATGCCTGGGTACTGACTTCTTGGCGGTGCTGTTGCTCATCTCTTGCTCCTGCTCTGTGAAATCCCAGCTGTCCTACCACCTTGTGGCAGCAGCCCTGGGGACGTGTCCTGTGCCTTGTACCACGTTGGGGTAGGGAGTGGGGTGTACAGTATTTTGAGGAGGAGAAGAGTCAACATCGTGAGATATGTTAGGGTTTGCTGGACTGAAGAAAACCCAGATTGATAAGAAGCTTCCCCTTCAGGGAAGATTTCTGGTGTTTCTGGCCCACAGGTGAAATTGCCTGCCGTGTATCTCCTGCTGTGACTCCAGGTTTTTGCCCATTTGTATCTGGCGTGTGCCGTGCCACATCGGATTGCTGGTTTGGCTGCAAGGGTGGTCTGCTGCTGGTAGCAGTACTGTGCGTTTAAAGGCAAAGATATGAATGATGCCTCCAGGAATGTGCTCTTGGAGAGGCATTTTTTCCCCTCTGTCTGAGGGATTGAGAGCCTTATATAGCTGACTAAGGGAATTCTGTTGGTGAGAGAAGAAATGCTGAGGATCCTGCTTGGAGACGCTGGATGACTGTGTGTTTGCTCTGTGTTTGCACTTCCTGCAGTTTGTGCTGCGTGCCTGTGGGCACTGGGCTCCCACTCCTGCCTCCCCCAGGAGATGAAACTTTTTCCCCTCTTCCCTGGGGCTTTGGCTGGGGGGAGATGCTGTGCAGATATTCCTGATGGCATTAGGTTCCCCGTGGTGCCAGGCTGGTAAACTGTTATGCCCTCAGCATTAATCCAGCTTCCAGACTGGTTTTAGAAGGGATTCCTCCCTAACTTGCCTTTCTCCTGCCAGTCTGATTGGGGGGGGTGGGGTGGGGGTTGTAAGTGTAGGTTTGTGGTGGATTTTTCTGTCCTACTCCGTAGTCTGGGCAGGGAGTGTTTCCTAGGATCATCTGAAATTTAAGCATGTGTGTTAGCTATGCCCTGAGTCTCTCACGCTATTCCATTGAGGTCTGTCGGATTCGTCCTGTTGATTTGTGTGGGAGAAAATCCCAAGGAGAGTAGCAGAACTGGTGAGGAGTTTGGAGGGTGGAAGCAGAGAATTGTGCTTATGCTAGGAAACCTTTGTAATGTAAATGAGCCATAAATCAGTTCTCTGAGTGGCTTAATGCACTGAGTATTTTCCTGTCAGACAGCAGTCTCTGGCACAGAGAACTTGTCTTGTATAGCGCTTAATATACTGATAATAACTCCAGGTTTTTACCACTATTTTACTGGAGTGGCTGTTTTTATTTCAGTAGGCGCAAACCTAGCATCTAGCCAATCACATGTAAACTTAGCGTTAATTACATTTTATGTTTTTGACATAACAGTGCATTTTTGTCAGCTGCTGGATTTTTGCTTTCAGTAATGCTTCTATAAATACATGGCTTCAAGGTGCTAATCACATGTTTCAGTCAGACAATCTTTAAAAATCAGATCTTGTTAAGCAGAAGATTTACCTGAATGTTCAATATCTGTGTTAAAAAGATGATGCTTCTCTTTCCACCTGGGCCACAGCAGTTGCTGCATGTAGCAGTTCTGCTCGCCTGAGGCTGAGAAGGGCTTTTTGTTATTGTAGAAGTGTTTTGTGTTACAAATGTTGCCAAACACCCGCCCTCTCCCCTCCATTTTTTTTTTTGGCAATCGAACAGTGTGTCTTGCAACTACAGCATATGACTCTGGTCCCGTGGACTGATCCATTTGAGCAATTTTATGCATATGAAGCATCGTGCCATTAGGTTTAACGGAACGGTGATGGTTGCTTGTAGGCACGGAGCTGCAGCAAGGGTGGTGGGAGCGGGGCGCAGACCCAGGGCGGCGAAGGGGAGAGGAGAGGAGCCCAGCGCCTCCCCAGCCACCGACCGCAGCAGGGCTAGGACCCAGCATGCCAGGACACCTTCCTTCCCAGCCCCGAAGGGAACAAGCAAGGGGACATGGAGGCGGGTGGCAGGCTTGTCTGGCTGGGGCCAGCCCGGTTTGCTGGGAGGCCCTTGT
>Ga0181612_153397_pt1 | contig 12625 bp, 7 predicted proteins | sample HoacroProtozoa21_FD_119630 | JGI IMG/M metagenome (GOLD analysis project Ga0181612, IMG submission 119630) | Hoatzin crop microbial communities from Cojedes, Venezuel. Combined Assembly of Gp0051906, Gp0051904, Gp0051908 | reverse complement strand
CAGAATAAACAGGAAGATTAAGAGAGTGCAAAAATCAGTGACAAATTTTGAGTTCACCTGGGCAGCTTACTGTGCAGCACAGATCTGTCATGGAGTTATAAATGCTGTATCTCTGTTTGGTTGCTGAGGATCATCTATAACACTGCACACATCACAAGAGAAAGCTTTCCTGGTGATTCTCACACCCTTGAGAGAGGATACCTGCTTTAAACCCAGAAACACTCTGCAGTTGTAGGTGGATGGGACTCTGCTGGTTGTGTAGTCCAGCTCCATGCTCAGAGCTGGGTCAGTTTCCAGTGTGTTGCTCTGGGATTTCCTAAGTAATTCCTTTTCAGATGATAACCTTTTGTAGGTTCTCATCATGGAGTTTCTTTCTCTGCAACAGAAATCTGGTGACAGTGTGGGTATGTTGTATGGGATCCATCTTAGCGAAGTTCAGGCTGCAGCACCTCCCGTTGAGTCTGAAGTCCTGTTACTGCCAATGGATAGAAGCAGGTGTGCCTGCCAGCTACAAACACCTGCCGCAGGGGAAGATCATGTCAGCATCTCTCTCCAGGGTCCGTTAATGGAAAAAGATCAACTCAGACGCGCACATCTTTGGACAATGAATTCCACCCACAAGCCATCAGGTACGTAGGTCTGAGGTGTAGCCAAGCCTTATTCTTCATTCTGACAAGTGTGACTTACTCCAGACATCTCTCCAACATCTTCATACTTACTTCTTTTGCTGGACTCTGATATAAATTGCTAAAGGGAGGCAGAGGCTGAGGCTACGAATGAAGTTTTTCACCCAGTGATAACGAGCCACAAATGTGGAAAGGAACCTTACTACTACAACACCTCGCAGCTAGAACAGCCTTGTTACAGCATAGGCATCTACTACCAGCAAGTAAGACTCATGCTAAATCTTGTCTCTGGATGGTCTGCTGAATTTAAATACACCATTTTGGTAAAGCAAAGAAACCAATCATTTTTCTTTCTGCAGATGCTAGTATTGAACACAGAATACTGGCATATACTTTATAATTTTATTTAAACATAATACTTTATTCCCAGAAAAGCGAATGGGAGTTTTACCTTTAGTTTCTAGAGCAGTAGAATTGTCAGTGTTAACTGCTTTCAAATCGTTTTGTTCATACAGGTCAGACAAACTCTACCAAAACAAAGAGCAGAAGTTTCCAAACAGAGTAACAACCACAACACTCACTCTTGCTGTAAAATCTCAGGAGCATCTGTAGTTTTTGATATAAAGTGGCTACATAAAATCAGTTTTATAGATGCTGTTCTAGAGTTCACATTGTCTAGTTTATGTCCCTGTAAAATTTCTGCTTTGTCTGCACTAGCATTCACATACGACATCCAACTTCACAGACAATGTCTGCTCCACTCTATAGACATTTGTGGGTTTTTTGCTTTAAAGCAGCATATATGAGGTCTTTCCACGAGTACAATAACTTAAGCTATATGTGAAACAAGCAATACAAAAAGTGTGATCTTTGATGTTTCAGGCTCCCAGCCTGCCCATGTTGTAGCTCTACGCTGTCAACAGATGATGGCACCAAAATGCAATCTGTTAGCTGTAGCTACGCGATAACTGACATTGCTTGGACAAATACATTAAAACAAATGTTCTGATATTTAGCTAATTTAAACCGTATAAAACAGACATAAACTAAGCAAAGGCTACGACACGCTTTTTAAAATAAACCATCACCTTTCTGCTGCTCCCTCTTCCCCCATGTCTCAGGCTTTAACCCTTAACCGGCAGACAAAGGTTTTGCCTTTCAAAGTGTGCACAGCAAAATGAGACACTTGAGTAAGGGCCTTGCTGCTGAGGGATACTGTGGATAGATATTCATGTTACGGCAGTCACCAGACTTTCAGCCTTTGCTAATCTTGGGCTATGCACAGCAGTAAGCATTCTCTTAAAAGCACAGGCTAACTACAGGATCAGATGCACCATCAAGAATGTGAAGCTCAGGAAGTTATCAGCGGTGGGCAAGTTGTGCTTTCAAATCCATAAATAATTTGACTGTTACAAGTCACAAATGTACTACCCTTCCATAGATATTTTCATGAGTTTCTTACTTTAATCTTTGTCAATTGCTCTGGTTTAAACACCATCAGTTTTGGCTAGCACTTCAAAAACCATCTGGTATATAAATATTCATCAATGAATTTACGAGAAATACAGTCTCCTTTCACTGCTTCTCAGGTAGACATCGTGTACAGATTTAAAATAGCAGGAGCGGTATACATGATTAAAGATTTGGTAACCTGATCTGTAATAGTATTTCTAATGCAGATTATACCTTAAAGCAGGAAGGAAGAAGGTGCTAAATAACTCAACAGAAAGTACAACAAATGAACAGTTAGGTAGTTAACAATCTACAGTTCTATAGTCCTTGCAGAGTTTTAATGGAAGCTATGTTGCTTAATCTATGAAAAGCATTTTCTGGTGGCTACACATTAGCAGAACCATCATTAAAACTGTGATTTATTATTGGAAGGAGCCTCAAAAGTATTACGCCCCCGCATCATGTCCTGGAACCAATGGTCAGGTCAGCATTTTGTTAATGCTCTGATATGCCTCGAGAGCAAGACAAAGAGGTCGATTAAATCTGAAAAGACAAAACCCCCACAACTATACTTGTTAGAAGTGTAATTAGTAGGCTGAATTCTACAGTCCAGAATAATGCTAATGGCTAAACAATTTTTAAAGGGTAGAATGCAATAGTATTTCACAAAAGGTATTTAAAAAATACTCCAAAACCTAACTATGGAATATAAACAGTAAAACATTTCTGACACCTAACACGTTCGTATGATACTATTGCCAAAATAATTGTATTGAGATCTGAAGGCTTAAAACCGCATCTTCTGTGTTCAGAGATCACTGAAAGCAATTCCTATAAGCTGTCCATTCATTCCTTCTAGCTCATTCATTTACTGATAGGACTGTCATTTTTTTGACAGACAGTAATAAAGGTATTAGTAGCTGTTTTACCCTGCTTTGTACATTTCATATACCTTTCCTCATTAAAGAATATTTTGACACATTATAACAAGACACCTTTATTCTTTATGTTTGATGCACAGGGAACATCTTCATATTAGCATGTCTGTTAAAAAAAGAGTAAAGATTTTTATTATTAGAAACTGTACACTCTCTTTGCTTCTAAGATATGACAGGAAAAGGCTTTATATGAGTCATCAAAATCTTCCTATTCAAATATGCAAATATGATTTTTACACCACTGAAAATAAAAACAAGATTCAAAATTTACCTTCATTCTCTGTACAAAGTACGTTGTAGGATTTTTTTTCATAACACTGAAGTTATCTGTACCATTCCAAAAGAAATCTTCCATTTTATCTGACTGATGCTTTTCCCTGTGTATTTTGAGTATTACACCTTGGTCACTTGCTCGGGAAAGGCCTTGTAAATGAAAACACTGGAATGGAAATTAAGGAAATACTTTGTTTCTAGCTCTACTAAAAGTACTATATATGCTCTGCTTAATCTGATTTCCATTGAGGGTTAATTTTAGAAAGTTGTTTAATCTCCACATTTCTGATTTGGATCCAGTAATATCCTTCCTTTCCCAGTCTCCCTCTGCAAACTTTTTACAGGATCTTTTGTTAATTAGCCAACAAAAAAATTATACATACCACATTTATACCACATATACCAAAACTATAAGTCTGGGTTTGGCTTCTGGATGCAGCTGTAGTAAAAGTGAAAAACGACAATAAGGGTTGGAGCTAAAAAGCCAAAGTGGCACAGTTAAAACAGCAGCATGCTATTTCTAGTTCCCTAAGCAGTTAAAATCAAAAGTCAGGGTAGACCAGAACTGATTTTGTTCAGATGAGGTATTTGACATCTTTTCTTTGCATTACTGTTTTTCCTCACTAGACCAAGCACTAAATGACCAAAGTCTAACCCCCATCCTTGTCAACAGCTACAAGGACCATGCTTCGTCTACGCACCAAAGTCTCACTTTATCCCGAAAAGCCACCCTTGACTGACGAGCGCGCAGCCTGCCAGCCCCATACACAGGCTGTAAAAGTGACTATGATTCCCCGAGTCAGCACGCCAGCAGGCCTTTCTTCCAGCTAAGCAGGGCAACACTGCTGGTATAGACAGAGTATTTGCAGAGAGGCAGATAACACTGACTCATGTAGATTAAGTTACTCCTTTGCTCCCTGCTCGCTGAGGAAGAGAATTAAATAAGATACCTACTAGCCTGACTTCCTACTAGAGTTTAATTTGAGCAGCATTGCAGCATGCATCTTCTGCAGATTAGATTCCTAATGACTACCCCTCGGCTGATTCCATACTTTTAATTTGTGTGCTAGACCTATTCTGTGATGATCCCTGTTGGCACCACATTACAGTGGAGACTCACCAACAAGACTTCAAATGGACCGAATGGGGTGTCACAAGGAACATTGTTGTGGCAGCAGAAAACTTGGTATGGTTTCAGAGCTCTGTCTCAGACTGTTCAGCCACCCACCCTCAGCTCTACCAGCCATTGTACCCAAGCTATTTTTGAGTTCACTCAAGTGCAAGTACAAGGCTGGCATCCTGAATTGCCTGCACTGTAGATGAACCAAGGCAGACAAGACTGCTTCAGTAGGAATCTCAATCAGACACCAGGTTAAAACACCCATTAGCACATCCCATTAACACATCATTTGCAGAACAAAGGCCCTGGAAATGAATAATCCCTAAAGCAATACAATGCCCATCCGATATTTGGCTAAGCCCTCCCAGGAAAAAAATAGCAGAGCCATGATTCCAGCTAACACGAATCAGAACAGATCGGGAGGCCTGTGACTGGTAGTAAACCCCCAGAAGTATAAATGGAATAAGCTCCTCCACTCCTGGAGCATCGCTCACTGATGAGGGGACAGCGAAGACGAAAATCTCAGGAGGAGCTTCAAAAAGCCACACCTGGCTGGCCACATAATACAAATTTTCTTTTGTTTTAAAGAAAGGCATGAGGATTATAGTAGTGTATTTATCTTTGGACAGCTTTATATTCATACCCCAAATCCCATGCTCTGTTATTCTGGGACAAATTTATGTGTGTGTGTGTATCTATGCATTTTAGTAATTTATATAAAAGTTAATTCAGTGGTGTGATGAGAAACGCATATTACATTTAAATGAGCAAAGGGAATAACAAAGAAAACAGATGAATCCCATCACAGGTGTCTGTGAGGAAGAGAATAGGGATGTGAAGCTCCAGCTTGAGAATTTTAACAGCTGTCAACATTTAAATACCCCAGTGGGAATTAGCAGAGTAAAGCCTTTAACAAATCTTGCAGGTTACTGATGTTTGGCCTGTGCATCCACAGAGGGTTGAAATTAATGGAGCAAGGTTTAAACTCAGCCAACGTGTTTAGGATAATTTTGTGTTCTAGTGAATGTTGTCTTCATCATGCAGAATGAATTTCTGTCTTTTACCACGAGAAATCTACTGAATGGAGTATTTGTAACCTTCTGAATCTTCAGACCAATATATGCAACCAGAGGACTAAAAGTACCATCTCACTCAAATGCAGCACAAGCAAGATTTAAATTGTAAGCTCTTTGAAGAAGCTATATAAATTGGCAGCTTGCTCTTCACTTGCTTCTAGTTATAGCACTAGAAGGGTGAGCTACACTTAATAATAGAGCATAAAACAAAGTTCAATCAACTTAATTTCTGTTAATTACAAAAAATGGAGACCCTGCTTAAGAAACAGATAGTTGCCTTGTTTACAGAAATTCTCCCTGCTACTATGAAAGCAGCAGTCTTTTTGCTACAATTGCTAGCACCTACCATCTGCAGTAGAATGGGCTCCGAGTTGCTCCTTTCTGTGGCTACTCAAGAGGTGAAAGTGGAGGGGTGGGAGAGGGAGCCTGGCAGGCACACTCTGCTCCTGCTACAAATCACTCAAGCACAAGGAAGCCTAGAATAACGCTTAACTTACCTCAGTAATCCTTCTTCTAAATCCAGTCTTCTACCTTTTAAAGAGATGCACAACTCCGGTACAATAAAGTTATAAAATTAAGCAAAATATTCTGCATAGAAGCTTCCAAAACACCAGCCATGTACACATACATTATCCGTCACAGCCTGTTCCTGTATTATAGGGACATTAGAAGAATAGTATAGCATAATACATAGTTGCCTTCTGATTGGCCTAAGGATTTTGTGATTATGTATCTGCATTCACATAACTAGTCTTTACTCAAAGCTTAGGGTGAACAGGGACTTTCTTGCCCTCCCCAATAAGAAGGGCAAGGTTGACATAAAGAATCATAAATGTGTATACCTAGGCATTACTACCTATATAAAGATATGAAAACTAATAGAAACCCCATAGGCACAGCAGCCTCCCACAGCCTTGTCTGTTGTCTATATTCATTTTTACTCTTCAACAGATCATCATCCCAGGACAATAAGAAGGCAGTGCTACTGCTACCCACAGTATCTGCTGTCCTCCCAGTACTACCCTTCGAATGCTAATGCACAAAGTCAAACACTGGCAAAATAACAAAACAGAGGATATTAAAAATAAAAGAACCAAGAGAAGTATGTAAAAGATGTAGCTTAATTAGCACGTTCACTACAAACAGAAGTAACAGGGGTCTGCAAACAACACAGTTTCATGGATTACCTGTGTCAGGTTAGAAGACATTGAAGTTTATGGATGAGCCCATAATCAACACAACTCTCCTCTATTTTCAACCTACTCGCGCAAGACAAGTACAACATAAGAATCCATTATAATTCTAAAAATTACTATGAGATATTTAGCATAACCCAGACCTTCTCTTCATGGGCAAGATTAATGACACTTGAAAATCAGGAATCCTAAAGTATGCAAAGTAACAGTTTAGTCTAATGCAAGACCCTTTAGGTCTGAACATATTACATAGGATTTCTTCTAGAAGCTCTTCAGAAAAGTCAAATTTATTGTATCTTGCCACAAATGAAGAACAAGTTGCTGACAGGGGTACAATGCTTCTTTCAAAGAATTACAGTATAAATGGAGTCACTATAGCTTGTTTTGCTAAATCAGATACTAGCTCTTGATCTACGTAAAATATTGAGAGGGAAACATGGTGTCTTACCTTCACACAGGAACTCTTTAAAGTCCCAGAATTTTGGACAAATAACTATGTGGCTTTCTGCAATATGCAGCACTATGTTCAACATTTAAAAAGAAAATAAACATTACAGGATCCAGCTACACTGGGATTTTGCTTTCAAGATTCAGAGATGCTTGTATTTTAACGCTGGTTTAACTCTACCTCAGTATTTGAATCTTTATTTAGACATGATTCCCAAAACTTCTATAAAAAATGGACAGTTCAGATTGGGAGTTTCCATCTGCGCTGGTAACAAAGAATTAGTTAAAAAATTTTCTTTCTAGTCACCTGGTAAAAAGGGATTTTGATATTCTACTCTTCTCCCATACACTGATCTATCCAGGTAATTTTAAATCAGTAAAGCAAATAATTACAGGTTCCTAGAAGACAAAATGCTTACTTACAGTTTTGCAAACCATTAGAATACTAACTTCAAAACAAACGGAGCTCCCTTTATGCTTACTTGTCCTTAAAAGAGAAACTATAGAAATAAAAATCAGAATTAAAATACAGATGTTACTGTATTTGTGAGACAGGGAAAGAGCAGCTTTATCTTTCCATGCCAAAGGTGGGAAACTAGTCTGCCTGTAACATCAAGCCTGTTGAGTGTTATTTTCAAGGTTATTCATACCAACTGCAAATGCAAGGCCATTTTCAATCATTTGTAGTACATGGGATGTCCAAAACACACATCTAGAAACAGGTTAAGAAAACAAGTATTTACGTCATACAAATGAAGGGTAATTTACACACAGTCACAAAAATCTCATTTAAATCCAGAAATATCAGTATTGTAAAACTGTTTAAAATTCATTAGGTTTAAAACACAACAGAACTTTGGTAAAACAGTATGTCCTTCCAACTGTCAGTCATGTAAGTGAGCAAGAAAGACTGGGTACGAGAGACACTCTTTTCCTAGATACTGCCTCCTTTTGCAATGAAATCTAAACTACGACTAAAACCTGTTGTTTAGCTAAGTACAACCCAACACAATGGCATTTGGCTGAGCCTGCAGACAATCCAAAACCATACCTCCAAGGATTATTAACCCTTTGCTAGTAAATTTAACCTTTAAATTAATTGCTTGCAGACTGAGGAAAGCAGAAAAAGCAGCTGGATTGAAGATCTAAGGTGAATAGAGCACTGCTCTGATTTATTCAATGAGCAAACTGGTGTAGTGGCTGGAACACAGGGAGCAAGCTACTCATCTCAAAGCTGCCTGAAGGTTACATGGAAACTGGCTACATCTCGCAGCACTGACTCATCAACTGCCATGGGGAAACCTGCTTTAGTACTGACTGCAGGGTATGGCTTGCGATATGCGCTTCTTAGAATGCTACTAGAGAAACAAGCCAGTTACGAGCATACTTGAAAGAGAAAGGACCTGACTGTAATTAGGGAATAAGTGTGCATTGGAGGCTTTTAAAATTTAATTTGGATATCAAATTACATCTCAGATCTTTTTCCTTAACAACACAACAACAAAAAAGGTTCTGACCTAAAACAAGTTTCTTTAAAACTGAGTACAGCTGCTATTACTCAGCCTTCATAATGTACTATCACCCTGAAAACAACCACCCCATGAGGTTGTGTTGTACTTGTTCTACAAATATGTGACACAATCCCTGCCCCAAAGAGTTTGCAGTTTATGTTATAAAGTCTAATTACAGTGTGAGTGTAAACCAGAAACCTTCTTACAAGTGGCAACATTCTGAAAAATCAAGATAATTGCAACCCTAGCTCATCCCGATTTATGAGGCTATTTTTAGAACAGTATAGGCTGATGTGCTTTGAGCTTTTTTATATTTGCATTAAGTCCTCTGTGATTCCCCCTCTGAAATGTGCGCATATGCTGAGTCCATGTGAGATGCTACCACTGGCGCTTGTCATAAGAATTAAATCCCTCTCAAGCTTGTTTACAGCTCAGCGCTTGTCATACTGCTCCCCTGAGCTTCACGGCTGGTTGGTTTTTTTTCTTTCTTTTTGGCTCTGTGAAAGATTTAATTTCTTTTTTGTTTATGTGTGTACTTACACTTGCAGGTGCAGAAAAGAAAAAAATTGCTGTACCCAGATGTTCTGAAGCTGCAGTAGCATACATACTACAGAAATTAAGGAGAAAAACCGCAGCAGATAAAACCAACTTTCTCATAGAATATTCTACAGCATCTTTAATAAACCTATCATGTTTCATTGACAAGAAGACTCTTGATTCAATTTTAGGAAGACTAGAATATTTTACAGTTGCTGTTTCTGTTCTTTTGCAAAGAGTTTTTTTTAAGTCTGGAAGTGGTCCAATTACTCCTATTTTCAATTTCACTAATATCTTCTCATAGTGGTTACAGACTCAATCATCAATACAGCTACTGCATACCAAGCTGTCTTAGCTCATTACTGAGTCAGCTGAACCTCAGAGACTTTTATCCAGATTTTCACCCATGCTTTGAAAAATGCATTGTATTGTTAAAAAAAAAAATTCACCGTCTTGCTTCTGTAGTAACAGGAGAAATCATTGCCTGTAGGGACTCTGGTTCCAGTATCTCAAATCACATCTAGTTAAGCATGTCTCCATTTCACCACTGCAGCTGGTTAACCCTGCAATTCATTTATCCCCCCACATACTCTAAGGCGTAAAATTTAATGAGCTATGGTTTCATAGGCGACTACTGTAGCTATCCAGCTACACAGACAGTAATGTCTTGTCTGCTTCACCTTAACAGCGTGTGCAGACAGAGCCTTTCCGTTATCAGTAGAAGGGCTACTAACTTCTTTGTTCAAGCTCAGCACATGCGTTGAGAACCTTTCCTTAGATATGCATGTTCTAGTCAATTCAGTTTATTTGTACAACTATGCGCAGAACAAAATAGTTCTTTTGCTAACTTTCTTTGATCAACTTTTACCTTTTAACTTTTCTAGTCACGTACAATCTGTAACACAGAACTTGCTGATGATGGGAATGGTAAAAATACAAGCATCTGACACAGAACCTACTGGAATTTTAAAGGACACTCTTGTGAAACCTAAACCGATGAATCTGCTTTTCTTTTAGCTGTTCTCAGCTTCAGTAACTTCCTCTAGAGCTTCCACCGGGCCTTGCCTGGAAGAGCCTGCTCAGTGGCTCTGTAACATGACCTCTACAACCTGCTGTTGCAGGGGGGACATGATGAGCTTTTTTTTTTTTTTTTACTTCTATATCTTTGTTGGTTTTTCTCTGGATTTCCAGTTATCACCAGGAGAGAGTCCATTTCCTGTGCTAGGAGAAAAACCACAAGGATAGTTAAACTGAAACTGGTTTTACAGCATTCCCAAAATGAGAGGTGTTGCACAAATAAAAAAAGGTGGTATTGACTTAGTATGGTCTCCGGCAAGCATGAAGGTTTCCTGCTCCGTGCGTGTTCTTTTTCAGCAGATTAAATAAAAGACAAGAGACTGCAGTGGGTAATACGAATGAGGCGCAGAAAGCACCTTTACACCTCCCCTGAACCAGACATGGCAGTGAAATATATTTAGCTTGATGGCCAGGAATTGTCACCCGAGTTTGGACTGAGTGAACTTTGTCAATTATTGACCTTTATCTAATTGGTGTACATTATACACAAGAATATCAGCTTACAGTTAGGTCAAATGTCTTTGTACTTTGAAGCAACCGGTAATGGACAGTTTGGTCAGAGCTGCACCGAGTCTCATATTTCTTGACAGAGACCTCTACTCTCATTAACTAAAAGACTAAAAGCAGAAGCATTTTGCCTGTACATGTTCTATACTCCACTCACAGCAAAGTTCCCATTTGCTGCTGCTTCTTACTGATCTTTTATTGCAATGAGGCGTCTTGACAATCCACTGACACTCTTCATTTGCTGCTTTGTATTTTCTCTAGAGATTCTGTTCAGCAGAATTCCTACCATTGCCTATAAGGAAGAGAAAAAGGCTGTTATTTCAGGGAGTCAGCAGTTCAGGGTGGATATATTTTACCAACTCTAATTATGGATAAGCAAGAGACTGACCTTCAAAACATTTTTCTCGTAGTTCCCTTCCCCTGCTCCGCCCAGTTTATTTTATGCAGGGTCACATACAAAATGATATAAAAGAGATGTGATCAAGAAACTCTCATAAAAGTGCCAAGTGGATTGTAAGCTCTATCAAACACCAAATTTTATTTTGATGGAAAGAACCAATGTATTTGTAAGGGCTGTATAAATATATAAAATGAAGAATACACTAATGTAAACCAAATACGATGTGAGAACACAACAGATATATTTCTATTACTGCCAAAATACAAATGGCAAATAAGAGGTAACGGCATGTTAAAAGCTTCCAAGATACCACTGATAAACAGCAGTTCTCTAGTGTAGTTAAACCATACTGTGAACACTCACAGTCAGACGAAGAGGTCCACTTTCATGTAGAGTTCTGTTCTTGGTTCATTCCAACGAATCAACTTTCCCACATCTAATAGTGTCTATCGACTGTACTAGGAAGGGCCAGCTTCAGCCTGGTGGCAGTGCACAAGCCTAGCAACAGTTTGCGAGGCACAGCTGTCCCAGACAGGAACAAGGCTCCCCAGAGCCCTCACGAACCCCCTTCCTCAGCACAAACTGACTGAGAGCACATCTCACCTGCTTTTACGGAGAGTGGAGACGAACTCCCATTTCCCTTCACCGAGCAGCTCACCTGGTCAGCAGCACGTTTGGATTAGCTAGATGCTCTAATTCAAGTACAAAGGCAATTTTACAATCTGTTTAGACAACTTTGTGCTCAAGGGAGCATAAGGGATTGTTGCTGAACTCTACCCTCTTTTTAACATGATGAAGAATAACACCCCTTTTGTTCTTTATTACTCTGTTCATCTACATCAGGGAAAATAAAACCAAGTTATGTTTTCATTATAGTTGCACATAAAACAAGCGTGCGAGTGTGTGTGTACAAGGAAAAATAATGGGAATGCAGTAACAGTCCAGCGTAGTTAAGATTTCACCTGACTTTCTATGCTGCCACCACTTACCCCCTATCAAGTTCAGTTTTTCCAGAGGTTTCCTTAGAAGCCGAAATCTTCCTAATTACTCATAGTACTGGGATTCATTTTGAGTCCCTCCATTCTCTTCCATGTTTATTTATGTGGTAAGATTTCATATATAAAAAATTAAAGACTAAAGTGTGAGTGCTGAACTTCTTCCTGGGTAGCAGACTAGTTTTCTACTTTCTAAAATCCTACACAATAACATTTGAATTTTCAGAAATTATATTGAAAATGAGTCTTCTGTAACTGCAGTAGGGTGCCCCTATTGCAATGTGCTTGCTTGGATGAACCAAATATGTTGAATTTGCATAGCTCTAAAAACATACATCATATGCATGCGAATTATAAAAGTCGTATCATAACCTTTAAGCCATAACACTGAAGGATGTATAGGTCATACTCAGAAAAGGTTTCTACCTTCAGTGGCAGCAGTTAATTGAAATACAATCAACTAATAACAT
>Ga0181612_138895_pt1 | contig 12625 bp, 5 predicted proteins | sample HoacroProtozoa21_FD_119630 | JGI IMG/M metagenome (GOLD analysis project Ga0181612, IMG submission 119630) | Hoatzin crop microbial communities from Cojedes, Venezuel. Combined Assembly of Gp0051906, Gp0051904, Gp0051908 | reverse complement strand
GTGAGAGATGAGTAGAAAATTTAAGGACTACTTGTCTGTAGAAATGCTAATGAAATTTAAAAGGATCTTAAAAGCAAGGAAAAGTTGCCATCATTTTTGCAGGAGTGGTATACCATGCATTTTTGCATGAGTTTATCCATACTCAAAGGTTTTATATTAATATCCAAGCACAGAAAAGAGTTATAAATCAAAGGAAAAGACTTGTATATTGGCTTGGATAGATATTTGCTAGATAATAACACTTTTAATTGCTTGAACATTTGTTTTTATGTCATATTTGAGCCATTCCACTTTCTAGTAATTTTCTTTTCAATATTGTAGGTACTTTGAAGCCATGCAGCTGAACTTCCGACAACGTCTGCATGTTGAACAGATATTTGACTTAGAGAATGGAGAATATCTTTGTCCACTTTGCAAATCTCTGTGCAATACTGTGATTCCCATCGTTCCATTGCAGGCTCAAAAAATAAACAGGTGAATTACCAGACTGCATAGCCTTTAAAAAAAAAAAAAAAAAAAATGAAAAACTTACTTACTTTAGGGCTGGTTGGCTTTTCAGACTTTTGGAAGGAAAACTTCGGCTGACCTTCCTAATCTGTATAAAAGATCTGTATAAAAGACTTCTTATTGACTGTTCAGCCAAATATACTGCTTTTGACAGTCAGTTGTGGTTTTCTTCTTTTTAATTTAAAAAAACCATTTTTACACTGGCTAATTTCTTGGAGCTGATCTCAAATGAGAAAGTACCTGTATCTAGTATGTAGCCTAACACCTCATTTTTGTACTATTTGTCAGCAAAACGATGCAAATACTGAGTTAATATGTTTTGATCTAAATGTGTCCTCTGTTTTTAAAGATAAGATGATTCTTTAAGTGTTAAAGTAAAATCTGCTTTCTATTTCTCTTTTCAGTGAGGATGCAGAAGCAATAGCTCAAATTCTGTCCCTGGCTAGGTGGCTGGAGATTATCATAGTCAGGATATCAGGCTACAGTGTGAAAAATGTGAAAGGTTTGTTATCTCAGTTTTGAAGCTGTTCTGTGGGATATCTAATATGCCAGTGCATGTCTTGACTAACACCAACAGAAAACTTCAAATAAAAAATACATTTTGCTATCAGTCAAAACAGTATCAAACAAAGCTGGGGATAAAGTCATAGCTCTTTCTGAGCTAGGCTTGATTTCACAGTGCCCTCACCAATTTTCTGATTTCTGTTAAATTCTTTCCGTCTTCCCTGTAGAAGAAAATTATGTATGCTTGGAGAGGATAGCCACCAGCTAACACTCACAGATAATTAAACTTTTGTATTGACTGCAATGTCGTAAAAAAGAGAAAAATTAAATTAAAGGGCCAAAATGGAAGCATGTATGAGTGTTTAGAAACCAGAAGGTACAGAGAATCAACATATTCCTTGCACTCTTATAGTGCAGGAAAGTTCTTTTTGCTCACCAGCAAAGCACTAATTTTAATCCTCTAATTTCTGGGAATAGAAGAAAATGTTGCTTAAGGAGGAGGGTTAGAAGACAGTCTGGCTGGTCAGGTGTGTTTACAATTATTTTCAAACCAGTTTAAAATAAAAGGAAGTCTCACTTCCATTAGACTGCTGTAAAAACTGTAACAACTTCTTTGTTTTTTAAAGTAGATATTTTTCTCTCTTCCCCCCCCCCCCCCTTATTTTCTGGAAGGAGAGAAACAGAATCTTCCAGCTTTCGCCAACAAAGGAATGGGGAACTCTGCTTTGGAATTCCATTCCATCCTTAGTTTTGGAGTTCAGTCCTCGTAAGTGTTAGTGGAAGTGCTCTCTGTATTATATTAATTCTCCTGAAAATAACCTAGGTATGCTTCAGAATCTGTATTGAAGGAAAGGCATATGGTTTGTTTGGTCTGAATATGGGCTTACTTGTACTTTTCCTTAAGCATTCACTGAATATCGGATCTATACCATGCTAGATGGACCTCTTGGTCAAATGCAGTCTGGTAGGTCTTATGTTCATGATACAAAGCTAGGAGTCTGGAATCTTCTAATCCACAATTCCAGTGATTTGGGTCACTTCCTGTTCCTCTAGGCAAATTATTTAATGTCTGTTTGCCTTAGTTTTCCTGCTATACGTCTGTTTCAGGGGTAGATTTCACTTGGTTTTGGAGGAAATAGGGTAATATAGATTACTCAAAGGAATAGGGCTGTGTCGTCTGTTTCTATTCCAGTGGGCAAAAGTGCTCTCCCACTAAACCAGAATGAATGGCTGGATGCTTTTCAAGTGTACACAGCTGTCTGTCTGTCTTTTTAGATCACACTATAAGTACTCCTGCTACTTCTGACTTACATCATAGTTATGCAAAGTACTTACGCATATGTGCTATTTGTAAAAATGCCATCAGAAAGCTGAATCAAATTCTTTCTTGGTAACTCATCTCCTTGGGAAAGATTCTATAGTTTGCACTTAAACAATGCCAAGCCTGGCTAAACCCCAAACTTCATGGTACAATTGTTTTGGCTGTAGAGATTTGGAGAAATAATGTGAATGCCATGTATTTCTGTAGGAGGTTCTGTGTATGACTTTGAAAAAATACAAGCAATTAAAACTGTAAGTGTTTCTGCCTAGGCACTTTATGTAAATGCAGTTATATGCAGAAAACTAACCCAATGTCAGTTGAAAGGAGCTTAAATGCTAAAAAAAGTGTTTTAAAATACATTTGAAATGTCTTTGTTTTTTTAGCGCCTTATGAGATGGGATATATTTTCACTCCAGCACTTATAATTACACTGGCTTACTTGCTTTTGCTTTTTTTCATTGTATTTTACTTTGATTTAAATGTTTGAATTTTTCAAGTGCAAATTATAATACAGTATATAGAAATAGACTTCTTCCAGCCTGGCTATTCTTAATGTCTCAATTTGTAGAGTCTGTTATGTGAAGGCTCTTGTTTACTACTGGAAACTAATAATTTTTTTTGTCCTCTGTACAGACAAAGGGACTTTGTATTCAAGAATTTTTTCATAAATAACTTAGACTTTGTTAGTGATTGATTGACTGGTAAGTAATAAGCACTATTAATAATTTTGACTGGAATGATCGTCTTGCTTTTGCAGACCCAAATACTCAAGCAGTATCAAGGAGATGCTTATTCTCTTTGCCACCACCATTTATAGAGTTGGGCTAAAAGTTGCTCCAAATGAAGCTGATTACCGGATCCCTATGATGACCTGGAGCACATGTGCTTTTACCATCCAATGTATAGGTAAAGAATAATTTGGGTTTATACCTTCTCATGACTTGAAAATTTTACAGTTGTTTGATTGTATAAAATTATACAATCAGACTGTATAAATAGCAATGGTTCTGCATAAATAAGAGCAATATGTAATAGTATAGCTATCTATGTTATAAGTATATATATAATAATAGAATGATAATCTATAATCCACTATAAATAATAGGATGTTTTTGTTAGAGGGTAGTTTATAAAATAAGGTGTGGCATGTCAACATTAATGAGTTTAATCTGAGAGAGCAGGGAGTGATCATGTTCCATGTTACTAATAGTAATGTTAAGCATGTTCAGTGAACGTCTTCAGGCTGCTCAAGATCGTTGATCTGCAGGCATCTCTTACACAGCTAAATATCTAACAGCTATGAAATAGTACTCACTCTCGTTATTTCTTTTTGTCTCTATTCTCAAATAATTCTCACGGAATTTGTGGAAGAAATATGGTCTTTTGTGTTCTGAAATTGCTAAGCAGATACCTGGTAGGAAAAAAAACACCAAACCAACCCCCAAATATTCTCTGGTATGAATCTCTTTTTGAAGGCAAAGTAATTACCATAAAAATGATTGCATTTTTGGGAATAATGTACCTGTCACACTTCATATCTGCACTATACACATAAAGAAGTTTGTGTGATAAACATGAAGCTGTAGGTAAAACTGTAGTGGCTTCCAGGCAGGGAGAGAGGCAAGAGATAAGCCTGAAATGCATCCTGAAGGAATTTAGAATGTAAGTGTACAAGTCCATAAAAATGATTTGCCAAGTATACCATTTTTTTTCTTGATGAAGTTGTTGAGGCAGAAGTGCAGTCTACCTTAAATCTATAGTGGACTTGACCCCACTGGAGTATCAAGAGTTCAAAGGTTTTTTTGATGACTGGGAATATTCTGGTAAGGCAGGAATAGTCATGAAAACTGATTGCATCTTTTTAGTGTTGGATTTTATCAGAGTTTTCAAATGGGTTAAGAGAGGACTGGAAGCCACCCAGCTCTATAAATGTTGATGCACTTAATGCTGTGCAGATTGTTTACATTTCCTATCTAAAAAAGGACCTTGGTGGCTGTCAGGGATGTGTTTGCCAGCAAATATTATGTTATCACAGATGTAATATCAAGGGTATATGTCAGAAGTAGAAAATTCTGATGCCTTACCAGGCGAGGATTATAAAACCAGAGGTACCAGTGTGACAGTCTGACCTATCCTAGGCTGCACCACTTCCTTGTATTCATTTTTGTTTACAAACAGAGCAGGCTTCCATCGAGTTGTAAAGCAGAACTGCCTGCATAGCTTGTCGTGTGCTGGTTTTGAATCTAGTCAAAGGGTGAATTATTAAAACCATTGAATAGGCATGTAGCCAAGCTGCCTAGACAAGGAACCTGAGCTACCTGTATTAGTGGAGTCTCTAGAGGAGGTTCAAAGCATCATTGACCCAAGGGATGTGAATTGCTTTTATTGCTGAAAGACAGACACTTAAAAATATAAATCTGATTTTTCCCCTATTTCCTCAGCAACTCCACATATTGTGTGTTAAACTGATGTGTGGAAGTGCTAAGTTAAAACCCTTTCATTTTTTGTTAGAGGTGGTTTAAAAAAAACAAAACAACAAAAAACAAAAACCTCCCAATGAAAACAAAAAATTCAAAGATATTGAACTGATTCATCTCTGAAAAGTGACGAAAACTTCTAAATTTATTCAAATCTGTTGAACTCAAGTTCTGTGAACCTTTTTACTCAGTTGAGTTAATTTGGTTGCTTATTTTTATTAGCTTAGAACCTCCTCAGGCAGAAAAGCTGAATTGTATTCCAACTTGGGAATTTTATTTTCAAAATATGTTTGTTAAACTGCAGTCAAACACAGTAGTGTAAATCTGAGGGTAAGATGGCTGTATAGCATCCCTGTAAATGTATCTTGATGTTTTTGAGTGTTGCATAAGGGTAGCTGAAAACACAACTAAACTAAAAACAACTAAGGTAGAGTGTCTTACCGTCACTTATGTGAAATGCTGTTCCCTTAAATCCTTAGTGAGCAAGATCTGAAAAACAAAAGTTTTTAAAAAGATTGTTACAACCGTTTATCTGGGAAACATTCAGTACCATTTAAGCTAGATTTTTCAACAGAATTCTCTTACCAGAATGAAGTTGATCTTTAAAAAGAAGTATGTATACTAAGAATAAATTAATCTTGGACAAAGTGTATTATAACAAAAATTTTATGTTCCTGTAGAACAAAGCAACTTATTTTTTTTCTGTGTTTAATTTTAAGAAAACCTTTTGGAAACGGAGGGCAAGCCTTTATTTGGATCTCTACAAAATAGACAGGTATGGGCAAGTAAGAGATGCAATACATTTTAAACAAAAAAGTTTATATATAAAACATACACACGTTAAAAACTTGCTGTTGAAACTGCTAACATCAAGATTGTTCTCTCTTGAGGGATGGCTCTCAATGTTTAGACTGAAAACATAAAGAGCATTTTGGAAGAGTAATGTTTCTACTTATACATGGAAGTTCATGCTAAATTCACTTATTGGTGTGTGTTCTATTTGTAGTAGTACATATGTTTTCACAACTTTATTTCACTATTATATTTTTCCTTTTTTCCTGTCCAACCATTTTTCTCTTGCGCTCTAGCACAGTGGCCTTAAAGCATTAGTGCAGTTTGCAGCTGCTCAGAGAACAACATCACCACAGGTCCTGATTCAGAAACATCTGATTCGGCTTCTAGGAGGTGTTGTGTTCCTTTTCTTTTCTATCTTTCGTGTTGAAGAAGTTTATATTGAAAAATGGCACATACATTAATACAGTGTAGAAGCAAAGGTTAGACTGCTGATAAGAATGCTAACTTCAGTTTCTCTAATGTTGCCTGGAATCAGGGAGTATTGCTTGAACTTAGGTAATCAATAATTCTATTAACCCAGTCCTATATCAGTGAAGTCCCCAAAAAATCCTCTATGCCAGATTACCTAGGCCTGGAGATACTCAGGTCTGGAATATTTACAGATGGTTGACAGTCTATTTCTGGCAGTGTTCAAAATTACTCAAGTTCTGTGCTGAACAGGTGGATAAAGCCACAAAACAGGTATTCTTCTCTCTTGATTGTGAGACTTCAGCTTTTTAGTACTTTCAAAGTAGGCTGCAAGCAGCCTTTTAAGATATTTTAGTCTCAGGGAGAGATAGTTTGAGACACACAGCTATCCTCCATGTTTCTTCCTGATCAGGTTAGCATGGTGGCCTTTGTGAATACCCCTCTTTGACTTACTTTCTAGTCGATAGGATTCTTAGGCGTGGTACAGGCTTTTCTGTTGGGCTAGGCTGTGATGCATCTACTGTTGCAGTGCTTAAGTACACTTGTGGACTTCACTCTTAACACTGTGTGCTTTATTAGAGCTGGAGAAAAAAAGATTTTTATCTCAGAATTGTGAAGATAGTCGTTAAAATTGTGAGCTGATTTGATATGTGGAAATAGCTGAACAGGTGCACAATCAGTTAAATAAGTTGTAAGCAGTTAATTAAGTAGATACTTCCTTAGTTCAGAGACTTGGGACATTTTTGTGATGAAAACACAGAAACAATAGAGGCTGTAAAATCAGATTCTGAATTGCAGTTCAATTGAAAAGAAGAAAATACATGTCAAATGCATAACTGATACCTTTATTTTGTAGTTCTTCTACCAAACTTTAAAGTGGAGGATACTCCGTCACTCTTAGAAGTAGATATGTTCCACATTTTGGTAAGCAGGTTCATTTTATTCTTCATATTAATACTTCTCCTTTTGAGCATGGATTTTTCTGTACTTTACCCTGTAGATAGTCCTGCATTATCTGTTCACTTGCATGAGTCAAATGATTATACATGAGCACTGCATACAAGCAAATGATCACACGGAGCTGCTATATACAACTGTTTCCTTTTAGTTCTGCTGTTCTTCTAGCTTTCAAGTCTTTGCTGTCTCACTCATACTAAATTTTATGTTTGCAATCTCAGTCATCCTTTTATTACCTCCAGTGCTATCAAATCTTAAAAAAAACTCTGAGAAATGCAGCCAGCCAGCTTGTTTCCCTCACTTGCCCTTTGTCTCAGTAGGCCTCTCATGCCTTCCGATTCCTTCGCGTTCACTCTCATTACCTTCTTTACTCTTCTTAGCCTCTTTTTTCCTTTCTTAATATGACTCTGTGTTATAGTTTCTTCTGTTATTAAAGAAAGCCCAACAAAACCACACAACAAAAAGCCAACAAAAACCAACCAACCGAACCCCACCAAAATAAAACCTGTTTTGCCCTGGTTGACATTCTAACCAATGCGTGGTCTCTCTTCTCACTTTCTTCGGTGTGCTTTGTCTAATGCTGAAAACTAAAACTTAAGCTTTCTAGGAACTGGACAAGCTTTCTCTTGGTGTATCTCTAAACTGGCAATTACAATGGAACTATATCTGAGTTTCCTACATGCTAGAGGGGGGCACAAATGGTTAATATTTTCCAGTGAGTTTTTGCTACACTTTGTGTATTCAGACTGGCAAGATAAATGGACATACTTTAATTGACTACAGAAATGAAATATAAATGCAGAGTGAGAATATAATTTCTATTAACCATGTACCTATTACCAAATTTCTGTTACTCTGATATTTGCTCTTTCCTTTTCACTGTAGATGGGAGTTGTGTTATCATTTCCATCTTTATATTGGGAGGATGCTGTAGACTTGCAACCTTCATCGATTAGTTCAGCCTATAACCACCTCTATCTCTTCCATCTGACAACACTGGCACACATAACACAAATCGTCATCTCTTCAGCAACAGGTAGAGGTGTATTTGGGTTGGATTGTTCTGGCATTTTACACACGTTCTTAAAAATAATGGATGGACATGATTAGTGTCTTCCAGGTGTAAACTTCCTCATAATAAATAACACTCAGTGGTAAGTAGTCAAAACTGATTTTTGTAAAAAATAAATAGCACTATATAACTTCCAGAGCATTTTATTGTATCACCTCTGTGTGCTTAGCCTAAGAAAACAAAATAATTATTGATATATCAGTACTTGATCAAGTCAGTCATTCCAGAGTGGTAACTTTCCCCTCTTCACTCCTTGTAGAAGCAGCAAAGCTCTGCCCAGCAACAGCACTCTGAGCTGTGCAGTGACAGTTAGTATGAGTTTGGGAAATAAACTTTTCTTTACCCTTCAACCTAGTAAATACCCAGAGCTGAAATATAGAATCCTATAAACTGATAGCAGACAATTTCACTTTTCTCTGTATTTCATACTGCTGTTAAAAACTGTCAGTAATCTGCAGGCTTCCTAGCTACTACTTTCCTTTTTCTTCAACATGATGGGATTAAACAAAACAAAACAAAACAAAATTGCCGTACCTTAATCTACATAGGACAATAACTTCATAAGTTCAAGGGAAGGAAGCAGTTTTTATGGGAGGATGAGCAATGAGGCAGTAGTCCTGGTTCTTCTTTATAGCATGCAGTTTTAGGAGAACATTTGTTAGGTTAAAAACAGCAAATAGAAAAGAATTAAGCAAAATAAAGTGGAAATATTTCTGTAATGCAATTAGAAAAAAAGAGCTCAGTATATGTAAAAAAAGGAGAAGTTTGTCACAAAATGAAGTGCATTTACAGTGAGATTCGTCTTTTTGTGTGCAGAATCCCCTACTACTCGATCGTCTGACAACAGTGAGGAGGCACGGTCTGCACAGTCTTTCTGTAGAGAGGTTTGCCAGTACACCAGTGGGTAAGTAGCATTGTGTTTTCCTAGAAAGATGGTAATCCACAGGGATGGACCTCAACAACTCAGAAAACAAGAAAATAATTATCCATTTTGTATGGGGAGTTAGCACAATGCCTTGTGCTTTCTTCCCATATTCCTGAACACCGAAATAAAGGAATCTGGTGAAAAAGAACATGTCTGGTTAAAATAGCTAGTTTTTGTGGCAAACAGAGTCAATTCTTAGTCTAAGGATGAAAAAAATACCTGTATCTGTTCTGGAGAGAAATACAACCGCTAACTACAGTAGTCATTTTTTTTTTTTCCCTTGATTTGTTGTTTGATATATCTCCATTATAGATGGAAACCAGAAAGAAGGAAATGGCTGTACTATAAGAGAGGGAAAAGTGTAAAGCTAAACACAGTTACTTACTGGTTTGAGCGTTAGTGCCCATCTTTTCAGACTTTTTTGATAGGTGTAGCTACAGACTCTTTAGTACTTCAGTATCTGTGTGTGAAATAAGGTAGAAAATATGGATCCACCCTCTACAAATTCTGCTTGGATTTATCTTCACCAAGGCTGGTTGCAAAGCTATGTTTCTCAAGGATTGACATTGCTACCCACTTGTCTAAAAGTTTTAAGCCTAAATTTCTAAATTTTTAAAATTTGATATTTAAATAATAGGAGTAATTTTTCTGAGGCATGAGCTTAGTCATAGGTGCTGTGCATTTTAGAAAATCAGGTCATGGTACTGAGATGCGTAGGTACAGAATTAAATGCCAAGTTTAGGCAACCTGACACTGGAATTTTTAGTGTTATAATTTCTGTACATTGTCGTCTTCTAACTCTGACCCATCTGTACTTACACAGTACAATCTCCATAACAATTTTGCAATGGTCTCTGATCTTATAATACTGCTTTACACGTTGTTCCTCAGCAGGTCCCGGTCAACATTTGTGTGAACATCTTGTTCACATAAATGTGAATTGAATTAAGTTTATAATTTTTAGAGAACAAGGACACTGTAAGTAAGTTAAATTTACTATAAAATTTAGATTAAATGCTCATATTGCACAAACCACAAGAATAATTACTGAGATCAGTATCACACCAGTATTTTTTGTTAAAAATGAAATTAGTATAGCTTTATTTTAAACAATATGAGTGTTACTGTTGTGACTGTCATAACAAAGTATGAGGTATTAGGTTTTTAATTCTGTCGGTTTTGTTGTTCCTGAAGAGTATTTATGTTTATTTGGCTTTTTCCTCATTTTTTAATTTATTTCAAAGCACCAAGTGAACTAAAAACTTTCACCATTTCAAAAAATTGCTGGCTTTCGATAATAAGAAACCAACCAGTGCAAGAATCAGTTGCTCTGTGTGTGGTGCTGTATTGCACAGATTAAATTTGGTTATTGTGAGTTATATTGGCTATTTATTTTTAATAATTCTGAAAAATGTAAGGCGATAATTTGAAGACTTAATGTAAGCGTTCTACTTAAGCTCAGTACTCATTCCTCAGGCAGAGGGGAGGTCGGAAGTTAGGTGCTGGTGGCTGCGTTTCACAGAATTTGGGGTGCATCAGTGTTGCTGCTACACAGCTGCCATTCTACCAATACTAGCCAAAATGTGAAAATGCTAGAGGGATTTGCACTGTGAACTACTGCAGCTATTTCTTATTTGTGTATTACAGTTGCTTTAGTCAAGATATTCCAGGCTGGCTTGTGTGGGATTGTGTTAAAAAAGGCATCATGCCTTACCTTCGTTGTGCTGCTTTATTTTTTCATTATTTGCTGGGAATTTCTCCACCTGAGGAACTACTACAAGGTAAATATGAGAAAGAAATGTATCTATATATTGATTTTGTTTACTACTTTCTTGGAAGAATGGAATTTTTAAATGTAACTTAACAATAGTTAATACGTTAAAGTGAGACTTGGAAAGAAAAGGAAATACTAATTTGTATGAGAAGCTGGGTTGTCTCAGCCTTCTTTGCATGGAAGAGTGTTACTTCTGAGTATCTGCAAATACGTAAAATATGAATGACGTATTGGTAGTATTTGTGGATATAAAGATTCTGTGATTTAAGGATAATTCTAGGGGCTTAGATTACACCACCTGAAAAACAGCCTGGAGTATATTTGAAAAAAAAAACACAAAACAACAACAAAAAACCCAAACCTTTTTGTGCAGATGCTAATGTTGGTAAATGCTAATGACACAGGGATTCGGCAAAACAGAGGCAAGCAGAAGTAAAGCACATTATAAAACTTAAACCTCTTCCTTAAAGGATCCTAATGCATTACAGATACTAAACCCAGAAATAAGTATTTTGTCTTCTGTCAAAATGCAGTGAAACACTGCATCAGCTGTTTGGAAAGGAGGGCCAAAATTGCTGTGAACAACTGAGACAAAATACAGCATCTGAAATTGATTTATAGAAACTGTTAACTAAGTTTGAATTTGATTAGGATACATGAGTTCAAAACTCACACTTTGGGATATGCTGTTGTGCTTACTATTAGTCTGGAACTTTGATTGTATAGGGAGGAGTCTTCCTGGTGAATCAGTAATGCCATTTTCTGTAGCAGAGCCAATAAATGACCACCCAGCAAACTATTAAATTAGCCCAACTTTATGTAACGTATTAGCACTGACTTGATCATAGCAAAAGTTAATATTGTTGCAGGCCAAAAAGATAGTAAAAAGCTAAACTGTGTTAAGTACAGAAATCTGCTGCACTAACGTGTTACATGTTATGCAGTGAAATGGAATTTAAGCAAGGAGTTCTGTTTTTACAGTGACTTATACATGACTTACAATTATTTAATAATATATGTCAAGTTTATTAAACCTAAAGCAGATCATCAGCTAATGCAAGTTATTATGGCTCTGATGAAGTCAGTGGAATTACATCCAATTGTACTAGCTAGGAGCTATGCTGAAGCTGTAAGATGCGTGTTACTCAATGGAAAGGGGATCAGGAGATTTCTAGTTTTGAGTGAATTGTTCAGCAGTGCTGAAACAATGTAACAGTTGCTCATGTTTTCTTTTTCAGTTTCTGAAGAAGGGCAATTCAAGGCACTTTGTAGTTACCTCTCTCTACCTACCAATTTGTTCCTGCTCTTCCAGGAATATTGGGACACAGTAAATCCACTGCTTCAAAGGTACTAACTGGGACTGGACAGGCCACATTTTTCTGTTGTGATGGCCCCATGGGAATTCTGGATCAAATTTGTTAATAAATGATAGAGCTGAAATTCATAGTAGAGTTCTAAACATTTGTTTGATACACGTAGGTATACTGAATCTCTTAAAGCACTTAAAAAACATAAAACATTCTATAGTAATTCAAACATTAAACAATTATAGTTTAAGAGACTAGGGTTTGCAGACCTACGTGAAATCATTCATGCAGAAAGAAGTTATAGACCTTTGCTTGCATAGTATGCCCTTTACTGTTCATAGGCCTATTTTTAATCTGCCTGCAGCAAAAGTGCTGATTACACAAGCTATAAAATGAGAATATGCAAAATTATGTAGCTGGCAGGCTGAGGCTTTGGTGCTGTTTCTTCTCTGGATTTCCAAAACAGGCTGATCAATGTCGAAATAATTGGTAAAATTCTTCATTCAAAATCACAAGTT
>Ga0181612_157890_pt1 | contig 12626 bp, 7 predicted proteins | sample HoacroProtozoa21_FD_119630 | JGI IMG/M metagenome (GOLD analysis project Ga0181612, IMG submission 119630) | Hoatzin crop microbial communities from Cojedes, Venezuel. Combined Assembly of Gp0051906, Gp0051904, Gp0051908 | reverse complement strand
TTGCCCTTGTTGAACCTCACTTTAAAAATATTTTTATGTTAGTTTTTGCTGTAAAAAATCAAACAGTCCAGTAACAAGTGGGAAATGAATAATACAGAAGCAAAAGCAGTTAACGATGGCCTGCCAAGTAGAACTGTAAAAGTAACCAAAAAGCAAATGGAGTTGTATCCTTCAAAGATCTTAACTAAGATGTAGGAGGATCCTTAAGATTGATTATATATACTGACAGAGGAAAAAAACATCCTAGAACATCTTGGATTACTCTGATATGGTAAACATGGTACTAAAGAAGGGTCTAATGAGAAAGTTTACCACAAACATAACAATATCATTGCTTAACAAATACACATCTCTAACCCACGTGGAGGATTAATCTAGAAGGGCTCGGAAATTTCACAGGTATCAGAAAATAAAGGCAGGATGGGTTTAAAAGCTCCTTGCTACTGTTTTTTTAATAAAATTTACTAAAATGTATAAATTTTGCACACATAGGCATGGTGGCACTGGCTAAAAACTCAAAGGGATTATAGCAAAGTGCTTATATTAAGAGCAACTTAGATTAAAAACTTAGGATGAAGGAGTGATATTGATGTTGTAGAAGAAATACATTAGTAAAAATATTTCACTTGAAGTGTTCCCATTTCCAAGGTTGCACCACAAAAATAATTGAATATTTGAAAATTCACCTCTGGAAAATGTTTTAAAAATAGATGATTTCAGAATACCCAGGCTAAAAAAAAGAAAAGTTAAAAATAGGAAAAAAACCAAACTCAATATGAAAGACCACCTATTTATGAATGGCCATAGTAGTTCATAAATTGTTCCAGGTAATCTGGTATCTTCTTTCCATTAGTAGCAAATGTAGCAGCAGTGGGAGCAACAACAGGGTGAAAGTACACTGTATTTCTTCCTAATGCTGCGCAAGACACTGTTTTCATTTGAGGAATAGATAACAACGCAACAAAGGAGCAACTTACATAAAAATTAAGTTAAGAAAGGAAGTAAGAATGGGACAATAACGATAACATCAGCTAGGCACCACATCTCAGCTAGTCACATTGGCTCTTTTTACAGTCAATGATGAAAGAGAGGTGTGTTTTCTCGCTTGGAAAAAACAGGTTTTTGGAGAATTTCCCCAAACACACATTAGACGCTTGCCAACTAGTTAACAGTAGGCAAGTCATCTAAACTCCTACTCTCTCTAGTATTGATAATGCCTACATACATTTTAAAATCCACAGCTCTCTGTATCTACCTATCATCTTGTAATATAATCTTTATGGAAGATAGTTCTTCTGGGTATAAAGTTCATTAGAAACAAAAAAGACCTGAGACTGAAAGCTTTCAGAGACCCTGTTAAGATATATTATGTCTTTAGAAGAAAATTTTAATAAATGCATCAGGGTTCTTTACCCAAAAGTATAATTCACCTGGATTATAATTTACAGAGGAATTGCAAATTATACCTTAGAAAAAGATAGTTCACATAGTATATAATTATATTATTAGTAATGACACAGCTTTTATCTGTAACAAACATACAGTATTACTTAAGTAGTGCTAGCTTTCACTTTAGCACAAGCAGAGCAGAAAGGCTGCAATAGACTATTCCAATTAATCAAAAAAACACCAGGAAAATCTGTCCTATAAATAATATACATTTCTAGTTCACATCACCTTTAGCCTGGACTTTTGAATTGTAGAAATGCTAGCAATTTTTCAATGGCTTTCTCGTCTGTTCCTGTGGCTACCCAGAGCACAGACTTGATTAGTTTCCACAGATTTGTGCTCTGTGCAGTATTCACTGTTATTCAAAGGGTCAGAAGTCAGAGGGGAAAGGGGACTGCATGAAATAAAGCAACTTTTATATACAATTCTGTGCCTTGTCATACTTTGCAAGGAAAGAATGTAATTTATCAGCAAAGAATGTAATTTACCCTGTCTATGAGTACTTGCTTTATTGTCGTATGACATCTGCTAACTTTTTTCCCAATGGCCTTATAAGTAAACCCTGATTCTGTGTTTCTGAAGCTGGCTAGGATAAGAACCTGTGGGAAATGTGACTATTTAAAGACAGGAACAAGTGGGCACATTATGTAGGGGCAGATGGCAAATCACAGTGTTTGAGTCAAATGTACCAGGCAATTAACAAAGGGAAAATAATGTCATATAAAAAGGCTTTAAAGAGGATTTTTATATTTCGCTGTGTTCCTTCCTTCCATGAAACTAACCCCAAAATATAACAGAAGTTGCTAATAAAATTCAGATTAGCAGCTTGCTGTGTACACACGCCCTACAGTCACTTTCTTCTAAACACTGTTCCATCCTTCAATAACAATAATGAAAAAAAATCCCTAAAAACCTCATTGTCTAATTAGGTATATTAACACACATTTTTTATTTTAATCTCTTTTGGCAAAGTTCGCCTAATGATGTTTTTTCCGACTCTCAAACCCCATGCACCAGGATCGCCTCCTACGGTCAGTTTTTTAGAGCAGCAGTCTCAGGTGGTGGTGGATTTTGGCACAAGTCTCCTCACACAGTTCATCGTTCAATGTTGTCTCTCATCTCTTCCTACACCAGAGAGATGGCAGAGATGTTGATGATGCCTTTAACCATACTGCGCTCTTTCTTTATGCTGTGCAGAGCCTGCTGGTGTTGCCAAATCCCGAAAGTGATATAATCCATTTAAGTTCTTGCATCTGTTTCCAAATGGGCTTGCCTTGCCCAAAGACCATGATTGACTCAGTCTGTCTGTTTCCATGTACTGGTATTGTGGTGTCCAGCTGAGTTCTCATTCAGATTTTGGCTTGTAGCACTCTTGCAGTCTCTAGCAGAGTCAACCAGCCCATGCTTTGAAACATGTCAAAGGACCTGCTTGGTGAAATGCTGTGGGTCTGGGGTGTTTCCCCACAAAGTCCTCTCTCACTGACTGTTTTATCCCATAGTCTAAACCAGAATCAGACATTCAGCTTAGCCTTCAGAAATTTTTGACTGCCCTCTTAGACATGAGTACTTTGGCCCACTCTGTCTCCAGTTTTAACCTCACTTACATTCAAAAGCTTATTGTTCAGATTTTTATACAAATATGCTTCATTAGAGACAAATTCCAAAAGTATTTATAATGCAGTTTCACTTAGCCTTCTTAGCTTTAGCTGAAAACCCACCTAAACACCAATGGCACCGGAACCAACTGTTGACTACTGCTACTAGTGCCATTTTCCTCCAGAGTAAATGATTCCAGCATCCAGCGCCATGACATTTTGAGGAGACTTCCAAATTAAATTACATTTTTAAACTGTACCCTTCTTTCACTCGGAGCATTTTTCCATTTCATTTGGACTCAGCAGCATGTGTTATTCAGACCTCTGAAAACCAGCCAGATGGATCGCTAAATCTGTTAGGTGGACCAGCAAGAGGGAAAAACATGGTACTAGGCTAAACAGGTGCTGAAGTAGCCCCATTGCCTCCAAAAACACGACAGCCTTTTTTTCATTCCACCTGAGTGATGGGCATCTTCACTGAGATGTGTTGCTCCCACACAGAAGTCTTCTTTGTACTCTCCTATTCTATCCCTTCACTTCTTACTCCGGCTTTCTCTGGCAGAACAGAGGAAAGGATAGTTCCCATTTTCTCCTTGAAAACACCCTGGGAAACAGGAATGCAACCAATAAGTTGCATCACTACGCTCTTCTGCTTCAGATATGATTTAAAATGTTTCCTATCTTTTAAAATCCGTTATGCATACTGTTCCTACGACAACTGACCCAGATTTCTAATGAGCTTCCCTTAGTACTACTACTACTACTACTACGCGAATGAATAATAATTTCCTGTGGGTAGATTTCCCGTGTCTGTGCTCTAATTAAAAGCTTGACCTGTCTGTCCTGTATTACATGCAGTGTGCCAGGAGCCTCCAGCTTTATGAAGCTTTTTTCCTGCCGAACCATTTCTCCCTTACTGGTTTGGAAATGGATTGGCAGCTCAGAGATGCTGCAGCAGCATGGAATGCAGCCACATGACAGCCATGAGCAGATGTCATTCAGGTTTGACAAGAAAATGAATTCTAGTTGTGTGATCAAACATTCATGGATCTTAAGGGAAAATCAATATCTCCATGAGTCAAAGTTCCTGTGTGCCTGCACGACTACTGCTTTCAAGGTATCGTGCACTACTGAGAAAGCTATGATGTCACTGTTTTACTTTGGTCTTGTATTTCATATAAGAACATGCAGTAACTCTGAAGAGTTTTAGGTCCAATGTGATAATGCAAGTCCATACACAGTTCTATATAAAGTCCTTTAATCTCTCTTGATAAACTTGTTTAATCTCCCCATATGCAGTGATAACAGATTAAAACTTCAATAGGTGTACCTGTCTGATAAAGACTATTTTGTTGCTGAGTTGGTTTGGTGCGGTTTTTTGTGAAAAGTGCACAAAACATAAGCATGACTTTTTTTTAGAAATACAGTCAAATTAGTCAGGAGAAATATGATGAGGTTTAAAAATGTAAAAACTCATTCATTATCAAGTGGACATTCTTGAACAGTGAATTACATCAAAATATGGGTGGTCTCACAAGAAAGTTAATAGAAACAGGATTAGCCGAGATGACCTAGTGCTGTCCCTTTTCTCCTGCTTCTCAAGTCTGCAAAGGTAGGCTTAGCTTTTTTACTATGACATGTTATGAAGTTATGAAACTTCATGGATCTCTTATAAACTCTCTCAAGTATTTGCTACAACACCACCACTGAGGTGAGTCATGCCAAAAATGAATTCTGTGCAGCCCTGAAAAAGCTCCAGATATTTCCACATGCTTTGTTGTTTTTTTTTAAATGATTGTTTTTGCACAGGATACATCTTTGAACATGCTTTTTTTCCTTCTTTAGGGTCTTCATGGTGAATGGAGGTGAGTTTCGGTGTTTGCTACACAGTTAGCAAGTTCCACTTTCCTAATGTAATCAACAGCTTTGCAGCAATCTGCACTCATTCCTGAATCCTGAATTATTTCAGAGATTATAACATATTAATTTGTGACTGGCACACAAATAAGACACCCAATGAAAATATATTAATAAATCCCCTACAATTAATTCACTATTTTATACATCTATATGGTCTTAATCAGTGCCATTGTCTAAAACTAATCTACGCTTTTCTCAAAGCTTAGATTACGATTTCCCGAGGTCCCTCTAAAAATATTTTATACATTGTTACTTTAACTCTGTGGTGCAACTTGGATTCCATATTTCAGGATATTTCACAATCTGTGCAGTTTTCCCATCATCACCACTGTCATAGTCATAGCGCTTTGCAGACACAGTTACAAAAAGTTAATGAAAAAGTATAATTGTTTCAAATATATTTTCCTTTAAAGGCTCTCATATTAAACCTTCTAGTTTGTAAATAAAAAGATGATTTTTCTAGAAACCTAGGCAGTAACTTAAAAAAAAATTCCAGGAAATTTTCTCTGATTTGGCCTCACAATCACAAATTTTTCCAGGTTTCAGCTACCTTACAAATTGGTTGAGGTCTTTCTTTCACTACCACACCAACTCTACAGAACTAAAAGGAGCTGAGAATCATTATGGTCAGAAAACAGATACACTGACAGTAGTTATTTTATTAGAAACATACATCAAGTTACAAACATAAAGACTGAAAGATATGCCAGACTGAAATACAACTCCAGCGAGAACGCAGAAAAGGAAACCTCTGAAAAATTATGCTTTGCCAGTCCTTATGAAAGCAGCATGAATTATAGGACCCATCAATGTCACTGAAAACTAGGAATTTCCAAACAACTGTAGAGCACTAACTGTATACCTGTAACTCCTTGATAAATCATGAACATATCATCTTGGAGTGCTATTCAAATTCCATTGCAATTTAGCGTGAAATTGAATCAGTTTATTTAACACCAACAATGAATATTTGAAGAATTTTTTTATGCTTCTGCTTCTTTCTAATCTCTGCAAATCTGAAACCATTCTCATTACCCTATAAACCTAAAAGGAATTGCCTTCTGACTGCTGGCAGTGCTTTCCATCTGCAGAAGTCTGTCCAGTGCAACCTAAACTCTGCTGAGGCTTAGCTGCCAATGAATTTGTCTGTCTTGGATCATACTGTATGATTTTATTCTTTCCCTCGTGACTCTGGATCAACCAAGTCTCAGTCATTCTCTACCACTTCAATGACACTTGCATGCACTATTTCAAAAGCATGACACCAGTTTCATTGCACTCAAGGTATGCTCAGAAACAACCATCAGCACTTTCAGTACTTCAACAACTTTTATGCAAGTATAAATTAATCTAGTACCATCATAAAGAAATCTGATTTCAGCAGTAGCTTTCTACTATGAGGCACCATCACATGCAGACTTCTCTAGGTGCACAGTAGTTCCCCATGGTCTTCATTCACATCACCTTGACCTGTCCATGTGTTCACCTGAAAGACTTTTCCTCACTGTTAAACTCTGAACAGTACCTTACCAATGCTTCCATCCTAGTGCTGTGTTTGAGAGAAATAGGCAAAATATGCTTTAAAAGCCAACTGCTTTTTACAACATCTCTTTGAATAGTAAATTATTATTAGGTGAAGAAGAGATTATTTATCCTATATATTCTAAGCCAACTCCAAGTAGGTTTTCACTTGAGATGCTCCAAGTGCTTAGGTTTTGCTTCTTTATGCTTGAAGTAAGAGCATTTCTTGCTTGGAAATTCATAGTTAGTTTTTTTAATCAATATCTTTAAATCTTTTCTTAGTTGAGTCCTTATCAAACTGAAAATAATTCCTTATGGTTGACAGGATGCTATTAACACCAAGTATTTTGAAGACACTTGAATCTGACAGATGTTAGTATAGCATCAGATCAGATGTGTTTTCCTAGAAAACAGGTAATAATACTCTTTTAAGATGTCCACTTAACCTGTAGGCAGCAGCTACATCCCCAAGTTTTGTTGTGTTAAGCTCAAAATGATATAAATCTCATTTGCAATTACTGAAAGCTTCTGGCTGACTTCATGTCTACTAGAAGTGCATCCTTTTCCACAGTGCCCTGGTTCACTGTGAAACAAGTGACTTGCTTAGTCTGAGCTGTTGGAAAGAAACATCTTTCACACATCCCTAGCACTTGGGGGTTTGTTTCTGACACTTGAGAAAGACATTTTTTACTTATGCACAGTAGTCTTTTCTACTTCAGCTTGAGAAAAACATTACCTTCTGTCTATGTAAATGTAGCAAAAATAAGTATTTGAACAGGAGGCCTCAGGAAACAGTGTTAATTAAAGCAGTATGTTAAAAATTAGTGGCACAATATCAACGCCTACTAAAACAGAAAACAAGAGTTTGTGAACACTGTTTCCCCTTTTGATTCTGGAGTTCATTTACAGCCTGAATTTCAGCTGCAACCTCACATCCAGGCTCTAAAGCATGGGGACCTGCACCTGTATATTCAACATATTTGAAAATAAGGCTGCAAGCAGCTTCCTTGAGCTCTGTTTATTTGCTCTGAAATATAGGTGCGTTGCTGCTGCTCTTCTTACTTCTTTAGAACAAATGCAGTTTAAGGACAAACCTCTAGGAATACATTAAATGTATATTTCTTAGAGAAGTTTAATAATTGAGCTTAAGAGTAATTTTGACATTCAGTTCTTGGAAAGGTCTCTCAAAATGCTAACCAGTGCATGCATAACTAGTTTTTTGTGTTTGAGGTTTTTAGTTTAGGCTGAATAACATCAGAGTAAAACCATTTCAAATTATGTTATTCAGAAAAAATTACATGTCAAAAAGAAAAAAATCCTTAGGGCAAACCAACAAGCATCATTATATTTTCATCATTGATCAATACTTGCTCTGAATGTTTGTTTTTTGGCAAAACAAAACATAACCAGCTAAAATTTTCTGAAGCGGAAAGGATTATCTGGTTGTTACCTCCTGTAGAAGTGAGGTGGGGTGGAGTGGGTAACTGATGTAGGAGCCGCCTGAATTAAAACTCAGCTTATTCTAGATTTTAGTCATTTCTCATACGTCTGCTGACTAGTGGTTTCCTTGTAATGAAAATTGCTTACAAAAATTAATGGATTTTATTTTTCTGTTCTCTGAAAAAAACACGTTAGAAAAGTGGACATGTCAAACAAAATGTTTTCACATGTTAAGACATTATTTCCACTTTTTTTTAATTCACACCTTTTACATGGAAAGATACAAAGTCAGGTGGATAGTGCACAGCATAAAATTAATTCAAAATTCTATGTTTATCCTTTAATCTCTCATTACTCATTATTGCTATTTAAGAATCAACCTGTGAGTTGCAGGACAAGGGATTTACTATTCAAAATACTATGGGTCTATAACAGGGCCACTGCAATCTATCCAATGAAGTTGTACATTGACACTGAGATATATTTCAAGGAGCTGAAAGTACCATTAACAATCATGCATCATAAATGCACTGTTTGTTCAAAGTGAAAACTGAGGGCTATATTACATCTGTTAATGTATTCAATTAAGTACATCCATCGATACTTTATTTCAGTATAGCTAAAGTAGAAGTTGTACTATACGCTACAGGAAGCAGATTGAAAAAAAATCCACTAAAAATGCAACACAAAGAAAAGCCATTGTCCAAATGTCAAAACATTTTAGTATTTTCTTCAAAATTGTTGAAAATGTATTTACTTGGGTCTTCCGTAGACCAGCTGATTGTCCTTTGCCTGTCTGGTTATTGCGATTTTCTTCTTCTCTGAACTCCTGCCATTATGTCTGTTTAGAGTGTTTCCTCTTTGTTTAATGGTAAAATATTCATCAAGCCAGTACGAGTATTACTATACTTACTACACTCTGTTAACCAAAACAGTAATATGCAATGCTGAAAATGCAATTTCAAGATCCTGTTGTAACTCAGGTAAAACAAAAACAACAGCTGATTTCCTGTATCTACAGTGAAAACTTCAGCCATTATCTGCCTATTAATGGCTCTGGGGTTTCAGATCTCTACTTTTCCTGTGACTGATGCAACCACTTATGAAAAAAGTTTCTTGAATGTAGTGCAGTCAAAACAAGAGTCAGTCTTGGTTTAAATTAACTGAGAATTTTCAGTCTACCCAAAAGATATTTCATAAAAAAAATCCTAACCTACTTTGTTTCTGTATAGATATCTACTGAAACAATAATGATAATGAGTAAACACTTCTACAGTTTTAATTCTTGCTGGAATAAGTATCTGATTAGATGAGAAGGATTACCGTAAGTCTCAGACTTTAAACTGCAATTTGAATGGGTAAACACAGCTGTCTAATATGTCTCCCATGAGTTATAATGGAAATGATGATACTCAGACACTACATATTTTTTAAACATCAAAAACAGGAAACGCCAAAGGCTGTCCCAGAAGAAGTGTAAATGCAGGGCAACTTTGCTATAATGCAGAGAGTATTATTCAGGGATCAGAAAAGAGAAGGGAAACATAGTGGTCAGAAAAAAATGAAGACTAAGATACAGAGAAAAATTCATTAGCAAAGAAAAGACTTTAGTATACGAAATACTTGTCAAGACAGTAAAAATGTCTGTTGCTTCCTACGCTATCCATAACCCACTGAGAGGGAGAACTGTTTGACTTGAATCTGTATCAGACAGATCTTTTACGAAATGCCTGCCTTATAATAGAGTCACTGATAAAGCTACATGATGAGCAACTGAATTTAAAAGTTGAGCCCATTGTTAGCCTTACATAATCCATCATCAGAGCACATTCCTCTTACCCTTTCTTAGAGAAAACATAGCTGAACACATATCAGAAAATCAAACCTAAAAATAAAGAGAAAGCAAACTGAGGAATTTCACATTTTATAAGAGTGAAGTGCAGATTTCCTTCACAATTACTAGCAGAGGGGTCTTACCTGAAGGAGTTCCTTGAACTAAAAAAATATTTCAGAACACCTCTGCAACCAAGAATAACAAGTCCTAAGTGAACTGGCCATTTCAGACTTTCAGCACCTTTATTCCCTGTTACGTTTTTCTTTGTTTAACGGCTTCTCATTTATTTGCCACTTTCATTTGGGAAGTCTAACCAGTTTGTAAGCTTTTCAGAGTCCTACTAGAACAGCAATAGGCAAATAATTTCAAGAATGCTTCAGTCTCATTTCCTGTCTTCCATGCTGTTTCCACCCCAGTGTCCTCTAACCTCTTCACCTGCCTCTCACTTTCTGCCTCTCCTTTGGATCCCCCATTGGTCTCGAAACACTCAAGTATTTTCAGTCAAATTTTCCGATCATAATATAGGTAGCAGATTTTAAAGCAGAAAACAAGGAATATAACATACATCATGGAGCGGAAGAGACATGAGAAGCTTCATAGCATCTTGAGGGAGCTTTCAACAGCAGACAGCAATAATCAGGAAATGTAACATTCCATATATTCTTGAATAAAGGATAAAGAAATTGGGATCGGAAAGTCTTTAGCATACAGCATAGGCAACATTACGCAGCAACTGGGTTAAGAGTTTCAGAATTCTGCCTCCCTAGACTTCTACCCTTCCCTAAAAATAGCCATATTGACTCACACTATTTATCTCAGCGTTCTTTCTTCGTTGGGAGATATGATGACCCCAGGAAGAATCAGCATTTACAGAATTTCCAACAAGCATCTTTCCATCCTCTATCTCCTGTCAAGTTCAGCCATCTTCCAAACTGGAAATTATTAAACATGCTCTCTCTTAATGTTTTATTTCCCTGTGCTCTCTGGTCTTGAATCAATGGAAATTTCTAGCCAATATATCTTTAGGCAAAGACATCACCACATCCACAGTCCATCACATGTCAGTCTGCAGCCTGGGAGCTTGGAGTTTGGCTTCCACAACTTCATTTGCTTCAGCTACCTCCAGCTCATGACTAGCTTTGTCTTTCTCATACCTTCAAGCCTTTCAGACCCTGGCAAACTCCCCCCCCCCATTCCTTAGTGGTGTTAAACGCAGCATAATATTGCTATGCTCATGACAGCACCACCTCTTCCTTAGTTAAGGGGTGAACCGATTCCATCCATGACCAAAGAACTAAGGCTCAAAAGTCTAAATCTGCTCAGTTTTTCTTCAGAATGATCTTTTCAGGAAGAAATATGTCGGTTAGTATTTTACTTCTTACTATCTTCTTTTTTTCTTTTTCTTTTTCTAAAGAGGCTGCTAACTCGGTCTGTTTAAAGTAATAATTTTTTCCAGATGTTTTGTACTCAAGATATCACTTCTCCGCTCATATCACAACCTTTATGTGAGCTGAGATTTTATAAAATATTGGGTGAAATCAAAAGAAATCGATACTATTTACTTACCTGTTAGCTGCACCTGACCTGAAAAGTTAGAATATGAATGAAACAAAACCCCTTTTTACAACCTATGTATCAGCTTTGCGCTCCACAGTGATAGAAGATTTTTACCTGACAGCAAAAATATAGTCCACTTAATACACATTATTTTCAGCGGAAACAGCAAAATATATTTAGTAAAAACTGAGTTCAATATTACTACTAAACTCTTCAGAGAAACTCTCAATTTCGAAAAACAAGTAAAATGCCACAGAACTGTGCTTCCGAGTTTTAGAAGGAATTAAAGAGGAGGTACTAGTACTCTGAATGCCTAGTGGGAGGCTAGATTGTTTTTACCATATAAAACGCTTCTGCTTCTTGTGTGCTGGTCCACTCACAGACAATAACTACCTAATGCATAAACTTACCACACTTTGATTTGCCGATCTGCCTCAATCAAGACATTCAACTTCATTGGCCATTTAATAATTTTTTTGACTTTTTTTTTTCATTGCAAACATGGATGCACCTTCTCCCTAACAACTATAAAGCTTCTTTATCGAACTCTTTAAATAACCCCCTACAGCTCCCCTCTTCCACAGTACCTGATCTAACTGAGATTGTCCCATTAATACTCTTAGGTTTCCCTTTTTCCTTTTTAAAGAAATAATACATTTTCTTCAATTTCCCTTCATTATTTCACTCATTCACTTCATATTTTCACTCAATATTAAAATTTCAATACATTTCACTTTGATTTCTGGGGGTTTGGGTGGGGAGGGGGGATACAACCACCTGTTTGAAGGTATTTGAATGGCTAATATCAGGATTTGTGAATGGAGATTTTAGGCAGTAACTTAATAAAAATACAACAAACTAAAGAGCAGGAAGGTAAGCAGGGTCATACTGAAATAAACCAGAAAAAACAGAAATGAAAAGAAAACCAAAGAAGGTGGGGAAGAATGTCAGGAAATTCTAAAAAAAATGAAGCAAAACAAGGCATAACTCTGAAAACCCTATTCCCACATATTGTTAATTCTCCTGTCAAGTTCCCTTGCCTGCCAGGAAGATGAAGTCCCAATGTGGTCCAGAAGACAGGGCACAACTACTCTTTATGCTCTCAGAGCTCACTGCAGAAAGTAATGCTCATAGCCTCTGCTTTAATTTAGTTTAGTTAAAGCCCATCCTTCCTGCCATGCAGAACTGGTCACTCTAGCAGAGAAGGACTGAAAAAGCCAGTTATCTACAATCCAAGTAAGTGTGAGTTCGCTAGCAAAATCAATTAATAATGAGGTATGACAGAGTCAGTAAAGTCTGAAACTCAAATT
>Ga0181612_144460_pt1 | contig 12626 bp, 10 predicted proteins | sample HoacroProtozoa21_FD_119630 | JGI IMG/M metagenome (GOLD analysis project Ga0181612, IMG submission 119630) | Hoatzin crop microbial communities from Cojedes, Venezuel. Combined Assembly of Gp0051906, Gp0051904, Gp0051908 | reverse complement strand
AGATATTCAAGACCCGCCTGGACAAGGTCCTGTGCAGCCTGCTGTAGGTGACCCTGCTTCGGCAGGAGGGTTGGACTAGATGACCCACAGAGGTCCCTTCCAACCCCTACTATTCTGTGATTCTGTGATTCTGTGATTCCCCCTTCTCCCAGGGCAGGGTTCCCAGGCAGTGTCAGACTCATAAGGCTTGAAGCTGCTGGCGAGCCTTTTTAGGTGCTTAGATGAGCTGATGCACTGACTTTCCAAGCCCACATAGTGTAGAGGAGCACACGGCAGCTGGGATAGTGTAGATTCTAGCTTAGCCCATATCTGAGGAGCTTTCTGGGATGGAAGAAAATATTCCCTGCAGTTCCCAGTGCTAAGAGTGAAGGTGGTGCTTGGAGGCTGCAGGAGCGTGGCTCTGTGCATTGAAGATGTGAACATCCAAGGTATCCTGGGGAGAGCGAGAGCAGAGTGGGATGTCTCTGCTCCATCAACTGCTACTAAACCATCTCTGCAGACAGGCAAATCTGCATCATTCCAGAAACAGCAGAGGACTCTTAAAAAGCTAACATGCGCAGGTGGAGTCCAACATGGGTTCAGCACTTACCCACAGCACAGGAGGACACACCACTCCTAGACTCCTTGTGAGTATGGTGGGAGCTCTTTGCTACAGTAGCATTTGCAAAAGACATCTCTTTTCAAGATGCAAAATCATCTTTTTCCCAGCCAGCCTGCTATGTCCTTCTGCAGAGCCAGGCTGGGCTGCGAGTGGCAACAGCATCAGAGCCAGCTGTGGTACACAGGACGGTGTGGTCATGTCCCCATGGCTGTTTCCTCTGCCTGCATGCCTGTAGCTAGCTCTGCCTGGCACCATGAGTTCTGGACACAAGTGCATTTTGTGGCACAGGTCTGCATGGCTTGGCTCAGAGGAGGAAGCAGAGAAGAAAAGCTTGTGGCTGGACTCAAGCTGTCTGTACAAAGGTGTCTGGTCCCACTCGAGATGCTGAGGTATAGTCACTGAGCTCACAGGTCTCCAGCAGGACCTGTGTCTTGCCTCCCAGTGCTCTGAAGAGTGTAGGTTTTACTAAAGCATATCAGACATCACTAGACATCTGATCCCGTCGTAGCACAGGCAGCTGGATTCAGTCTGGTGTGAAGATTCCTAAATTCTGGTGTTTTCCTGTCCTCTGGGTGTCCAGATTCCTGCTCCAGTCACCGGACATCTAGTCAATACAGTTGGGTAGTCTAGATGGAGACTCCATCAGAAGCCAAGGAGGGTCTTAAGCCTCATGTTGCCCATGTGTGGATGCCATTTTAGAGATGCTAACTTGGCCTCTGCTTGATATCCTCTAATTACATAGGCTCCCACATGCCTTAACTGGGTGCCGAAGGACAACTCCAATGGCTCAAGGTGCTGTCTTTGGTTGTGCATTTGCACAACCAAATTGAGCCCCAGCACCCTCTCCCAAGCCGGGTGGCCAGTGGTCTTGTCACTTGTCCAGTTGATCAACTGAAGGATGAAACAGCTCAGACTTCAGCCTCTTTCGCCTTCATGTAAGCCCTTGAGCAATGCCATATCTGTGTGATCGGTGGGGTGTGTGTTGGTGGGAGGGAAGGCAAGAGATATTGCTAGAGGACCTTTAGCTGCAATGCTGCTCCAAACATGAGGCCTCTTGGGAAAACTCCACAGCAAAGTTTACAGGCGTAAGGGACCGAAGCAGACAGTGAGCATATTTGTCCATGAAGATGTTTCAACACCATCAATCCAGCTGTTCAGGATAAATAACAGCTGGGCTCCCACAACGCTCCCGTGGTGCTCTAACCATACAGGGCCTCACTTCTGTGCTTTCAAATGTGTTTTCTCCTCTTGCCTCGCAAAAGCAGCTTTTTGTGAATCAGAGCTGGTCCATCAATAAGGGAAACAATGGCTCATAAAGACAGAATGGTTCACTGGGGGTCCTACCAGGGTTTATTGTTTCTCCCAGTGCACTTTTGCCTGAGCTGAAAGTCGCATTCAGAGGCTGCGTTTTCCTTGCTTTGCTGCTCATGGACCTCTGTGAAATGGACTTCAGCGTAAGGATAGTGGGAACTCAGGCTGAGCTCATTTGGCTAGGTTTTCCTTTCCCTCCTTTCCCATTTTGCAGAAATTTAGGCATCAGACCAGACCTAGGGAGATGTGAAACCATATCCAAGCAGTTTACTTAAAAATGAACATGTGGCAGCAGTTACCTGGATTTTTTTTCCCCTTTCTCAAAGACCAAGTGAAGAAGCAGATTGCAACTGATCTGTATATTTACCCTTCACCTCCTCAAACCAATAAGCCTGTGATCTGAGCAAATGTCCAGGAGTCTTCTACCTAAATCTACAGGAGCATTTTACTGTATGAATACACAGGACTGCAATGCCACTATTAAACAGCATATATGGTAGAGAGCCTGGTCTCATGTGCTGTCTGGCTGCGTAATGGCATGGCTCCTTCTTTCTGTTGTGTAGGAATATGTGTTCCCTCCCTTCTAGGTTTGCCACAGTAAACAGAGCCCTGAGAAATCACCCTTCTAACACCAATAAAATCTGTTATTTTAAATTTTTAAAGCAGTCTGTTTTGGAGCTATTTCTGGGAGCTCCATCCTGTGTAAAATTCCATGCCCATTTCAAATACTCTTGCTACATTTCTTCCATCATTTTGCTCTTCCATTCTGGCTAAAATTAAGATTAAAAATAAAAATAAAGACCAACAACAACAATGTTCTGTACTGCTCAAAGTGTCACAGACAAACTGGCAAAGCACAGCAATTTTAAGGCTCAGTGGCCCAACCTTCAGGGCCCTTAAGGCTGAACTTTCCATTAGTCAACAGGGCAACTCATGTAGGTCCTAGTTCAGCTGGTCAGAGAAGGACACACATAACTAACTGCCTGATTTGAAATGGCAGATCATCTGGTGCTTGGGATTTTTCCATGGTTTAACCTTCTATGGAGGAGGTCGGGTTCTTGAGGGAACCACCTGCTCCTGTCCTTGCAGTGCAACGGGACGGATGGGTGCCCTGGAGCGTAGCAGCAATGCCAGCACCAGCTGGGCTGGTGTGCAGAGCTGCTCCCAACCTTGACAATGGTTAGCATAAGCTATATAACATGGGAACACCAGCTTGATGCAAAGCTGGCCATTTGTGCACTTGCACCTTTGCTACTTAAAGCAAGTTAGACAGGTAAAATGCATTTCATATGTGGGTATGTAATCAGTGGTGACCATCTTTGATAATACATGAACTTTGACATTAGAGGGATTTATCTATCCCAGAGCAGAAAAAAGGGGGGGAATAGCTATTCCCTTTAATTTCCAGCTTCTCTGACTCAAGTGCTGCCTGCTCTACTCTTCTTAAGTGTGTCCTTGCTGTCTCTTGGCCAGTTTTCTCTAAGGGTGTAGTGAACTCAAAGATTTGTGGCTGGAAGGAGCTGAGATGTTTGGAAAGAAAATAACACTCTTGTTTTCTGTAAAGTAGTACAGCCAGTGGAGGAATAGCCAGTGGAGGAATAGCTGGGACTTTTTTGGGCCAAAGTCAGCCTGCTGGCGTTAGATAGACTCCTAGGCAATCTCACCTTGTCGATGAGTAACAATGTAAACAATTCGAACATTAATCATGCAATCAAAGGAGTTAATCTTTTGTAGGTAATTCTACTCCTGTTGAAATCAGTGGGAGCTTTGCCGTTGAGTCTTTGGGCTTCTAGGCAGAACTTTCAACATGAATTACGGTAGGCAATGTGTCATGCACTGCGACATGAATATATAACCTGTCACAGGACTTTATGTGTCTTTACATGACGTGTAGTAGCTTTTCCTTGGCTTTTCCAGAATAGTAATTTTGGGTAAAAGAGTTTCCTGAAGCAATTTGTGAAAAAACAACCAACCAAACACCTGAGCTGGAGTTCAAATGATTTTAACTCCTCTTCTGCATATGCATCAGGTCGCTCCTGGCTGAGTGCCCCTCCTCCCATGAGCAGAGATATGCATATCTGCTGAGTGTCTACACCCAGATCAGGGGCTGCCAGCAACCTGCCTTGGAAAGGCAGCTTTCTGGGCTGTCCCTGAACTACAATTTTAAATGGTCTGTCAAGCTCTTGTATGAATATGCTAAACCATTAACATGCTATGTGGTATGTGCAAGTGATAGACTCCTAGCGACAAATTCACTTTTGAGCCTGATTCTGAATCATGAAAAATATCCTCTGATGATGAAAAGGAGCCTAAAAGAGGATGCAAATGTAATGTTTTTTTCATGTCTGCTCTGGTATAGAGCAAATAAAGATATGAACAGAGAAAGTCAAAAGGATCTGGTAGTAGTGACAAAGTTACTGCTCTCAGGTGACTGTTCTCCAGGCTGGAGGCCACATCCTCCAGAGAAAACCTGTAAGAATCCACTTTTGCTGGTTTTTGAGCTGAGCTGCAGGACCTTGCACTGAAACAGATCGGGCAGGTTGCCACAAGAGGCTGCTGTGTGGGAACACCTTGCAGAGGGTGGTGACAAATCTGCCCTCTCTGAAATTGCCTCCGTCATCTATGGGTGAGCGGGAGTCATGCCTGAGAATGAGGTGCTGTTGGTTTCCTCTGCTTTGGTCAGAGCTCTGCAGTTGTTGCAGCCTGCTCTCCCACCCAGCCGCACGTTTCTCCTGTCCTATCCGCACCAGGCAAATGCTGGAGTCACTTCCTGGGAACTGACTCAGAGAAGTGATGTGAAAGGGTCTTGGAAAAAAGAAACATTGTTTAATCCCATGCTGGACCAGTTCCCCAACCAGACTTTCTGCATGAAAGGAGCGTGGGAGCTCATGTGTGCTAGGAAGGTCATGGTGAGTGAAGCAGGACTAGTCCTTACTGCAACAGCATGGACTTAGTGTTGGTTGGAGATCACCACAATGCTACACTCAATCCGTTGTTGGTAAGGACACAGTCCCATGGATCATTAGCTGTCTGAGCTCAGAAAATGCTCCTTTTCTGATGTGAACTTGGCCTCTAACATCACCATCTGCACCGTTTTACCAGCCTGTTGGAGGGGCTGTGTTGTGTAAGCTTGGCTGATGTGTGCTAAACACAAAGAGCCAAGCTCCCTCCACCTACTTACATAACTGGTGGTAGCCATCAAACTGCCTTCAGCCTCAAGCCCATCAAGAAGATGTATTAACACAAAAGGAAGCAGTAGTATATTTAAGGAATAGCTAGTTCAGTGGTATGTTATGTAGCTTGTTAATCTGCAGTCTATGAAGCCTTTCTGTGTGCTTGAGCAGTGAGGCCAAGGTCTTTGCTTTAGGAGTTTACTAGAAACAGGCACACATTTCAATCTTGGAAGTGATTACAGGCCTGTTACTGATTTGTTCCTACTGATGGCTTTGGGAGCTTTCGGCAAATGACAGTGGGTGCAAAAACTGGGGAAAGAAGTCGATCTCAGCAACATGTTGTTTTGCTTCCATGTACCAAATGGCTGTATGGGCCACAGATTAATGGGAAAGTGATGCTAATTATCTTTGTCTGCCAGCACAGCTCTGAGGCAAAGCCATATCAAGCACTGATGAACAAATGCGGGTTGTGCAGTCGCACTGTGCTGTTATTGGAAATGGTCTGTGGTTTTGAGGTCTTCCAAGGTTACTTCTGACCACTTTGGGTGGGATAGGATGACATGAGCGTGCCCTCTAATTTAGATTATATTTGCTATGACCGGCTTTTTATGTCTTTGTTCTAATTAGGACTATTCTGACACCCTATTGTTTGGAAAGTGATGTTGTGATCTGCTTTGCTCCAGGTTTCAGTTTATTATTCAATCAAAAGGACTCCTAAATTTGCTTCCAAGATAGTCTTAAAAGTGCTATAACTTCATATGTGATCCCTGCCTATGAGAGTTTAGTAAATGCATCTGGCAAGCAAACCAGCAGGTCCTCTTCAAGCAGCTGCCTTCTTGGCGGCTCCTCAAGATATGATCAACTTAAGCAATGCATCTTCCATCCAAGAGGTGGGCATGTGTGTGGGGGTGTGAGTAGCCTGGCATGTAATATCTTGCTAGGTAGAACCATATCCATGTGGGCTCTGTCTAAGCTTACCTTCCCTCCTGAAGGGCAGAGACTACAGGATATTTCTTTTTGTTGTGCAATTTCTGTTGTTATTCTGAAGAGTCAGCCAGCCTACAGTGGACAGGACATAAGGGAATTGTGAAGCATCTTCTGCCAGCCTTGGGAAGGAAGACATGCACATCATAGAGCAAAGAAAGTCTCTGGAGATCTTCACCTGAAACCAGGCTGGAAAGACCAAATGCTGGATGCACAGAATCTGAGCAGCTGCTGGATTGCCTCTTGAACAGAGACAAAAGACAGGAGGGACTGAGGTACAACCTTCCCTGGGGTGTCTGCAAGGGCAGATGTGGGCTCACTTAAAGAGGAGACAGTCTGGAAGGATAACCATGTGTGGTTACCATTCGTGGTGCTGGGTCTGTTTGCTGCAGAACCAACTCCCCCTAGTCCTTTCCAGCTATGCCTGCTGCTCTTCCCCTCTCATTCCTACAGGGTCCCTATAGTTATTTTCCAGCCCTGGCATTAGCAGAAGACACACTGACATGGCTGCATGATGGGTGAGGGAGATTCTACCCGTCTGAGAGTGTGCAGATAAGGAGCCTGCTTGCTCTAAGGGAGGATGGAAGGAAGCAGTGACTACCTGTGGCTTGACACTTATTGTCTGCTCTCCTGGCTTTGGTGGTTCAGCAAAGATGAGGCGTTCACACCCAGACTTCTCCAGAGCCTAGAAAACAACATGATCTCGGTGATGTCTGTGGAAAGGAGAGTGGGACATTCCCAGCTCTAGGCTGTGCTTGCACTGGACGCAATGTTTCTTTGACTGGGTTTTGTGCTCTGGCCAATGCACTTACTGCAGAGTGCTGCTGCAAGGGCAGCATACCAAGTGCTTGACTCACCACTTGCTTTCCTTTTTACAGAGTCCCTGTCCAGAAGAGTCGGGGTTCTTGGCTACCCTGAGGTCATCTCCTGAGGCAGCCAGATACTGCAGAGAAGTGCAAACCCCTCCATTTCACATGTGGAAAATGGATTTCTTTGGAGGGCAAGCAACTAGCCAGTCCCAAATCATGTCTCTCTCTGCCTTCCACACAGATAAAGTCCTCTTCTCTGAAGGAGGGCAAGTGTGATGCACCTTGCTTTGTCCTCCCATCCATCAATCCTGCTCTGGCCTGAAGCAAGAAGGCTGATAACCTTTTCCGAAGTACTAAAGGGAACAGTCTGAATCGCTTGAGGATGAGTCAAGTTTGGATGGTTTCCCCACAGGCAGGCTTGGCAGCTGGCCTAGCACCCTTTCAAAAGGATTAACCAGCTCTATCCTATCACAGCTAGTGGGGGAAGAGTGGAATCTCAGAGTGGCTCATGTTTCCAGACTGGAGCCAACCATGTTTTGCACACTTGAAGGTATTTGAGGGAGGCACATTAGGTGCCAAGTGCAATGTCCCTGGCAGTTTCACTCATGGATGGGGGTCCATGTGCTTGAGGATGAGGCTGAGGTGAAGGGGATCATAACAGTGGCTTGGGGTAGCTTTGGGTAAGCTGCTTTCTGTGATATCCCTCCTCACCACTTGTCTGTGCTATCAAGGGCTATGAATTCTGGCCCTCTTCTGAGGTTGGTGAGCATTTTGCTATGGACACCAAGGGAAGGAAGACCTGCACATTTCTGGACTCTGAACAACCAGGTGTTGCAACCTACACCTGCAAATCAGATGGAGATGCTGGTTTTGGGTGTATGAGAAGATGGTCAGGTATGCTCAGGCTCCAGCGGCCTAAACAGTGTCATTTAGTGGTATTTGAGATGCCCTTGGGAATATTGCCTAGTTGATTGGTACAGAAGGTCATGGACCTCCTGTAGCTCCTGGGGTTCAAATCTTCCATCCCCAAATGGACCTCTCAGACATGCTGGCGTGAGATACTTTTGGAGCCTGGAGCTTGCATAGGCTGTGGGATGGAAGGAGTGGCACAGGGAAAGGGAGACAGTGGTTTTGACATGGAAAGTAGATTTTGGCACCATTTGAGAAGGCTGAACTAACGCACAGACTCATCCTCTGAGACTAGGTGTCCTGATACCTCAGCATGTCTCTTGTGGTCACTCCCTGTAGCTCTGTTAGGGAATCCGGGGCAGGATACTCTAATTTTTCATGGGTAGGGATTCTATTCGGGGAATACCAGATATATCTTTTCAGTATGTCATGTCCTCCAGCTTAACACCCCTCCTGACTGGAAGGCAAGTACTAGATGCTCACATCATGGATCAGTACTTGCTCATTGGACTCCTCTTTTCTCACTTGAGCTCTTCCACCTTCAAAGAGCCTGAACCCTTGGGTTTAAAGATGAATTTCCACGAGATGTGTCAGGTAGGACTTGCAGCAAACCCAAGCTACAAAACCTGCTCTTCTCCACTCAACCCTTGCTGTGTAATTTCCATGGTCCCCATATCCATGAGACTGGCCATGTGGATGGGAATTCCAGAGTGGGGTTCAGCTGTGGATGGAGACCCAGACATGTGCCCATGTGTGCTAGGTGTCTAAGCTCCCATTATACCTGTGGAGAGCTAGTTAACAGAAACCAGACAGAAAGGTCTTGATTCAGTTGCAAATGTGCAGGCTCCTAGCAATGTGTAAGATGCTCTCCAGCATCTCACTTGGCCACCAGCTGCTTTCAGGGCATGGGTTTTCCAAAGTCCTGCCTACTGTTGTCCTAAACTTTCCATCTGCTAGAATCAAAAAAACCCCACACCCCAGGTCTCTCCAACTTTGCTCCAACTCTAAGAAGCAAAAGAACAGCACAGCCTGATCCATTTGTCCTCCTCTTTCCCCAGCTCTTCCAAGGGAACACCACGGCCTGTCCTTCCGCCGTGCTTCGTAACACCAATTTCTCTGAAGGCAGCACAAGCACAGGGCAGAGGCGAGGCACATTCCTGATAGGACCAAGATAGCTTTTTCCCATAGCTCCCAGGCAGTGGGAACGGGGCACTTTTTCAAAGGACTGCTGTGCCTAAAGTTAAAATAACAGGAGGAACAGAGTGGGAGATCCAAGCTGGATTAGAGTACTCAGGACTCGATGCCTTCAAATTAAAAGAGAAAAGAGAAGATGACAAAAGGATGCACTTGGGGAGCTTCCAAAATACTTCTGCGACGACTTTGATATCTCTTTGGTCTCATAGCACTACGGGAATAAATTTGCCTGATTCCAGTTTGTGCATACAATCTGAGCTGCAGTTTTGTTTTTATTAACAGGGATTACCCAGGCCTGTGGTTTTGTTGTTGTTTCCAAAAGATTTCTCCTGCTGTTGGGGTAGCTGGGTCCCTCTTCCTGCCCCCCCAATGGAAGAACAATATTGATATAAGGTCTAAAGCACTTAAAATCAGATGGGCTGAGTGTTGTTTTAAAGCTTTGAAGCCCCAAGCTGTCTTTGTCCCTCTGATTTTTCCACAAGTTTACAAGCCATGGAAAATCTTGTCTGTTTTCAACTTATAAATCTCCATCGGCTGCAGAATTGCCTCTCACAAGAAAATAAATAGACGGGTACTCTGGTGTCACTATGGTGTTGTAGGTGACAATCTTTCAAGCTTTCATAATGGAGCCCATGCTGCCCATAAGAGCGAGGGAAGAGGAAAATTTTTCCTTATTATTTTAAAGCTATATCTTGAAAAACAGGAACTCGTGCCAGGACAGTTTATTTTGGTTAAAGCCAAGTTGTGCTGCAATTCCTCTGAGGCAAGACTGAACTTCAGGGCACAGAGTAGGAGAGAGACAGGCTTGAAAGGAAACCGAGCATTTAATTGATGCTGAGCGATCATCAATGCTCAGGAGCATTAGCAACAGGGTTGGATTAGGTGGAAAATGTTATTTTGTCCCTGTGTGTCTAGACAGCTTTGAGCAGTGAGGAACACTGGGGACTGAAGTCACAGCTGAACTCACCTTGTCCAACACCTTGATGTCACTGGAGCTCAGCCTTGGGGCTGTTTTGTCTTCACCTGTCCCACCATGGCTGCAGCTGAGAGGATGTACAGGCTATGTCTACACAAGTAAATTGTACAGAAACACCCCAGGGACTTAAACATGGGTTTACAGGATGTAGCTGTGGTTCAGTCACACCAAAACACTGTGTTGCATTGCTGTGGGTTTAGCCCTGCAGGGCTAGCCTGATGCGCTGCCAAGGAAGCTATGGAGGAATCCAACCACGGCTGCAAATAAACACCAGATCACAGGGTGATGGGATACTTCAGGTCGGAAGGGACCTCTGCAGTCTCTAGTCCATTCTCCTGGCTCAAAGCAGCATCAGGGACATGCAAGGATGTTGAGTGTTTGTTTTGTATTGAAACACCAAGGAGGTACCTTATCCCATGCACACCTCGGGGGACTTAACCTGCAGTAAAGCAAAGCTATTTTAGTGTGTCCTGGGACATACACAGTCACCTCCGTCAAACTGCTTCTTCCTGACAGTACCCCCAGGGAAAGGGTGATGCCTGTGGATGGGGATTTCCCCTTTAGTCATGCTTTCATTACTGGAGAAAAGCCTGTCTGAACTGGGAATTGGATAAAACGAACTGTCCCTGACCAGTGACTGGGCTATTTTGCACAGTCTTTGCGTTCCTCTGATTAAAACTACAGGAGCAGGGGTTGCTGTGTGATACCCAGCTCAGGGTGGCTGGATGTCTCCTCTGTACTTACAGGGGAATTGAAGCTTTATGGTCTGCGTGTGCATACACTGTATAAGAACAGAGTAAACTCACATGAGATTTCTCCTCCACATACTCTCCCTGCCTCCAATACTTGTGCATTAACGGTCTTCTGAGTTGCATGTGGGTTTTACGTATTTAGCAATCCTCAGTGTATTTTGCTTCGTGACCTACTGTCCTGTTGACTTGCGCAATTTTTAGCACCCAGAAAATACTGTGGCAAGGATTTCCGCAGTTTGACCACGTTACGTGAAGAACTGCCTTACATTTGCATTTGTTTTGAATCTTCCTTGTGTTGGTTTGATTAAAGGCCGAGATTCTGCATTAAAAGAGACTATGAAAAATCATTCTCTGTACCCTTTCTGTGTCTTTCATGGTTTTATAAATCTCTGTCATCCCTCCTATTGCTCATCTTTTTTTCCAGCCTGAAAAATCCTGGCGTGCAATTCATTCCTCACTTTCAGCTTGCTGAAACCTGAGATGTTGTTTTCATGGTGCTTCCAAACCAAGATCTTGTTCCAGCCCATCACTTTAATCTGGATTTTGAAACCCCACTTAAACCTTTTCCGATCCTTCCCATATGGAACAAGCACCACAGCTTGATACTTAGCGCAACTAAATTTGCCGTACAGAGAGATGTGATCATTTTTTGAAGAAATGGAAGTAATCTGAAATAAATGTCAATGGGAACAATGTGAGCAGCAAAAGCAATAATCACCCAACACCCATGAGAGTACATGTCATCTCCTCCTTGTTCACCTGCCAGGGACATGGAAAACGAGTAGCAATGCAGGGAGGCAGCACGGGCTGTCATATTTGAACTCTCACCCAGGGCTTCAGAGCCAAATCTCTGAAACTACAAACTCCAGCTGTGCATGTGAGATCTGCAAACAGGAATCACCCTGACCAAACCTCCCTGTTTCTTCCAGGAACACGACTGTGCAATCAGGGCCCTGGGGACTGCTGCAGTGTCTTCCATCCCTTTGCAGTCTCCTGGAGATTTGGACAAGCTGGCTTTGCACGGAGGGGGAGGAAGGCTGATCCTACTGGAAAGCAGCTGGGATGAACACAGCTCAAAGCTGCCCTGAGATACGGCAGTGGAAAATGTTCGAGGTGGCAAAAGAGAAAGGGATGAACAAGGAATTGTAAAAAACCTTAGCTCATTTTACCCTTCAAGACGAGGAACTAGCAGGGTTCATTTTTTCTTCTTGCTCAGACCGCTCTTTCTCTTTGCAAAGTTTGTCATGGTCCCCTGACCCGGAGGGGCTGTGACAGTGGGTGTTGTGCCTGCCACCAGCTGGGAGGGAAGGCAGGAGGGGTAACAGTTCATCTGTTTCCTGTCCTGCTGGACTTGTGTGCCCACTTGCTGGATGCTCTTCTCATGTCCAATCTGTTTGGAAAAGACTGTTTTCCTTTCTCCTCTTCCAGAATTTCTGACCAGCTCGTTCCTACCCCACATTTGTTTATCCCTTCATGTTCCCCTGTTTTATTTTTATATTCAGGAGAATCAGTTGTTTGTAGAGAGCTGGAGGGTCTGAAGCTCTGCATCATCTTGTCTCTCTTCCACAGGCTTTTCTGTCCCAGGAGAGTTTTTCTTTCCATGCTCTTCTTGGCAGACAGAAGATTTTTTCTGGGAATTGCCTTCCTGATACTGCCATTCCCTTTTTGCCACACTTGCTGTGTCACAGTTTGCCTGGCTGCAAAAGGAACATTTTCAAGCTGGCTGCCACAGTCAGGACTGACATACTCTCGTCTGGAAATTGCTGGACAAGAAAGGGCTGCTGAGAAGGCAGATTGTCATTACAGTTCAAAATTTTCCCATCAAAGACATAGGCAGTAAAAACCGTGTGGTTTAATGGCTCTCAGAGCTACTGCACTCCTTTCTGTGCTTTTATTTTATTTTATTTTATTTTATTT
>Ga0181612_148395_pt1 | contig 12627 bp, 7 predicted proteins | sample HoacroProtozoa21_FD_119630 | JGI IMG/M metagenome (GOLD analysis project Ga0181612, IMG submission 119630) | Hoatzin crop microbial communities from Cojedes, Venezuel. Combined Assembly of Gp0051906, Gp0051904, Gp0051908 | reverse complement strand
CTGGACATGGTTCTGGCCAACTGACTCTAGCTGACCCTGCTTGAACAGGGAGGTTGGACCAGATGACCTCCAGAGGTCCCTTCCAACTTCAACCATTCTGTGATTTATTTTAGTTGCATATACTTTTTCTACTTTTATGTAGGTGGAGTTGGCTGGGCACAGACGAGATGCTTCCCCAAGGCAGGGAGCTTTTCCAACTACCTCTCTGCTCTAGGCAAGTGAAGAACAGTAGATGGGATATACAGACTAGGAAATCTTTTTTGCCTTCTGAACTATCCCTATTCAAATATACACATTAACTTTTAAGTGTGCATACCATTTTCATACTGTAAGTAAAACCTATGCTTTCAACATTTTCAGCACAGCTGAAAAAGTATTTGACTGGTTTTTTGCGTAAGAGTCTTCACAACCCAGTCTATAGTTTCCTACAGCCTTGCAGAGATACGCTTCACTACTAACAGTAATTGTACTGTCACTGGTCAGGAATAAGACAAATTAGTAACAGGCCAAAATGATTAATAGGCCGACCTGCCACAGTGTAGACACAGAACATACTCTATATAATTCAGTGTGTCGTGAACTCAAACCATTAACAGGGGAAGGCAGGCAGTTACTTGGATAAGAGAACAAAACTGGTCTGGTTTTCATCTGTTTCTACAGTAAGTTTAACACAAAGATTTTCCTTAAGAATATTAACTGTTTCCTAGACTTGGCAGGTCTCTACAATGAAAACTTGTGTTCTCTTTTAACAATTTCATAAAACACTCGACGTTTCATTCACCTATCTTACTCACCACGGCTATGATAGCATCAGAAGTTTCTTACACTGAAGCTGTGCTGCTTGCCAAGTAAACTAAATACTGTGTTTACATCTGCCTGTGAGCAACATCTTAAAATTTACTTAAGACAATAAAGGCACTTTATGGGATTGTTATCAAGTAACTGGAATAGTTTTATGTTTTTTTGCTGCAGAAACTCTCACACACTTTTGTGCACTGCCTCACCCCAGGGTTTCCTCCAATTGTTACCAAATCTTCATTTTAAATGAAAAGGTTAAAAATAACAATACAATATGAATCTGCCATCTCTCTAAGTATATGAATTTCTATGTGGTACTCCCTTGAGGGAGCTGAATTTCCTTACACTTCCCCACTGAATGGGAGTGGGACTTTGACTTTCAAGCTGTTGGATAACCCAAAATCCACTGAAGACGCCTTGGCATCTCAAACGATTTGTGGGAAGACAGTCACTTTCAAGTACGCCCTTGGAATCCTGCTCCTTCAGAAACTCAGGTACTGTTTCCTGAAAATCCTTCTTTGCGTAAATAAGGGAAAGTAGTGTCAAATAAAGCCGAAGAGATTTAGTTCCTCAGCCCTGCGTAAGATAGTTTAGAAGACTTCCGCTTTGGCTCCTTATAGCTCCCGTGATGCACCCAATTTCCTTCCATATTAAAAAACTGGGAAAGAAGATGGTCTGTTAAAAAATCATTAACCATTATTTCCCCTCTATAAATCCGTGCTGACCCAGTCACCTTCTTGTCTCAAATCAACCTGGAGAAAACATGGAGATTTAAAGGTGGGTCACTGTAAAATTTGGTTGTTAAAATATTTTATTATTTTTAGGTCTCTAACACACTGAATACAGTTGTTGAGTATATCTCGGTGAAAACGGTACTTACTCTGCGGGTTACAGTGGGGTCTCGTTGAGCTTTCGATATCAAGTGTCCGAGCAGCGTATTAGTTCTGAGAAAATGAAGGCGGATGTTTGTTGCTTTTGTGAATTCTCGAAGATTAGGGGAATAAGTGAAGTTTTTTGCTCCTGGGCGGCCATTTACCAAAGATACTACAATCTAACAAAGAAGTAAGCACATTTTTGTTAAGATGTATCAGCTGCAATTGTCAGTAGTAACACAAAGCAAAATCAATAAAAGAATCCAAAAACTTACTATTGTTTCTGAGCATACCTGGAGTAACAACCACACATTTCATACTGAAGCCAGGACACTGGGAAAACTAGTGTTGTTAGTTTTGGACCCTCCTGAATTCTCATTACCCACATGGCACATCAGGAAAAAGTGTGCCTCTGTCTGTTTTGAAAACAGTAGGTATAAAACACAAAAAGTACATGTTTTAACAGGAAAAAACCCCAATAGGAATAGTTGCAAATAGTTATATCAACAGTTGATAGTGTCAAAGGGAGTTTTGCCTGAATAAAAACATCAGATTTTGGCTCTTTCCCAAAGCACATTTATTTTTGGGTTAAGGCACAAACATTCCGGGAAAATATTATTGTTACCAGGTCCAGTGCCTGGGAGCATATTAATGGTCCTTTGGAAGAAAGTACACAGTGTTGCTTTAGAAAATTCCCTCACATGAAAGCAGGTTTATCTGACTTTCAAAACAAGGGCTCTGGTACTTTTTTATTTTTTAAAGAGACAGATGCCAGCAGCCCAGCAATCATGAATCTCTATTAAATTAACAATCCGGTGTGCATGTAGAGGACTAAGTAAGAGACTTTCATTTACTTATGACCAATCAGATACCAGATTTCTATTTTCAGATGGCTCCTATACTCTGAAGCATAACAAGGGAACGGTGATGGCTGTGATTGCAGCACGATTCCTTTAGGAAAAGTCATACAGCATGCAATAGAGGACGGCTCTAGTAGTGTTCTTCTATGGAAATTATTCTTTACAATATTTTATGAGGAAAATATTACAGATATGTTAATAAACAAATTCTACTTTAATACAAAACGACAACCCCAGATCCATATGCTCAAAACTCTGGATAACTCTGGAGGAGTTCAGATCCAGATTCTGACCACACCAGGTGTAAAAGGAGAACGGCAGCAGGAGCCATCAGCACAGCCAGGAGTTTAACATTCATTCCAATGACACAAGCCACCGTTCTGCCCAGCAAGGAACAACGGCTAAAATCAGAGCAGTGTTTTCCAAACACATGTATTATATTATAAACAGGTAGCATTTTGTAGATTTTTTTTCTTAAATAGCTACTTATTCTTGAATGGTAAATATCTGTTTCTACAGCCTTTACTCCCATGAGCAATTCTGATGCAGTAAGCTCTGCTATGTACATTGGAAGCATTCAGAAAATGCGGTCAACACCTCCAAATGCATATGGCTACAGCAAGGTACTTAAACCATGATAAAAATCAACATAGGTGGCTCTGAGCAGCCCCTAGCCCCACAGGGAAGGGTGGAAGTTAGGAGGAGCCAGCTCACCCTGCAAAAATCTCACCAGCTGCTTAAATGATTAGTTATGGACTATTCATGCAGATTCAAGCAGTCATAGCTGAAAAATTACTACCAGTTCTAGGCTTTCATTGACACATCAAACTTCTGAAACCAATGCTGTTTGCTTCCAGTGTTACACGTTACTTTTCTAAAAGCACTTACCTCTCCGTTTTCAAGAGGCAGAATGCGTGAGTACTCTGTGGTGCAAAGGACATCACTGTCGCTCCTCACCGGAAGATTGGCTTCCTTTCCAAAGTGCTCCAAGCAATCTGCTTTGGAGTCTAGTCAAGTGAGAACAAAATTATTTTTATATGTGAAAATAAACACTATTGTTCTAATTCAAATTAACAAAGGAGTATCCCCTGTGCTTTCAGCTCCATTCTCCCCCGTAACTGAATAACAACAGTGATTGTGTCACTCAAAGAAAAATGGAAATTCACGAAAACAAATCATTTCTCTTCCTAAGCAATTCAGTGGTGCCTGACAAGACATGGCACAGTATTTCTCATATCGTCACAAAAAAGCTAGAGATGTACTCCAAGATTTTGCACTTGCATTTCACTTTGAGTTTTGCAAGGAGGTCCAGGGTCCCATGGGATGAAGGACGCTGCATTTCTGACATACCCAAAAACCAAGACAAACAAAACACAACAAAAAATCCCAACAGACTGAAAAATATTAATGGGTTGAGTTACATTTTAAAAATATCATACTCCTTTTTAGTTACATTCTTTTCACTAATTTATTATGGATAACTAAGACAAGAGAAATGTATTTGACGTTCACTGTCTTCACTGCAGTTGAAATCGCCAGCAAGACCCATGGTCTCATTCTCCTGCTACTGGGTGAATGATTAAAGAAACCTGTCTACAAAAGAGCAGTGACACAAGGATGGATACTCACGAGCAAAATATTGCCAGGGAGTGTAAGTTCTTCCAAAGTCCACTGATCTTTCTAAGATCCAGAGATCTGGACGAGGAGAATTTGCAAACTTGATAAGGATATAGGCAACATGGAAGAGCTGGTAACAGAATATACATAGGTCTTATCAGGAGCTTTTTGAACTTTATAAAAGTACTGCAATACTAAAACCAATGGCAATAAACACCTTTTCCTTAGTGTACAATGAGAAGATTATCCTCTGCAGTTTCATTCCTATTAAAATAACAGGCCAGACTGTCAGCTGGCTACCTCACCTGGCAACATGCTCCAATACGTTACTGAAGCTGCAACAGGACTGTGTTAAACACCATCTCTTACATTTCAGAACAGCTCTATTTTGCACATGACTGATTGCTTGGGTGTGTTAAGGGCATAGTACTTAACCTTTAAAAGTTAGCATCAACACATCATTGAACTAAGACACTTTTGCAACACCCTGGTACATCTGTGTTGCATTTCAATCCTGTAATCGTGCTTGTAGTTAAGGAAAATCATAATGATGTAAGAGAAAATGCACACACCCTTTACACTGGGTCTCCTCCACTGGGTAATCTAAGCCACCTGTTCCCTCACTTGAAGAGTATTTCTAGATAATTTTGCCATTTGACAGGCTTCCCAAGTAACAGAAGCAAGCCACCCCAGAGTTTTGTGGGTCTCACATAACACAGGAGAGATTCTTATGACTGGTATCTCATTCATTGTCTGAAACAGCTCAAAGAGCTTCATCAGCTCAAGGTTCCCAAGGCCAAGAGTCCCGTCCAGCTTCTTTAGGTGTTCATTGTGTATCACAGCGAGAGACCACTGAGACAGGAAGCTCCCAAAGAGTAGAGCAAAAATGGATTTCACAAGAAAGGAAATCTTACTGTAAGCCTCTTGACAGAGTCCATAGTCATAAAAGCCAGAACATCAGTAACATTGCCTCTACACAAAAGGCTGAACGCAGATTGATTCAGAATTTAAACAACCACAACATGCATATGAGCTGTCAATAAAAATCATCTGATACTGAGGTACAGCCAATATTCAAGCGCAGCTGCACCGGAATTTCCTACTCAACAACCTCAGTCCAGAATCATCTGCTTGCAAGAGATTCTTACTGTGGTGGGGGAGGCAGGGTGTTACAGTCTGTCAAGTAACTGCGGCCAGGGCCCTCACATCAAATGCACCCATGCAGTTTATCTTTGCTCAAACATCACAAATGTCATAACCCCGAAGGTAACATTTTGAACAGGTTATTTATTAGACTCCAAGCCACAAGTGCGCACAAGCTCCCAACCACAAACTGGGAACAACATCTGTTGCCATGCCTGGCCCATTCAGCTGCCAGCTAGGACCAATTCAATAGCTGCCATGTCAGCTGGGGCCACCAAGAGCCAGATGCAAATGGTGAACAACGCAGTGGAGCCGATACCTGGAAATATTTGTCCCTAACCAGTACTGTGCATGCCGATCCCATGGCGACACGCACACTGCAGTCATACGGCTACATGCAGACTCGATCTTCACACATCTATTTCAGACATCAGCTTCTGAATATCAAAAGTATTCACAGAAGTAAAACCTTCTCATGGAGGAATGGGAGGAATTCAGGGACTTGGTGGAGCATGCTCTCATGATAATAACTCACATCCCATAAGAAAAAACTGAAGCTTTTTCGTTATGCATTCGTTTCATGGAGTATGTACAACTATCCAGGGTAACCACCTGTTCTATACACACCAAGGCATCACTGCAGCAGATGTCGTACCTTGAAACCTATTTCAGAAACAGCTGATTTGCTGAACATTGCTTACCTAGGTCAGCGGAGAGATAACTCGGGGAAAAAAACCTTTCATGTTAGTGTTGGAATTTACCCTGCCTACTTAACACAGCCTGACAGGCACCAACTTCACCTCCTGTGATACTCAATTAGGTACCTAAATAGCCAGACAGTATCCACATACAGAAAATTACTTACTAGACAACAGCATCAAGTACAGAAAGTGCCTAAGTAACTTCCGCTACTTGACTGGCAAGTTTCATAGTAGGGATACTGGCCAGATGAACACTACATCTCATCCAGTATGGCCATTCGGTGCGAAGACTGGTATCCTTCTAGGAAAGCATAATAGTTCTGAAATACTGAAAAAAGGTGCTTCATGTTCTTGCTTTTGGCCAGCTGAACCTCCCAAGGGGCACTGCCCTGTTCAAACCTGGTTTGCACTGGGCAGGCAACTGCCTATCCATTCATAGGCTTGCTTCCCCTATGTTTTAAGGTCTTTGGGAGTCCCATCTTTACATGCATGTTAATACGAGTGGATAACACTCTGTGTGTTTATTGATACAGATTTAATCAAGATAAATGGCTTAGAAAGCTCAAGAAGAAACAAAGGAAGCCTATAGAAAAGGTCCTGCCTTCTTCAGGGCCCCATTGCTTGTAGCCACTTTGTGGAATCATTACACCAGTGACCTTCTACCTACTCTCCAAAAAACCAGATGACATCTGTTTCAGCTTGTCATGTAGTATTATATTCTTTTACTCAGATGCTACTCAAAGTGCTGACACAGCCAGTCTCGTCTCTCCTAACAGGTGATACCTCCTCATAAGTGTAAGCAAAATATTAGCAGTAAATTCCATTTCCACAGTGCTTCCACACTGGTGAAGACACACGAGTCAAGCTCACTTACACATCAGTGTCTGCTGTACTACAACTTTTCATATGCATCTAAAACAGAAGGTGGCCAAAAGGAAGGCACCCAACAGTAACACAGCTGAATCAGCATGTGGCACCCATCAAATACCTGTATGCCACATCTGTTATGCAGCTATTGAAGTTGCTTAAGCTCATGACTACTCAGTGCGCGTGAAGTCGAAGTACTGTCCAATATGTGTATTATATCAGGAACTCTGCAAGTCTGCCAATGCTTAAAGAACTATCTCCCAGCACCACACTTTGCATACATCCATGCAAACCACAAAATGGAAGAAAAAATGTATCGTAACTTCAAACTGCTGTTCCATATGAAAACCTTTCACTCACATACAGCACTCCTTACATTTCATACTTCTGAAATACTGCTTGGGTTTGTACAGTCACATTTGGAAAGGGGACAGGGATAGGTCTTGATGAAAATTAAATTAGTGTTAGTTGACAACAATTTATCACCAAAACTTAAGTCACCAACCCTATTATCTGTCCTGCTTCTGACTTCACATGGCTGCCAACAATTTGCTTCTGACCTGGATCAAGGATGCAGAATAGCACTTGAAAATTCAAATTTCGACTATGATTGAATATTGACCAAGTTGATGAATGGTCTCTCTCCAGATCTGATGAGGCAGCAATGGAAGAAAAAAACCCTCGGATTAGCAAATAAATCCTAACTAAAGACAGAAGAGTAACCTTGCTGACATAAGACCTAGAAAAGCAACCATCAAAACCAATTTTAAGCACATATTCTAAGCTGGCATTTCACTAATTTAAATCTTGATCCCACTGCATTGCCAGAAATAAGGCGCACCCTGAAAAAAAGGCATAATAAACTAAAAGCAATGTTTTTCTTCTGTCATTCAGTTTGGGGAAAAAAAGTGAGTTTCTTCATTTTCGATAACATGTTTATTTGGTTGCTTTTAAGTCAAATTTTTTTCATTAAAAAAAAATTAAAGTGTTAAAAATGTAAGTAAGCATTAAAAATAACCTCTCTTTTGGTGTAATTATATAATAGTTAAAAAAATCACCAAAAAAAATCTGAAATATCGCTTAATCAAAATTCTGACAATTTCCCTACATGAATAAAGAATTAAGTTTAAAAGTAGAAACAGCATTTTGTTTCCAGAAATGGAAACAACCCACTCTGGAAATGCATGCTTGAAAGAGGAAGTGTTCCTATAAATGTCCCAACACCATATCCTGCTGCACTCTAGCAGCATGGATCAAACCAATGGATTGTCAAGAGCTGGAATTTAACAAGTTTCATATTGACGTGACCTCTTGCTGTTCACTCAAGTTTGATTAGATTTGAAATGCTCTTGCAGGCAGTGACCTTGAAGATTTATAAAAACCTAGATAAATTTTTTAAAAATCATCCAGTAGAATGAGCAAAATGTCTTGCTCATCTGAGAATGGAAATCAGAATTCAGTGTTAGGAATTACCAATATTACATTATAAAGACAGAAACATTTCTACACAAGTCCTTATAGGTGAATTTAAGACTGTCTTAAAAAAAGCTCATTTAAATTGAATGAGAATCACACTGTACCATTATTGTTGATGATACAATATTAGTAATCTCTAACAGCATGCATACTACTTATTTTAACTTATTTAGAAAGAAAACTGCCTATGACCCATTGCATTCTCATGAGAATTCTAAAAATTACAACAATAGCAGTTCAAAATCTTTTCTCCATTTTCTCCTTAAAAGTTCAATCAACTCTTTAAATAGAAGAATTTCCAAGATATGTTTGAATCCTGAAATACATATGCAAATGGAAGAAAGATGTGTGCTGCACATGTAGCAAAGGATTGTTCTCCCTTTTCAGCTCACGCAGAATAAAAATTCCTGGAGTGCAGTAATAACAAGAACACAACTAAAGCCAGGTAGATCACCGATCTGAGGCATTCTATATATCTCAAGATGTGCTCAAAGAGAATCAACAACAATCTCTCTTCGTGTAATCTGAATTGTAGAAGTACGGAGAACAGCTGTTTCCAGCACAGTAGCATTTCCTCAAACTGTATTAGCAGACATATCTGTACCACCAAAACTTCCCTCAACGTAATATGACCGTTCTTCTAGGCTTCTGACACCATACCGAATAATGTCGCTGTGGCTGACATTGCACATTACGCAGAAGACAGTGAGGTCCCTGCACTGAAGGACCTCTGCGAAATGCCCTGCATTAGCAGACACCCAACCTTCCTCTACTTGCTGGACAAGTTAGTACAGAAAGTGAGAAAGAGGCAGAAATCTGATGATCGCTCAGTAGCTAAATTAAACATCTCAGACACAGACCAATGCAGGAGTGAGATTCAAGAAAGCATGAATTCCGTGCTTAGCACTTGCTCCGGAACACACACCATAGTGCCACTGATTTCACAGGGTTGGTGTGTGCGTGTCCATTAGTTTCTTAATGTAATGAAGCCTTCAGGTCTTGAACCTTGATTTTTCCTCAAAGACCAAGATATAAAAATCACGAACTCTGTAAACGAAATAAAAATCCCCTGTACTCTGTTTAAAATGAAAGGTTTTGATTTCTTGTGGTTGCAAAGAGGTCAGCACCCCCTTTCCTCAGTAGCCTCTCGACAGGACTTGAGGTACCCTTGCAGATCCAGAGGCTTAATAATACACTCTTGACAGTCAGTATTTGGTAATCCCCAACAATGTGTTTTGCAGATGAAACTGTAATATAAAAAAATGCCAACTAGAGAGAGCTGAACCACCCTTTTTGGCAGTTGTCAGCTACTCTTCTAGGTATGCGGAAAAGCAGCTATGGCATAGGTGTAGAGAAAAGCCCGTGTGTGGGGTATCTGAGAGGCATTAGACCCACTGAATGTATTCCACAGTTTAACCATGTCCACGTATATACAGGATTGCTAACAGTGCGTAAACAGTGACTGGAGAGGCTCCCACCACACAGCACGCCGAAATCATTCCTTGCACATCAGCTTCAGTCTGGGGTGCAGAAGCCCAGGACTGGCTTCAGTCTGGGGTGCAGGACTTCCAACACTGTTCAGTTAGCACTGTACGTGCTGTATTTGTATCACTTTCTCATTTAACTGGTCACTGATGCTGAAAAGCTACATTTTTATTTAGTTACATGAGTCAAAGTCCATGAATATGCCTCACTGGCACATCTGGAGATGTTAAGTATTTTCTCTATCACAGCCAATGACCAGGACCAGAAGGGAGAAGCTCTCCATGCTTCCCAGGCAGTATTCTGGAATGAAGGAATATTTCCCGAAATGAAGGGGTAGTCCATTGTCCAGGTTCAATCTGTCCTTGGTCTTTTTTGCCAATGCTGCAGGCAAATACACCAATAACTGCCAGTTATTATCCTGAAATTTCTCATGCAGCCATTTTTCCATCGGGATTTGGACAAAGACCAACTTAATGTTCATAATTATTTCTTACATATGGCCTATTTCTTCGCAGAACATTGAAGCTATTCATATGGGAAAGAATTTGTACGATTCAGACCTCAGTTGTCCAGGAGACAAACACCCCCCTACGAGGGCTGTAGCCCAAAGTAAAAAGAGCGCAGTCGTACTGTCCGTGCTGGAAGGAAGCACAGGGAAGTGCGGAGGGCTGGAGGCTATCAGCAGAGGTTCTGCTTTTACTATGTTGAGTTGACAGCAAGGTATTAAGGACAATATATCACAAAATGAAAGCAACATGTAGGAATGGGCATAGGAAGGGAGGTGGGAGAAGCAGAAGTACAGACATCCAGGGAAGTGAAATTAGAGTGGGAACAAAGACCTTCCTAAAGGGATGCTGAGGAAGAACCAGAGGAAGAGTGTCAGGGAAGCTAAGGAGAGCAAGTCTTCAAATGTTTTTCTGTACATTTTGAGAATAAAATCTCTTAATACCAAAACCACATTTTAAAGCCAATGACACAGATCTACTAATGCAAATGTAAGGGAAAAAAAAAAAAAGCTGACCCATTCAAAAGGTTGTTAATTAAAGCTTTCAGAAAACACAGCACAGTGACTACCCTTTAAAGGATAACATACGAGCAAGAAAGGATGTATTTAGGGTATTTCCCTGATGAAGACTGGCAGATCAGCTCAGAATATGCTGCTTGTGGTGCGACTGAGAAATAAATGGAGCTTGCATTACCTGATACAACTTTCAGAAACTTTTATCAGATAGCTGCTATTTCATCAGCTGAAGCTGTGTTAATCTAGACTTCACAAGTAGATTCACCTTACTGTGGTATGAGCCACAACCAGCCAGCTTCAAAGCGTGCTGTTTTGTGATCCCAACTCAGCTTCCTGCACAAACTGAACTACTCAGAACCAGAGTTCTCCACCATGAAGCAATGCAAGATTCTCTGTGCTGTTAGCATGCCCATTTTTGGGTACTGCAGGGACCTTCCCCTGACCTAAAAGCCCCTTTTCTCCCTCATGTGAACTACAAGAGCAGAGCAGAGGTCAGTGCTGCTGCAGAGGCAGAGCTGTGCAGGGGTTCCAGAGGAAAGGCTCTGTCTCACTGCTTGGGCAGTTCTGTAGGACAGCAGCAGCTTTATGCAGTGGTTCTCGTGCCCTAATGTGTAGGACTTCTTGGTGTTATTGCAGAGGTTATGCAATTCCACACCAGAGCTGGGTCTAATTTCAGGGTCAGTGCTAATACAAAGTCTTCAATAGTCAAGCACAATGAAAGCAATGACTATTTTTGGAAGCCCACTTCAATGCAGCTTGTGATAAATCTCCCACTACCTTGACAGTTTCTCCCTACAGGACACTTTACATTTTACAGAATGACAGTTAAATTAACTGTAATTTCAGACACATTTTAAGAAATTATGTCAATCTTTCATAAGTTAAGAACAACTGTTTTTAATAACAACAATTAGCCAAAGCTGATTAATATACCCAACAGCAAATATTGTTTGTAAAGCTATGGACATAAATGATTGCTATCAAATATAAAAATTAAGCCCTTAAGAAATCCTTACCATATAAAAGCAACTCAGCAGATTTGACAAAGTGTGAGGCCTTCTTACAAAATGCTTCAATTGGCAGACAACATAAAAGCATAAAGTCCTCCACAGGCCACACCACTTATCTTAAATTTATGGTTGAGTTTGCCTCCCTCCCCAATAAAAGCACTAATTTGGACATTACATTCCACTATGTGCCTTTAATTTACAACAGTAACTAACAATATTGCTACACAAAAACTATTCAACTTCTTAGTTTGCAAGATTTCACTGAGCCTGAGTCTTTCAGCACTATATTATTGCCACAAAAGCGCAGTAAAAAAATGACACATAATAAAAGCAACAATAAAATTTGTGGACTATGCTTTTTGAAGTGTAACATTTAGACATTTCTTTTTCATCATACACTATCATGCTGTCCTGAACCTTCACCATCTTCTGAAGACAGAGTTCAGAAAAATACCTGGGGGAGTATTACTGTAATGTCTGCTGAGCATTAAGCGAGCCAAAGACAAGGGCACACCTGCTAAAATCAGGCAATCCAAAGAGTCAGGGGAAGGGCAATGAACTTCAGTCAGACATTCTGGATTCAGAAGTTCAGAATATGTTGAAAACTATGTTGGGAAAATCAGGACCAAATAAAGGAATAAATGAGACTTCATTTGATCCAAATATTTTAAACAAGTCGGGAATAGCCACCATATAAGCAGGTGTGCTAACAGGACGGAGACACTGCCTCAGGGATCAACATTATAATTATCATTCAGAAGGACTGTGATTGATTAG
>Ga0181612_147697_pt1 | contig 12627 bp, 8 predicted proteins | sample HoacroProtozoa21_FD_119630 | JGI IMG/M metagenome (GOLD analysis project Ga0181612, IMG submission 119630) | Hoatzin crop microbial communities from Cojedes, Venezuel. Combined Assembly of Gp0051906, Gp0051904, Gp0051908 | reverse complement strand
TTCTCTGGAGATATTCAAGACCTGCCTGGACAAGGTCCTCTACAACCTACTGTAGGTGACCCTGCTTCGGCAGGAGGGTTGGACTAGATGACCCACAGAAGTCCCTTCCAACCCCTACCATTCTGTGTTTCTGTAGTTAGATTGAGATAATTAGAGGATAGTTTGGGTAGCTGCAACAAACTTCTGAGTTGTAAAAATAATAAACTAAGCACCTGGGCTGGAAAGAGACCATTATATTTCTCAATACTTCAAAATCTTAGAACTTACTATTAATCTGTAGATTCAATGTATCAGATCATTCTGCGATTTATACATGGGCTTACAGGTCTGTGCATGAAGAAGAAGGGAAGACTGCCAAGGGCAATTTTATCCTCTGCTGTCTGGAAAACATGGATAGTGTGCATGCCTAAAGCTTAATCAGAGAGACTGAAAGCGATCTGGTCTCAGACTTCCTCCCTTGCACAGCTACCTGCTTGTGTTAGGAGAAGTAGGCTGCGTTATATTAATTCCATCATGGCCTCACTCTGTTTTGTCGTACACTGGGCAGAACTGGGTCCTCTTGTGTGCAATACTCTAAAAGTGCATCCACCCTCACTTTACCCTTAAGCAGAGCATACCAAGGATGCATAGAGGGCTTTGAAGCTTCAATGTTAGCATTTATGTTGGAGCAAACTGTGAAGACCTATGAAAAATCTCACCTCTTGCTTTCCATCCTCTCTGCATTTTGGCAGGGTTATTTCTTCCCAAGATTTTCAGTGGTTTCCCATTTTCTGTGAGTACAGCAGGTTCCCTTATGGCTGGGTCTCTCTTCTCCTGTGTCTTCCACACATCACCCAGAATCCCAGAGGTTTCTTCTGGCTCAGCATCTTCAGACACTCTTTGGGAAGTTGCCCTCGTCTTTTCTCCCCAAAGGGCTGCACATGCACCAGGGTGAAGCAGCAAGGAGAATGAGGACCTGGTTTTCACTGAGCAACAAAATGTTGCAAGTCAGCAAAACATATCCACTTTCTGCCACGATCCGTATATACACCTTTATGCAACTTATACACAGCGTAAGAGAACAGATATTCTCTCTCATCCCAAATGGAGTGGGTGTAACTGCCTAAAGGAAAATGTACAGAAGTGTGTGCTTGTATTTATGAACTATTTCATTTTCTATACAATTTCCATATGTACTAGTGCTTTAAACAGCAAAAACCACCTGGGCAGCCTGTGGATTTCATCTACAACTATGGGGCTCATGAGCACTGTGTATATCTCAATGCATCTCCTCCTTTTAGAGATAAGATGTAGGTGTGGGCGACATCTCTGTGAACTCTGATTTCCCTTAGGAATCATGAATTGCAATTGCACTGGAATGGAAGCCTGTTTCTAAGAGAAACTTTTAACTACAGATGACAGAAGTCAAGATTTGAACTATGTGGTGTTGTTTGTTTTTGTTTTTTTTAAGCGGGAACCTTTGTGTTATTCTTGAAATACACTGGGCCAAACTGATATACTGTACAACTCCCTGATTTCAACAGAACTGCAGCAGAAAGAAAACTTCCCTATTTTGTCCAATGAAGTGTTGAAATCCAGGCTGTTATGGTCTTTTCAGTTTGCAACAGGGTGATTTTCTCAGCAGTAGGCAGGAGATGATCTGCTCTGCTTTTCCAGAAACCTCTTTGATTTACGTGTAACAGCTGATGACCTGAGTTATAATGTTCTATGTTGGCAATTCCGAGAGCTGTGAAAAAAACACCCCTTTTTGTTTTGCATGAGATTCAGGACAGGAACTGAGTGAGATTTAGGCTTACATTTCACAGAGTTCAGTTGAGTTGCCTTATACTCCAGGCTAAGACACCAGTCATGTCTCAGGACTCTCTCATTCCCAAGTCCACAAGTACATTACACCAGCATTCACCGACCTCTGTTCTCTTTTCCCAGCTCTGTATTTTGGGAGCAGCAAAAGCAGGAGGAAGAGTGGTTTTCTTTCCCTCAGCTATATCGAATTGGGTGAGTGGCCCATCTTTTCTCCCACAATTCAGGGAGGAGCAGGACCTGTCGGGATATGTCCTTCCTTTACGCTTTTCAGCCACTAGATGTCTCTGATGCTGTAGAAAAACTGGGAAAAAAAAAAGGCATTTGAACCCTGGTAAAATAGAAAAATAAAGTTGGAAGTCGACCATTGTGGAGACTGTCTCTTTGTGCCATAGTTCATTGGTCTTCTCTCTAATACGTAATTCTCACCTAAAAAGGCCACTCCTCATCTTTATCTCAAGATAGTCACATACTCCTTTCCTCTTATTACCAAAAGCAAGAAATTAATGTACTAATTTGTCAAGTGTCGTCCTTCTCTACTAGTTTTCCAGCTGGGAAATAGGTAGTCAGTTCTCACACCTGTGATGTTGCCTCCACTTTTGAAATGAGTCTTGGCTTTTGCAAGGGGTCTGAAGGGCCTAAGAATTTGCAGTGGACTGAGGAAAGTAGATTCACTGTTCAGAAATCATCTCCAGATACAGCAACATCAGAGCAAATTCAGAGGACACAGCATTCAAGAGCAGCAGCAGCTGATCATCAGGCTCATAGCATTTTCTCTTTCTCCTTTTTCTTCCTTTACAATTGAGAAAAACATTGTTGACATACCAGTTGGAAGCAGAGGGGGGAAAAAAAAAGATGAAATCATAAGAGCATTGATGGGATAAAAAGTATTTTCCCTGTCCAAGACCGGTAGCACCCCATAGATGTTAGTGGTATGGTTGTACACAGAATCTCCTAAGTGACTTTGAAAGATCTGTCCTTAGATTTTATGATCTCTGAGAACCAAGATGTTTCAACCATGACCTTGTGATCTTGAAGCTATTGCAAAAATTTGAGTTCTTGGGACTAGGGCAGACTGATCATAGGTTGAATTAGTTCTGGTGACTAGGCATAAGAAAAGGCATATTGGGATATTTTATTGAGGGAAACAATGTTAAGCTTAATGGGCTTTCAAATGGGAAGTTATTTGGAATATTTTCCTTATTTTGGCTTTCTGCCTTTCTTAATAAACCTTCCACTTTTGAATAACCTTACTTCAATTTATGGACTATCCTTTTAGAGACATATCTATGAATTATTTCTGCTGATTAACTTTCTTAATTTCTTCTGTAAACTTCCAGTGCTCACAGACTACAGCATCTGAGTGCCAGTCACTGGGAAAAAGTATACTCTTAGCTATGAACTTGTACTCTTAGTTATGAACTTTATGTGATTATCAATAGTAAGTTTGTGCATGACTTTTTATACAGCACTTTCTAAACTAACACTTCTGTTGCATTTGACTTCCAATAGCCATATATGTGTTCCAGCAGTATTTCCAAAATGCTGATCAAAAGAGTGCATAACCCAAGCCTGTTATTCACTTAAGCCTAAAGCAGACTTGACAGTGACATGCCAGATTGATGTCAACAGTTCTTCCTGTCTTCTACATAATTTACGGTGTACAGTTCTGCCTCTTCCTAGAAATGCACATGCCTTCTTTGTTACAGGGGATGTTTACGTGGATGCTTTCGGTCCCCCAGTTATTTATGCACTTTTAAGCTTTTTCTGTAGTTCAACATTTTGCTCATTGATCCTTACTTGGGTGTCCTTTTCTGCTTCCTCAGCCACAGCATGGCTTTTGTAATCAGCATTCCTTTTCTCTTGCTATTCATTGTTGGGATGTTTTTGCGTTTTGCCCGTGTCTCCTTACATGTATACATAAATTAAGTGTAATGGACAATCTCTTTGCAGAGGTACTTGGGACTATGTCCTGCCATTTTGTTCCGGGTATACTGTTGTCCTTATATTTCATGCTGAATCACAGCTTGGAAAGCATAATACATCACAAAAGCATTTTGAATTTCAGCAAGCAAATGTAAAAACATAGATCTTTATGGGTTTTGGCAGAAATTATGAGCTACACACATACTCCCAGTGTTGAAAAGAGGGAATACTACAGGAAATGTTGTCTGGCTGTAAGCAGAATAGATGTCTAGCTTTTATGTCTGGCTACTTCTCTCTGAAACAGAGCCAAATACTGAGGACTGAATCTCTTGAACTGAGATAATGTAGACATTGAGTTGAGGCAGTTGCCAACACATAGATGTCTAGTGTAATTGGATGTGTTGGTTAGTAGATATGCTATAGGACCTACATGAGACCTCTGTCCTGGGGTGGAAGCTGGTGTCCAGACAGGATACTCTAAAGCATCTCAAACAAGACTAGACTATGTGAGCAACAAAGTCCAGCCCAAGACACCCTGAATTAGCACTAGAGGCGTGATTAACCTCACCCAAATTTAGCCATCTAAAGGTAGAAGTCTAGTCTAAGCTAATAATTTGTATAGGGTGGGCCCAGCAGCCCATGTACAAAGTGTTTTCTGTGATTTGAGGTCTACTATATTCCACCTTGTGTGTCTCTAATGTGCCAGAAGAATACCTGTAGATCCTTTGCCATACCTGCTAGTTCCTTATGGATGTCATCTTAGATACTCTAGGGTTTCTGAAACGGGATGGAATACGTATGTGTGGGCAACTGAGTATCTTAGGCTTCCTTTGGAGATGAGAGAGAAAAAAGATGAAGTGATCTCCAGAGAGCTATCCATCTCATTTTAAGGAAGGTTTCTGAAACTATAGAATGAATTGTCCCATAAAGCTGCCTCTGATTCTCCAATGATATAGACAAAGTATAAATAAACATTTTATAATAGGTACCTAACTTTTAGAATCTAGATGGAATTAATTTGAAACAACCTGGTACTTCTCGAATCAGAAGTCCTCCATTAAATATTTCTTGATAGGCACCTGTTAAGTATATTTTGACTGCGATGCTTGATATTTCTGGTCTAAACACCATCTTCTTTGTTTTTTAGCTACAGATCGATGACTATACTCTCTTGGGCATTTTCAGTATATACATAAAACACAAAGCTAAATAAAAAGCGCCTTGGAGAAAAGCCAACAGGGAGAGATGGGTACCTTCAAAGGAAAAGTCAGAATGTGAGCATCTTAGATGCCCCACATTACGTGGGATAAATTGAAGCCAAAAGGGAATAGCTTAAAAATCCAGGGTGACTAGCTTGGAAATGGCTTACCAAGTGATGTCTCCTGGCCCAGCAGAACTGTGGGTAAATCCCATATGGGAGGAAGTCAAAGTTGCTCTGGTACGTGGTTTCCATATGATCAGAGAATTGTGATTGACTACTGGTATGCTTTTAAATGCCCGCAAAGTAGCTATAGTATAGCAAATTTGAACAGAGCAAATACAAGTCAAGATAGCAAGATCCTTGGTCTCTGTTGTCTTCAAGGCGAACTTGTCCAGAAACAATAAAAAGGAGAGCTGGGAAACAGACGTATGCAGCATGTGATTGAGGGATACGAAGCAGTAATAACAGCTAGCTCTTTTATAAATCCTTATTATCAAGTGATATCAAAGTCCTTTAACAGCAGGAGTAAGATCCTACTCACCTTTCTACAGATAGCTAAAATGAAGCCCAAAGTTCAAAGCCATGGGTTAAAAACAAGGCAGCCCTGGTACGCTGCTGCTGCTGACTTGGCTACGCTGCATGATATTATAACTATTTCGTGATGATGTTAGTCCCAACCATAATTTAATAACATATCTTCTTCTTATTTCTGTGGTGTTCTTAGTCAACTGACAGAGATCAGCAATGATCATTCGGAGAAACTGAGTAACTTTTTCATTCCGATTCTTGTTCTGGTTTACAAACAAGTTCCTACAAATACATGTAAGCATCATTTCATTTTTTTTTTCCTGCTGATTAATGTCAAGCATGAGATCAGATTTCTTGACTTTTCTTTTAATTTAAAGCGAGTACAATGATCTAGAAAAGCTGCATGTATCAGAAGAAGCAGATGCAACAGATCCAATCCTATGAACACAATTTTCTAAACATCTGCTATGACTGTAAAGTACTAAAACCGAAAGATGAAGACATTAATGGCTCAGTACACTCAAGAATATGGCTTAGAATCTGTGTAAAAATTGCACCAAACACACTTTCACAAAAGAAGACTCACCCACTGCAATAGACCTAGGCCAGATGTTGTTTTTCCACCAAAAATCTGTGGGAAAAGCTGAAGTGGGGCATAGAACTGGCCTCATGTTTTGGCTGCATGTGGCATGCCTGTAGAAGAAATTACTTTTAATTACTCTTCTGTAGAGGTAATGCGGGATGGGGTTGTAAGCAAGAAACTACAGGACATAAAACTACATGACTTGGCACTACCTAGGTTTTAGCATCCAGACACTCGCATGGACAGTGAGGAATTGCATCCAGTACCTTACTCCATAGTCTACACTGAGTAAGTAACTGGAAGGAGCATGTGGAGCCATAGGAAAGCCATGTTATTTCTCTGTGACTCAACACCAGTTTAGATGAGCCAATTTTGCCACCCAAAGGCTCATGCATGTTGCATCCAAAAGACGTACCAATTCTGAGTTGAACTGCCTAGCAAGCAGACATCTGAAGTGGTAGCAAAATGTCCCTTCTGTCTGTTTTTCCCTATATCCTGTGTGGGGCTTGGCAAATCCTTTGTCTTTGGCACACGTTCAGATAAAGAACTAAATTTTCCAAGCTAAAGTGTTAGACAGGGAGGATGGCAGCCTTGTTTTGTTGTTAATTATGTGCAAGACAACTTTCCCAGGGCCCACTCCAGTCTCCGTATGTGTTTCTGGTTAGCTGTGAAGACCTCTCTGACCACCATTTGTCCATAATAAATAGTAGCAAAGGAAGAACAACTCCACAGGGAGATGAAAGATGCAGGAAAGACTGTGCCTGGGATTACGTTAAGTGTGTTTGGGTCACAAATGTGTATGAAGCAAATGGAGGGAGAGACTGGCAACTGCAAAATGGATTATTGTCCTCTAGATTTTAATAAAAAACAGCAACCTTCCTGCAATATTTGACCATATAATGTAATACTCCCCTTATACACTCCTTGTAAAACAGTAGAAACATCACTGTTCTTCATTAATCTTGATAGAGATTTGGGAGTAATTTCTGTCTGCTGATCTCACTGGACAACTTTACAGGGGTTCATTTGACCAGATGTAGACATATATATTTCAGCTAGCTGTCTTGGCTTCCTTTGCACTTAGTGCAGAGTAACTGCAAATTATAGAGAGTGATTCATTTTGTCCTAAAATCAGTCAGATGGATCTGACTGTCTCTACTTCTTCCTGGTGACTATAACAAGAGTTATTTTGAGGTGACTGGCTCACGTGTTCATGACTGTGTTATAAACATCTGAGGATAGGTGAGAAGACTACACTTTTTCTATCAATCACTGTGAGAGCTTTAGTAAAAATCTACTTCTTCAAAAATCTTCCAACTCATATTTAGTACAGTTAAGGGAAAGGAACTGAAATGTCCCCTGGAAAATTGAGTACAAGTGATTTACAGATGATCCTGCTTAATTGGGAAAATGGCCATATTTCATCTTCTAAAAGAGAAAGATAATGAACTAAATAATATTTGCTGATCGTGTCAAAGTCAAATATAAATGACTTAATATTAACATACAGGAATGAAATATTCTTTACCTTGCATTTTCCCCCTGTTTGTTTTTTTTTTTCTGTGCAGAGGGCTCCTTGATGCAACTTCCCTTCTCTATTTTGGCTGGGATGCCTACTCTGTACTTCTTTTCCAGCTAAATTTCATTGTCAGGAGTGACTTTGACATAGTATCTAGCAGTATGCCTTTATCCATAGTACAAAGCAATTTTTTAAAAAATTATTCTGATACATTCCCCAAAAACTGACAAACCACAGAGAAAATCCTGATGTTTAGATATAAAGTTCACAAGAAGACAAGTAATTTTCACGATTTCTGACAAGGAAGCAGTTTTGAGGGTCTTTTGCTCAAAAAGAAGAGTGCTAAAGTAAAGGCAGTATTCACTCATCTAATAAAAATGCAGTTTTGTGTTTAAATTTCCCTCATTTTTATAAAAATATTTTCACACCAGTGCTCATTTCTACTTCTTAAAGACACTATAAGTGTCTCAGGGCCTTGCCGTCTCCTCCAAAATGTTTGTCAAGTTGCAATGCTATATGGCGAAGGATTTTCTCTCAGGACCAGGCACAAGCAACCAGAGGAGGGAAACTGCAGAATGATGACACAGAGCAACGTGACCAGAACTTATTCAAAGCTATTTTCTGAATAATATTCCTTACTTCAAGTGCCTGAATTACCAGAAGATAAGAAGACTGGATGCAAAAGCTGGGGACGATAGCTTTGGGGAAATGGTGCACAAATAACCATTTGTCTCAGGAGATACTTACTTTGCTTTCAGAATGCCTGTGGATTGAGTATAAAATAATCTTTTCTGGATTAGGGAAGACTTACAAGAATGTGTTTCATGATTACGCTTTTTTTCTTGTCAGTGCTGTTATTCTCAGAGTAACCCATTCTTGTGGTAAGCTTTTGTTAGAGTTAGGAGCATGCTTTCTCTGTTACCCAAAATATATGTCTGTAATCACTTGTAAAGGTGGAGAAATTCCAGCAGTTTCTGAGACCACTTTTGTCCTAAGACATCAAGGTGTCTGAAGGTACCCCTGAAGTCGTTGGATCAGGACATGAGTGAACGTCTACTAAGTCAAAAGAAAAAAAGTCTCTGTTATTTAACAAGGCCCATGTGCATCTGGGAAATGTCTTCAGGGGAAATTTCCCTTTCACAGCACTCAGCTTCTCTGTCTTGTTTAGATTAGACCGCAAATCCGAATTTCAGTTTGGCTCCAGAAGTATCAGCCTATATTTTTTCATTGTTTCTTTTAACAGTTGTATATATCATACTAGAGTAACATACAGAAAAAGCCTTTAGTCTGCCTTTTTGGGTTTGATTAGCCTTGTAGTTAAATGATAACAAAGGCTGATATCAAAGGCAGCTTTGGAAGAATGAGCATAAATGCATGGGTTTTTTGTCCATCCTCAGGAGGTTTTAAGCGGTCTCAATACTTTCTCAGGCTCAAGTGAGCCTGCTGGAATTCAAGATGAAGATTCTAAAATTTTTTTAAATTAGTGCTAACATTGTCTCAAATAGCCTGTTCAATAACATTAAAAATTAAGCAGAAGTTGGGACTGAAGGGAGCTGTAATAGGCAACTTGGTACCTTCATTGTGTTGCACTTCAGACAAGTGATTTCCAGGTGCATTGCTTTATAACTGAATGACTGCTGAGAGCACAATCAGTAATGAATTTCAGCTTCTTTCTCTGTGTAACACAGTCAGCAACTAATCTTTTCACAAAACGGAAAGTCTTGCTGAGGAGCGTAAGCCACTGGGGGTGTTAAAGTAACCTTGTAGCTCTGATTAACAGGCTTCCAGATGCTAGATTAATGACTGGATCTGAAAAGTTTGCATCAGCATAAGCTTCACTCTTGCTGAAAGCTGTAAGCTTTGTTGCTAGCACACTGCAGTAAAGGGTGAGTGGAGCTACAGCATGTGGAAAAGCATTTTGCAAAAAATGCCCACATAACATCTAGATACTGAAACGTGTGTTTTTTCCCACCAGCAACAAAGCCTCTCCAGGCTGAGATAAATCCCCTTCTGCTGCTCATTTTGGTCTCAGAAGTGCAATGTGTTGTCCTATTTGTATAGCTGCTTCTTTTATGGCTGCATTGTTGAGAAGAATAATCTCACTAAAACGAAAAACTGAGCCAAAGATAATAGATTCTCTTTAGCAGTGGCAAGACACTCTCTTTGCTCCATCTCCTTCCCTTCGTGCCTGAAAACATCTCAGTAAAGTGAAATGTTGGCTTTAAAAGAAGCAACATACCCTAAACATAGACACTTTGAAAAGATCTTGAATAAAGATTTGCTAGACAAGAATGACAAGAGGTGACAGCAGTGAAGACTGGGTAGGGTTGCATCAAAATTAATCTTGTCCTTTTCTACTCCAACATGCCATAGCAGAGCTCTCACCTGAGCATATGTCTGGTTTTTTATTTATTTTTTTGCAGAGGCCAAGTGTTTGTTTGTACTTAGGGTTCAGTGACTGGTTAGCTCAAGTCATACAGAGGCAGCCAAATAATGGGGCATAAGCGTGGTTGTAGGCGCCATCCCTCCAAGTCCATTTCTACACATTGCCAAGCAAAGACAACTGTGTGGGAAGTTCCCTGATGATCCATTTGTTTTCCTCTGACAGCTCGCGTGATGGTGTGAAAGGACATTTCACAGGCATCTGCATTCACTTTTGCAATTTGCTCTGTGTCTCTGGTCAGTTATTTTGCTGGGTCCTTAAATGAACTTTAGTGTCGCTGCTTGGGCTAAGGTGCATTTATCTATCTGCAGAGGCAGCTTTGGCTGTCAGTTCACACTTACATATTTCGCAGCACCTGCTGCAAAATAGTTTTATCTTGAACAGTCAACCTATTCCTTTGTGAAAATGAAAGATTTAACAAAAAATGGCAAAATATGGTACCATTACCACAGAGATTTATTTCCTATTCAAAGAGTAGATTTATTGGCAAGCAGACAGCAGACTTCTGTCTCTAGGCTAATTTTGATTGGATTCATAAATGTTTGGCTGACATTTTTCACACTTCCTATGCTGAGTAAGATTAAGACCTGTCACTGCTACAAGCCATGCTATGAAGTCCTTTAGCTAACCAAGCAAACACGGCTGTGGTGTCAGCAGTGCTTGTTTTTGTAAAGCTTCAGGACAAGCGGTCCATTGCAGAACATTGCAGACAGTGAGTGACGAGCTTGGCTTTTGAAGGGTGCTTTGAGTCTTTTGAGGTCAAAGTGACTTCAAATTAAAAATAGATAGGGAGCATTTCTGCCCTTCTTAAGTGGAAGAACATGCACGGCAACAGGACATCTCACCAACTATGTGAACAACAAAAGAGCCTCATAACAGGTATAAGGTCGTGGTTCACATTTACAGCAGCTCTAAACGGCACCGGTCTCTTAAGGCTGCCTGTTCTCCTCTGAGCTGCCCACATGTATCTGCCTACAGTGCCCCTGGGAGCTCACTGTCTGATTGTTCGCTGCAGCTGTGTCTTACAAAGTGTTTGTCCATTCTGCCTTTCCCCAAAGACCTAGCCTGTTTACAAGTGAAAAATAGAAATAATTCTCTGTTATGACCTGAGTTTTAGGATGCAGCAAGGTGCATCCCAAGATGCTCCCTAGGTTCTCTTCTGTTGTGAATTTGGGTCCACTCTTGCAGGCCTGTATCAGCTTTGCAGCAGTGGAATTACACCAGAGTGGAAAGAGGAATGAGAAAATGAATGTTTCCAATAGCTTACAGGCAGCATTCGCAGCTGACATGGATGCTTTGCCATCTGTGTGCTTGGTGTTTACAGTACTGGCTGCAGTGATATTATGATTGAAGAGCAGCTCAGTAGCATTTTCTGTTGGTCGATTTTGTTCCAGAGTATCTTTCTCTAGGGCCGATTTGTGACTTCACCTGAACAAGTCAAGCAATCTCAGATTCTAATTTTATCTTCTTTCTTTCAGTTAGTAGCTGTAAATGGCACTTTTCAGTCTCAGAAGTACTTTAGCCCTGAAGCTGACAGTAGTCCTCCAGCAAATACCAATATAAAGCAAAGTTCAGGGGCATAAATATTGCATTAAATGGAAAATTATTTAGTACAATAATTGAAAGTTGAAAATCCTTATCAGCTTGCATACATGTCAGACAGTTTATCATCTGTGGATTAATCCCTCTGCTCTCCAAAGGTACAATATGAGCAGATGTAGGAGAGTTTGTCTAGTGCATTTGCTCTCCTTCAACCATTATTCCCTTTTTTTCATGTAACCTCTGGACAGATTTTTTCAAATACAAATGAAGAAGGCATCTCTCAACAGCTCCAGCACTGGAAAATCTGTCACAATAAAAGCCATTGCTTGAGGGACTTTGAGGTTTCAGCCTTTATTTCACAAACTCTTTGGTTATGCCCTTTCCAAAACCTGGCCTGCAGTGATCATGCATTGATGGACTTCACAGTCCTGAGGGATATGGGAAAGCCAAGGAGTATAGTCAGGACCCCAAATTGTAGGAAAGCCAACATCCAGCTCTTCAGGGAGTCAGTCAGTAGGACCCTCTGGGCAATGGTCCTCGGGGACAGGGGAACAGAAGAACAGATCTGGCAGATCTTTAAGGACGCTTTGCATGGAGCCCAAGAGCTCTCAGTCGTCAGGTGTAAGAAGCCAGGCAAGGAAGGGAGAGACCGACATGGCTGAGTTGAGACCTGCTGCTCAAACTAAAGGGCAAGAGGGAACTGCACAGGCAGTGGAAGCAGGCACAGGTATCTTGGGAAGAGTATAGTGATAGTGTCCGGTTGTGTAGGGATGACGTCAGGAGGGTCGAGGCACAGCTGGAGCTGAACTTGGCAAGGATTACAAAAAGTAACAAGAAGGGCTTCTACAGTTACGTCAGCCAGAAACGCAAGGTCAAAGAAAGTGTACCCCCCCGATGAGCAAGACTGGCAAACCGATAACAATGGACAAGGACAAGGCTGAGGTACTCAGCAACTTTTTTTTGCCTCAGTCTTCACTGGCAGCCTCTCTTCCCACACCGCTTGAGCTGATGGACCTCAAGATGGGGACTGGGGGAGCAAAGTCCCTCCCACCGTAAGAGAAGATCAGGTTTGTGACCACCTGAGG
>Ga0181612_109371_pt1 | contig 12627 bp, 6 predicted proteins | sample HoacroProtozoa21_FD_119630 | JGI IMG/M metagenome (GOLD analysis project Ga0181612, IMG submission 119630) | Hoatzin crop microbial communities from Cojedes, Venezuel. Combined Assembly of Gp0051906, Gp0051904, Gp0051908 | reverse complement strand
TAAAATAACTAATCAAATAAATAATTTAAGTAGACAACAGGAAATATTTTCTCATGAACTCTTTCTTAATAGTTGCTAAATTTGTTGAGGTAAGTAACTGGTTTAAAGAACAGCTTTTGTTTTTAAGTACGTAAGTTTCCCTGGCTGTGTGTGTGCTGGTAAATGAAATGGGCAAGGGACCACTCTCTGGCTGGGTAGTAAAGCACAGCTCAAATCTGTTGTTCATCTTGCCCCCCAGAACAGAGCAGTCACACCTAAACTACCTACTGGAAATGGACCCGGACCCAGGGTGACACCCAAGCTTTGCTTTGGATTCTCTAATGTATTCTTCTAGCTTACCCAAAGCACGTTTGTGCCATAAACTGTCCTAGTCATTTAAAAGCAGAGATGGCTCTATTAGGAAGCCTGAGCTGTGGTTAAATTGTTGGCATAGACATTGACTCTACAGCATACAGAGCTTTCAGCAAGGACAGCTGCAAATAGCTATTTCCCTCCTTTTTCAGTACTTTGTAATCCTTCCAAACCAGCGTGGCGATGATATAGAAGCTACACTTTTCAGTATCAGTTGTCTCAGTCCTGTTTCCAAGACAGTGTGATGAGAAATTAATCGTATGGATACCATAAGAAGACTTAATACATTTCATCTGAAAGTCTATCCTAGTTCTCTTTAAAATAAATCTACACATCATTGGTCTGACAGTACCAAGCAGTATTACAGCCTAAATGATCTTTTCTCGCAATACCTCTTTGTGCATGCTTCTCAGGTGCAGATTGCAAACATAAAATCAGGGCACTGTCTATCTAGCTACTATGCAGTATTGTCATTATTAAAATTACTACTGGGCTGTAGAGAAGTACTTATACAGAGATATGATTATTTTTTTCAATACAGTGATTTGCTGAGATAAAAACAAATTGTTTAGGTTTTTGTCCATGTGCCTAAGGACCAACAACTATGCTTAACAGAATTGTTTTCTGGACAGAATGTGCAATCTAGGCAGATGCTAGACTCTTCTTACCTTGCTATTTCTGAACCTTAATACATATTTGCAAAACCATTAGGTGGATTGAGAACTCAGGTTTATCTGCAGCCAACTGCTTTAACCTCTGTTTTTCATAGTGTGTGTTCACCCAGACATCCCAGATCATAAATTCAAGATGAGTGAGAACCAAAACTGAAAGTAGCTAGCGCTTGATGGGAGAATGATTACTGTGTGAGTTTACTGTGTGAGCAAAGGGTTGGCAGGAGCCTTTGGAGGTTGTCAGATTCACGCACTATCTCCAAGCAAGGCCAATTTCAAAGTTACATCAGGTTGTTCAGGTCTTATCCAGTCAACTTTTTAAATTCTCCAAGAACCGACGTTCCATAGCATCTCTGAGCCATCTGTTCCCAGGCTTCACTAATCTCATTGTACAGGGGTTTTCCTTATGGCCAGTCAGAGCTTCCCTTATTTCTGATGACCATTCACTATTGTCCTTTCACCGTGGATCTCTGAGGTCTGCCTCCATCTCTTCTACAAACACCTCTTAAATAAGAAGAAATCTATTATAGATTGTAGTTTACCCCTGTTGTATCCTGCAAGCGGATGTTTTTTTTTTTCTTTTTTTAACACTCTTTCAAAAAGGAAAATGTCAAAGCAGACAGGATGTTATTGAAAACCTTATGATATATTCTACTTATATATGAAATAATAATAATGATGCATCAATAATAATCAGGACAGAAACATATTTAAAGAGAAAAATAGGAATGTGGGGAGAATATCGAAGCAAGAAGTGACCTTGATCACTACAGTCTGAGGTGAAGAGACTGGATTACTATGGATTGTGATAGAACTAAGATGCAGTCAAGATTAATATATAATTTTACCAAATGCACAGATATTTGAAGAATTGAGACAAATAAAATGCCACTTCAGTTTTAGAATGTTCCTAAATTAAAAATTATTTGAATCTGTAGTCCAGCTGGTTTAGACCAGCCAGTAAGTTCTGCATTTTGCATATGTTTGCCATTCAAGAATTTTCTCGCCCTGCCTTCCTTTCTTCTTTGCAGATGTGTTTCTAACATCAGAGTATGGGAGCTGAAGCTTCTTACTATGGTATTAGCACTATTTTCTTCACTTTTCTTTTTACCTACAAGCTTTCATTATGCTTTGTCTCATCAGTTTCTGGTCTTCAGAGTGATTCTCATTTTGAGCTCAGTGCAATTTGTTTTCCCTTTTATGGGTCAGGCTCTCCAGCTGCATGTGAAATCCCGGAATAACTCAGTTATCCAGCTACTAATACACAGTATTGTTTGTACACTAAGGGAGGCAAAGTGTGTCCCAAAAATCTCTTCATGGACTAAATAAGAGAACGAGGTACTCGGGTATCAAAAATTTTCAGTAAATGTCTACACTATTTTTTTTTTCACTGAAAAACAGTTTTATAGGGAAAAGAAAGTTTTATTATGATAAACTTAAGTATTATATCACTGATATGGCAATGATTCATATCTACAAACTAAGATGATTTGCTTTATTTGTATTAGAAATAGGCACAATGCAGGTAATTAAAAAAGAACACTTCTTTCAAAAAGAATATGCTCTGAAATTTCTCTCTCTTTTAAGGGTTTTTAGGAGAAAGAATGAGAAAATCTCATCTCTTTTTTATTTCCTCCTTAATATAGTTTTAATATCAAATAGTGATAATGTGGAAAGAACAGTTATATTTTTAGAAAGCATTGCTCCACACTACCTTCCAGACACAGGCAGCATGACTCACGGTAGCAATTGCTTTATAAACAAGCTGAAGAAAAATTTATGAGAAAAGTATTTCTGTATTTTAAAAAAAATGTTAATTTTCAGATACAACCAAAATTACATTGAAGTGTTCCACTTTGTAATAAACTTTCAGTAAGATTGTTTAAGGCATAACATTGTAATTAAATACATCTTTCCTTGGTTTACTCTTTATAAACTCCTATGACAGGTGCATCATATTGCTAGCATCTTCCAGTAGTATATTAAGTGTGTTGAATACATGTTAACACTTCATGTTTCTCTAGAATAATCAATAACTGGGATTTTTTTTTAGTGTCATGTATGCACATACACCTGCAATATATAAAATGCTTATTTTCATATATATATGTTAATGTTACAGAAGGCAATTTCAGAAAGTCAAAGGTTTTTTTTCATTGGGGCTTTTTTTTCTACTTAAAGCAGAAAATGGCAAAGTCTATTTCTGATGCTCTTTGCTTTCTATGGGAAGTACCACACACAATTTTAGGCTGGGCCTTCAAAAAGGCTCTGTTGTGGAAGGTTCCATGCTGTTATTCGTATTTCTTTTGTATGATCAATTTTAACTAGCAGTTGATGAAACTGTATTTTTAAAAAAGACAGAATCTCTGAATTAGATTGACCGTAAGTAAAAGCTGAGGCAAAATTTTGTTGGAAGTAGTACTGCTTGCTATCTTTAATTAGACTGGAACACAAAAGTTCTATTATACTTTGTCCAAAAGACAAAAACACTTGGGAAAAAAAATTTACCCTGCTTAAGGTCAAGAAATAAGCAGTATAGTAAGTGCCAAGAAGCACACTGAAGAAATAGATGTGTTTAAAAGCACCTAAATGCTGACCTTCAGAAAGAATAGTGGCAGATGATGCTTTCATTTAAAACAAAAAGCTTAATCTTTTTATGAATCAGATGCATTATCATAATCAGCATCAGCTAGCAGTCTTCACTGACAAATATTATTTTTGACCTTTCTAGACTTAGCCTAGTTTTAGCACATAAAGAAAATATCTTGCCCGTTGCTGCTTTTGGAGGAACAAAATATTAAAGGAAAAATATATATGAAAAGTTACTTAATAAACAAATGAATTAACTTTGAATGCACTTCCTCGTAAAGCAGTTCTTTCATATTTGGTGTCATAACCACTGCAATTCATACTAGTCTTCAGTGTAAAGACCAGCTCTGTCAGTACAGGTCTGTAAACTGCAGTCACACAGCCTTAACTAATGGGCTTCAAGATGCAATTTTTCTCTGCATGGCAAGTTCAGGACTGTGACTATGTGCCACTTGCAAACTGCAGTTAATCCCTGTGACTATTACAAGGGTACATGCTTAGTTCTTTAGTTATTATATCCTCACTGAAGTTTGGTTTTATACAGGTCAAGGCAAGTGTCTCTCTTTTTTTAAGTTTGCTAACTCCCAGCTTGTAGTCCAGTCACACTTTTTCCCAATTGGGTGACAGTGTTAAAATGCAAAAAGTGAGATACAAAAGTTAAGAGTTCAGGTTGTTCTGCCCACTCAGATAAAAAGACAGTAATGAGACCTGATGGATCTGTACCTTTCTCTTTTAGTGTAAGGAGTAATTGAGTACCTTAACTGATAAATTGAACAGAACTACACTTCTCTGCCTTTCTTTTGCTATTCTCTTAATACAGGTAATTTGTACTAGGAAAGGTGGATACAGTCTGATTATTGCAAAGTTCTAACTGTTTAGTTAGGACACAGATGTTATAAATTCTTTCTTTCTTTTTCGTCTGCTTGCTGCTACTTCTCTATTTCCAAAGCCATAAATGTGAGCAGAATCTTGTACCATATTTGTTCTTGCAGCTCCATTAGCGAATACAGTACAATTACCAGATTGGTTTGTCAGAGGTGATTTTGCTGGAATTTTGAGAGAATATTAAAAGGAACCATCTTTTATCTTTAAGGAGCTGGAAAAGAGCAACAAATACGTGTAACAACATTCATAGGTTGATTAAAAAAATGTTTCTTTTGTATGTACACTGCATTTTCCTGACTAAATCACAATAGTTTCCTGGTGTGGCTTCAGAGATGTTCTGGAGAAATAATTATTTCATGCTCATTGTAAGTCTACAAATTCATTCCATCATCTCTTAGCTTCCGATGTAGAACTTTTTCAGATCATCCTTGACTTTCAGTGAGGAAGGGAAGGGAAAAACGTGCACCTAAGGGAAAAGCTGTATTAGAAATTGAACTTGCATCTCTTAAATTCTAGCTGATGATGCTGCGATGCTGCTTAACTGACCCTGTAGAAGCAAAGACATGTCTTTCTCTTCTCTCACGGTAAATACTTTATCACAAGGAGCAGGACTCTTCACAGTGGTAAATTGCAACTTCAGTTCTCATTTTCTTTGTATTTCGCATGATGACATTACACACAAAGAATTGTCAGGCCTGTGTAGAATATAGCATCACTCAAATATACGGAGGCCTTTCCAAACAGCATAAATTACAAATTAGCTCCAGAACCACAGTCATGTCTTTCCCAATCTCTTACCTATTTCTAAAGGGAAAAAGTGTAATTGGACAAAAGCTGCAGTGAAGAATTACCCCCTCAAAGTAAGTTGATTTTAGCCTGTATCATTTTAGTGATGCAGGTTGTGGCATGGCTCCAGAAACAACGGCACAAATGTGGAAGAGGAAACTTTAATCACTGGAGTAGGAAAAAGAAGGATAGGGTGTCATGCAGAAACATTAACCTGTTTGGCCAGCTTCACTGCTAGATCCAGTATCACTTTAAGCTACATTCCCAGAGACTTGCAACATTTAAGACTTCTGCAAATGGCTCCTGGGCTTCAAGCATACCCTCTGACACCTCACTTGGGAAGCTTTGCTAATCTTGAACAATGAGCTGGTTCGGGCTCAAGACTGTCTGGTAGCTGGGTATAAATCTGCTGGATAAGGGACCAAGCTTTCTATCAAACTTTAAAGTTCTGTTACTATGTAAGAATGGTTAAAACTGGAATGGTGTATAAGGGACCACCCCTGACAGACAGAGTGACAAAGAGTGAAGGAGTCACAGGGACTGCACAGCTGGTCTTACGGACATGGGAGATGGATTTTGCCCTGTGTGAAGTAGCATTGAATCACAATTTTTAAAGAAAAACATCTGAACTACACTACCCTCCACATGGCTTGCTGATCAGCAGACTATTTCAGAGAACAGAGTCAAGTCCACAGAAAACAAATCCACCCAGGAAACCACATATGTTCTTTTCTCAGATTCTCAGAACTTGTTTTTAGAAAGATGTCGCTAGAGTCATTTCTGTTTATCGTTTTCCCTGTTTCTAGCTGTTCAGCTTGCCAGATGAACGTAATTACTGGCAGAAAATTACATTTATTTAAAAGTAAAATTGAATTACCCTCACCATCCCCTCCCAATCTGTATCTGAAAGGACTAGAATGGTGTAGATTACAGACCACTGTACCATTATCATAGAAAATCCCATATTTCTGCTTCTACTCTTCTTGCAGATTCCCCCTTCCAAACGTAATAAAGAGTTTCCATTCATTGACTGGTCAGTCTAGTCGTTCCTAAATATAATTATACTGCTTTCACCATTAAGAGATGTTAAATTGTGCAGTCTTGGCAAACCCAGTTTTAGCATCTGCCAAATGCATATCTAGCCTGAAAAAGCAGCTAGATACTGCTAGGTGCAGCACTCAGTTTATGAATCTGATGATGCCACATCTTATTAGGCCCTGAATATCTGTCCAAAAAGGACAGAGAATAAATAATTTCCTGCGAAGGTACTAAATTTTCGTACTTCTTGGTCTCAATAGCCTTCTCTATGTAAAATGCTTTTTGCAATTCCTATATCTTAAGTATGATGGTATTGAGTTACTACGTTATCAGGAGATGTTTGTACAGATAATGTGCAGTTTTTGAATGCAAGCTGATGCAGAGCATTCTTCCAAAATATGAACCAGTTGAACTAGCAGATTTGTGGTGGGCATTTGTATCAATGATTCCTACAGTGAATAACTTGAGCTCCACCAGCATACCCCCCATCTATGTACCATGCACACAGCTGAAATTTACCATTCTTTTTCCTCTTCGTGTCACTCACTATTTTTGACTAAAGTATGGAGCATCTCCAGCCACTGCCTGAATAAGAAAACGTCTGCATGACTGCAGTGGAAGTTAGATCTAGAGAACCTCTGTTTTCTAGATTACTAATAAAGAATAAATACTTTACCTAGGTTACTATGATTTACATCAGACACTAATTAATGGTTACAAGGCTGAGTTATATGATGGATGCAATTGCCAAAAAAAGGTATTTAGTTTCATTTTTACATTGCTTTGGGTGCCATGTCTGGTCTTACACTCTCTTTGCAACCTTGTATACACATATACAAATACATATGTCGATGTAGATACCTATATTGTATATATAATATGTATTTTTTAAATGTAGCATAAGATTTTCTGTGGAACAACAGTTCATGTAAACAGAGTGCACAGTGATCCATTTGTGCAGGTAATGGATACAGACTCATTGAGGCAGGTGTTCTCAGTGCTAGATACACAAATGTATAGACGACTTTCATATGATAACATCAACTTTGGTCTTACAGACATTATTGCTTTTCCAGTTTTCAGTTTCTGAACACAGTTTGGGTGAATAAAGAAGCACATTTATTTATTTCTTTTTAAATAAAATTCTCTTCAAGATTTAACACAGTAGGCAACGTGTATGAGTACAGAGCCAATGTGGAGGCACTGCTAAACAAAGGCGAACAGCAGGTACCTTTTGTAATCATAAGGAAAGGGTTATAGTGATATTCTAAAGAAAGTGCTTCATGCTGAACTGGTATAAATCTGAGAGCTGACAGCAGATGGGGATTTCCTTATACCTTATTTTTGAAGAGGATATTGAAAGCCTCTCCGCATTTTTTTCATCACAGAATCTTTGGTGTGTAGCTCTTAGGAAGCAGAGGAAGGCAAGGCTTTCTTGCTCTATCTACTCACATTAGGAACAAAGTTCTCCTGTTTTTACTGTCTTCTGCCTATTCCTTCCTTGAAACTTACAAAATATTGCCATATTCATGCTTTCCGTTTCCAGACTGAGTTTCTCATGCTTCTGCTTGCACAGGAAACCTTTGAGAGATTCTTCAGTTCCCAAAAGATTCTTTTTCTCAAAAGGTGTTTCTGTAAGCCAAACAAGTTTCCAGTACAATGGTTCCCATGGAATTTCTTTTCTCTAATGCACAGTATGGCCAGGATTCCCCTTTCCTCTCCGTTAGGCTTTCCATCAAGCCTGGTTACAGGTAGGGAGGTGATACCTGGACTTTCTATCCTGCAATTTCTAAACTATTCAGGTTCTTGGTTTTGGTTCTAATAGTTTAAACTTCGTTCCTTTGAAGTGGAACAAACAGTAAAGTAGACTGTCAGCTAAAAAGTTCTCTGTCAAAGTAATCTGAAGTGTTTAAACCTGGAAATGGAAGAACAGAGATCTTGTTTCAGGTGTGTCATGAAAGACTAAACACTGGAGAAGAATGTCAGGTCAGCCACCTTTACCAGATTCTGTTTCTTGTTAGGGCATAAACAATGGAAAGCTGCCATGCTCTGAGAAGTCTTTAATCTTGTTGTGATTATCTGTCAATTTAAGGGGTTAACTTTAGATTGATTTTTTTTCCCCTTTCTGAAATTAATTTTTCGTATCAGAAATTATTCATTTATGGGTCCAGGGCAAAGCAAATGTAAATACCTTGGAGCCAAGACAATGAGTTAAAGACATTCTATAATTAACTTTGTTTTATTAAAGTAATTTTTCAAATATTTTAAAGTAATTAGATTCACAGAAGTAATCTCACTATATTCTTAAAATAAGTTACATGCCTACTTGAAATGACAGGAGAGAAGTCAATCTTCCACTGCAACAACATCTCAACTTGGAAAACACTAAAACCTGGACCTGTGGTCCTGCATACTTAACACTTAAGTGAGGCTGACATCCTTGAACATCCTTGAGTTCAAGCAGATGTGTGATGCGGGATTAGGGCCTATGAATTTGCCTTGACCAGGAGTTCAAGCTGACTGAAAACAATGACCTCTCAAAATTAAGACCTTATTTAATAAAGATACTTCTAATTGCATAGGCTGTTTAATATAATGCGTATTGCATGTGTACAAAATAATTATGCAGCAGCAAGACTCAATGCAGAACTACAGTAGCATGCTTATTGTGTTTTTATTCTCTTTGGCTATAGCTTGCAACAATCAATTCAAATTAAAGTCCTGTTCTGAAAGTGGCTGAACAATTTTTTTTTTTCCCCAAGTAGTTGTCAAAAGACAGTGCAATGCAGCAGTTAAAAGTATTAGCTGAATTTAAATGTGCTTATCCTAAGAACATCTCAGTACTGCAATAATTTAAGTGATGCTTTGATTAGACCTCTTTCCACTGAAAATAATTAAATTCATAGAGGGAGGGCATGTTAAACAAAATTAGCCATTGGCAAAGCTAGAGAAGAAGTGATGACATCAGATAGTTCCGTAGTTAATCAGAAGGATATAGGATTGTACACTTTAGGTGGGTAAGGTGAAAACATTACCAGAGAAAAATGTGAATTCCTAAATCATAAAGCTATATAACCAATGAAATATGTGAGTTTGGGTGATCCTACAAAAGGAATGTGCACAGAAAGAAAGGTACATCTGAACGCAATGGAAGTCTGTGATGTACACACATGATTTAATTTGCTCCTGTTGCCATCGCTCTCTATATTTTATAAAGTTTTTCTCTCCTTACTTACAATGGAAAGCTCCTATGCTCTGAGAAGTCTTTAATCTTGTTGTGAAGGGGCTAAGAAGGTAAACCTTTCTACTTTGGATTGAACTTTTTCTCCTTTTCTGAAATTAATTTTTTGTGTCAAATTATACATTCATGGGTCCAAGGGCAAAGCAAATGTAAATGCCTTGGGAGCCAAGACAATGACTTACAGGTGTGTCTATAACAATCACCACATTACAAGAAGATAAGTTATTGTAAAGTATGGTAATAACCTACCTTTCATTTGTGGTGCTGACAGTATTACAGTAACATCACTATAGAATAGGAGATGTTTACGTCTAGATTAAGCATGGTGCACATTCCTTGTAAGAGAAGAAAAAAATCTTCCCTACATAGATTTTTACAAAAGCAGATAAATTTGCTCAGGTGAACACATTCAGTACAATTCTTGCATAAATTACTTGAATTTTAACAGATTGTTTTCAATTCTTAAATGATTGCTAGATGTAATAAACATTAGATCTTCTTTTGAAATATCAGGCAGAACTGAAGTGTTTGGGTCTGGATTTACCTGTACAGGAAATTGCCTCTATCCATTATGAAGTGGCATTTGTCATCTATTTTTCATCAAAGTCTATTCATTTCTGTTGTGCTGATAGTGTTCTTCTGGAAAGGCTAGTGGAGAAAAATAAATTAATGATGCTGAATTGGTACTTAAATACTGCAACAACCGAGGAATAAATGTAGTTGGTCTGCCGCAGCTATGTACCAATGCTTTCTAGTCCATTCAGTCACAGGTTTGAGTTACATTCTTTGTTTAACCATATAATCTCTTTGTGTTCAGTCTTTAAGATATTGCTCTAGAAAATAATATAAAATCTTTGTGTGAGTGAAAGTTACTAAATTGGATACATTGTATTTCACTCCCCATATTGAAAATGTGATAATGAAGTTCTGCAGAAAATCTGGGAGCCCTAGTTCACTCATATTTGAAAGGTGTTTAGTGAACTTAGGTATTTAGTTTTGCTGAAGTGGTATTATCAGGAAGAAAATTTTTATATTCTTGAGCATATCTGTAGACGTCCAAAACTGAAGGTTAACAGTCTATATAACACAAGAAACATTTTATTTAGTAGCCCCAGGAGCATGAACACTGGCTCTGATTAAGCAAAGCAAAATTACTTCTGTGTATAGGCTAGGACTATAGTCATTGTTACACGAAATAGATAATTTAACTTGAGAATAATTTGCATCATATCTGAAAATAGTATTGTAGTGCTGTTGGCAAATCCACTTTCTATTTGACATAGTCTTTTTCATCACAATTTGCAGTCTTCATATATGAGGCAGGACACTTATCTGAAAACAATGATTGTTTAGAGAAAGAAACTATTATAAGAATGATCTTTCATAATAAATTACATAATTCTAAGTTATTACATAATTCTACATTATTTTCTGTTTTCCTAATTTGAGTTTTAATTCTGAGTTTTGATGTTTTCCAAAAGATATTTTTTTGTTTATATCAAGGTCATATATCTTTGAAGACATACATAGAAACCTTCCTGAAACTACAACTGAAAATAGGGATTTAGAATAAAAATTACCATAAATAACACAATAGATGCTTATTGACAAAAATATTACAATACATTCCTTCTCCTTAGTGCTGTATTTTGAAATGAAAAGTAAGCATTTAATATATAGGAGGCACATCAGAGCTAAATATGTTAACACAGAAAAAAGACATCTCTTCATGATTCACTTTTCAAAGCAGTCAAGATTAAGTTAAATGAGTCATTTTTAATCTACTGATACAAGAAATATCTTGTCTGTGTTACAATTCAATACACATGAGCAACAACTGTCTAGACATTTACTAGTCCATCAATAGGAGACCATTCAGTGCATCAGAGCCCAGCTCTGATTTGTCTCTCCAGTAAAGGAGAAGGGCATGATTGAAACCTGTGGGGAATCTGAGAAGAAAATACTATGAATTTCTGTCTAACATTATTGATGAAAGTTAAACGTCCGCTCAGAACCATAATCAAGCTCAGGAGGTGACAAAACATTTGTGCAAGCTGTTTAAGTAGAACTGAGGTGAAAAGGAGCCCTGTTGTGAAAAAATGGGCTATTTGGGGGTTTGGATCTGACAAATACCTGGTTCCTGAGAAAAGGAGAGAGAGACTGTAAATCACTGAATGCTTTAAATAAATTAACTCCTTCCAGCAGCGGTACATTGTAATTGCTTTTTTTTTTCTTCCACGTATCTTGCATCAGCTGTAAAGGTGGGTTTTTTTTTTTTTTTTTTTTTTTTTTTTTTAATGAACAGCTGAGTTTTTCAACTTCAGTAGTTTCAACATTTCCAGCACGCCACAACATAACACTTCTGGTTTGGGTTTGTTTTTCTTTTTTCCCCCAATAACAGTCTTTCAGTTTGAATGGTTAAAACCTTAACATCATCATTTTTTGCTTCTCAGGGCTGACTGCCTTGCAGGATGGATGTAAATTATATGTTCCTTTCTGATTTTCTTTAATCTGACAGTTTGCTTTCAGCCAGATGAGACTGCCTCTCCTCCATGACTGAGCCAGATGTTGATTTGCATCAAGTTTTTGGTAAAGAGTTCATATAAGCTTTGTACTGACTGATTCATCTGCATATCAGACTCATTAATAATGTATAGTTTCACTGCAGTGAAAAACCATGACCATCGTTTCTGTATAATTAATTCATATAGGCTCATCACTGCCCTAGATCAGTGTATCAATACCTACAGGTATACTATGCAGCAATGCCACCTGTGATCTGCTAAAACCAGACTGTAAGAGATTTTAATCAGTTATTTTAAGCCTTCATAAATTAAAATCCAGAGTATCCTAATGTAAAAGAAAATGGTAGATTTAGACTAAGTACAAGGAAGAAATTTTGTACAATGAGGGTGGTGAAACCCTGGAACAGGTTGCTCAGAGAGCTGGTAGATGCCCCATCCCTGGAAACATTCAAGGTCAGGTTGGACGGGGTTCTGATCAACCTGATCTAGTTGAAGATGACCTTGCTCATTACAGTAGGGTTGGACTAGACGACCTTTAAAG
>Ga0181612_178183_pt1 | contig 12629 bp, 7 predicted proteins | sample HoacroProtozoa21_FD_119630 | JGI IMG/M metagenome (GOLD analysis project Ga0181612, IMG submission 119630) | Hoatzin crop microbial communities from Cojedes, Venezuel. Combined Assembly of Gp0051906, Gp0051904, Gp0051908 | reverse complement strand
TATCTCTCTCTCTAAATGTACCTCACCATTTCATGACTCAGGCTTCCAGAGAAGTTGAATATTAGTATTCCTCTGTACTTAGTAAGTATTCACAGGTATTTAGAAAGGGGGAAGTAAGGTCAAAACTTCAGGTGAATGTATCATAAAACACACCATCAGTTCAAAAGTTGATTAAAAAGGTGCTAAAAAATAGTATGAATTTAATGTAAGACTACAAGACGTATCTGAATTGGAGGAGAAGGCTATATTCAAGGTCTCGATAAATTTGGCACCACAGTTTCCCTTGTGATGCTGAAAGGATAAATCATGCTAAAAGATGATGATTCCCTTCCTATTTCACTGATTTATTTTGTCCTTTTGTCTGTCTGAATTTATAAAACTTTTTCCAAAGTTTTCTGAAGAAATGCATTCTTTAGTAGTTTATGTGAACAGAATGATGTTTGCAAGAACTTAAATAAATCAATCTAAAATTTAAAGATTTACAGAGCCAGATTATCTGCTTACAAAACTCGTATGACTTCAGCTGATTTATAGCCCCAGACTTAGGCCAGCAGCTTTTACTGTCACATTCCAATGACTTCAAGAACAAAATCTGCTCAAGATAATATTTTAGCGATGTCAACCTCACATCAAGTGCTGGAATATTTGGTGGTACAAGAGCCAGTACAACTGCTATCGGAGTGCCAGCTTTTAAGGGTGGAATATGGAGAGTCACAGGCTATTTGTGCCCAGCAGCTGCTCCGTTATACGTTTGTAAAACAGAGTGTAATACAGCCTTGCTTTCTGTGATAACTTGGTTTTTTCACTTTCAGGACTACACAGCTACCATATTTCTAAGGCAGCGATGGACTGATGAGAGACTTTGTTTCAATGGTAATAAGAGTTTAAGCTTAGATGGTCGGCTTGCGGAAATGCTTTGGGTACCGGATACCTTCATAGTTGATTCAAAAAAGTCTTTTCTTCATGATATCACTGTTGAGAATCGTCTTATAAGAATATACCCTAACGGAACAGTCTTGTATGCTCTGCGGTATGTATATACCACACACCCGCCTTTATATTTGGCTTCTACTTACATTTTAAACTTTGCAGGTTAGCATAATTTTATGCTTAAGAAACTGATCTGTTTGTAAAAGTAGAATATGCATGGTCTTGTAGTTTTACAAATACGTAATAGTAATAATTAGTATGATTAAATTACTAAGTTTAATGATAGGTCTCATTTTCTTCCCTAAATAGATCTTTTGCTAGTACCAGAACTGCATTTTGCCATTCCAGTTGTTTTGCAATGACATCATCACAGAGGAAAGCAAACCGTAATGATTGATTTACATTACCTATTGCAGATTATTCTTTGTAACAGATTTTGTTAAAAGAACAAATTTGTAAAAAAGTATTCCAAAATATCAACAAAGGAAAATGCATGCTGTAAGGGAAGCAAGGGGTGGCCATTTTAGACTGCCACTGAACTCAGCTGTTCTGGAGGGGTTTCCTCTTTTGGATGCTATTACTCTTCCATATTAGATACCAGTAAGTATTAGATTTTTTTTTCGCCCCACCTCATAATAGATATTTCCTGGTAAATATTAGTTCAAGAAGTACAAAGGGCTTATTTTTATTTTTACTGATGAACAATTTTATCCCATTATCTCTTTTTTTTTCCCCAAGGATCACCACAACTGTTGCATGCAGCATGGATCTGACCAAATATCCGATGGATAAGCAGACGTGTACTTTGCAACTGGAAAGCTGTAAGACACTTAATCCTTATTATTTTTATACAATTAGAAAAATATCTGTGATCTTTTCCAAGGGCTACTGGATATTATTATCAAAGAGGCTAGAATTTTCAAAGAAGCCAAGGGACATTATGTGACCAGTCCCTGTTGAATTCCAGTAGTATCTATATACAAAGATAAATGCATAAGGCTCCACTGAATCTAGCATGTCAGTACTGAAATGCTGCCATACTATTAATGATTAAGCAAAAGCTCAGGAGATTAGCATAGGCTTGGTTTTGCAGCATATGCTGTAGTTATTCTGTTGATCTTCAGGGGGAGTTCTGTGAGCACTGAGACTTTTTCCAGCAGAGCCAAGAAATTTTTTTTTTTCTCTTTCAAATAGTATGTATATTTTTTCCAGAGGCACAATTCCTTTAGAAAAGAAAGAAATTAAAATAAGGCTTATTTATAATGCATAGAGTTCATATTTAATTAGTTTACTCTTTTACTAGGAAAAAAAGGTAATTACATAGACAATTCTGTTCTGAGATGGATATATGCAGATCCTTCCATGGCTTATTTAATTGTCTTTGTGCCAGTGTCCTGGGAAAAATTATCATCAATTGATGGATCAAGACTAAATATACTTTTATAGGTTCTCACTTTATCAATGTCCTCATAATTTTCATTAAAATATGCTCTCTAATACTTTGTAGACATGGTTGCTTTGCAAATACCCAAATGTGCATGTTTATAGTTAACTTTTTGCTATTATTCATACGATAAGACTCTATCAAAATATTTTTGCATGGGAGAACGTAAAAGGATAGGCAGTCCTGTAAGATGTAAATATATGCTCAAATATGTTTCAATACAAATTCAAAACCTTTTGGAAGGTTTTTCAGTAATTGGCAAGTTTTATTCTTTACCATTTCAGAAGTGTGTGGGTGTTCTTTATCTTTTGTTAGTAATGATCACTGCAGTTAGAAGATCACTGCAAAATTTCCTTTTAGACAGAAACACAAAGGAAATAAACCCAAAAACCTTCCTCCAGCAGGGCTCCCTCTAGAATCAGCAGTTATATAAGATCTTTTTAACAAGTATTGATTAGAATTAGAATTTAGATTTATCTCTAAATTATTTTCCTTTGGAAGAACGTACTGGTGAATCCGTGCATATGGAATTATATCAACTGCATTGCCTAATGAGTCATTTAATATTTTCTCTAGTTCAGGAATGAAATGTGTGTTCCACAGGAACCTGAAATTTATTTGACAGGATGAAAAAAAAGGAGAATTCCCTATATAATTAAAAATAATCATTTTTCAGAATGATTCCATCTGCTTTTTCAACAACACACAAGTGTCTCCTGTCCAAGGGGAAAACATAGTAATGTTTTCACAACTGCTCCCATGACATTGGTGTTTGATTTTGAGAAAAACAGATAGAAGCAATAAATGCAAAAGGAAAGAGTGTGCCTTTAGCTGTGGCCCTTTTTTCTTTGGTGCACTATAATACTTTCTTTTGCGTATGCTGGAACTGGTGTTTGCACCCTCATGAGATAGGCTACGTCAATTTATAGATGAATAATGACATCATCCCAGAATACTTCTTGAAAGTACCATTTCCTGGAATTAAGAATTGTGAATGGAAGCATACGTACACATCCACAGAAATACATTTATATGACATTGATAAATAAAATGTAAATTATATAGCAAATATTTGAGCTGAAACAAGGTGTTAAGCCTTTCCTTCAGTGATTACGAATGTAAAGACAAACATGACATGATATTATCAAGTAATGGCTTTATACAATAAAGCATCCCTAGTGGCCTTTACAATGTGCTATTCTGCTATTAGTAGTTAATAACATTTAGTGACTTATACTTTCTACACAGCAAAACACAATTCAGCCAAAATGTCTATTGTTTTTTTCCCCTGTTACTGCAACACTTTAGAAGGTAGTACAGGCATACATTAGGAGACAGAGGTGGCACTTGGAGTCTCTGTTCATATGGTAGATGTGACATTTGGGGACTTGGAGGGCTCCTGTCTCGGTTGGTGCTGCTGGGGGGTTCATGCTCTCTGCTGTGCGGCTGGGGACACCACCATTCATTCACACTGGGCTGAAGGCTTTTTTCCTCATTTTTTTCCTCCACACAGGCCTGCAGTCCAAATACATATTCATATTTTGGGCCGATCTCTGAAATTTTATTTCCTATTTAAACTTGTCCTTTAGGATTTATTCAGTGAAGAGCCATGTGAAGGCACTTAACTTGTGCTTGACAATCAGGGGAAATTAAAATTAGCAACAGAAGGGTAAAGAAACTCATTTGTATTAGGCATTATGAATGTTTAATCCGAAATTTACTATTCCTGTGGTTAACCCTGTTGACATCAGCTGCTCGTACTGTATCAATGAAGTACAGAAATGAGATATTATGGGCTTGAGGAATTAGTTAGAATGAAAACTCAGTGTCATGTAAAGAGAATAGAGATTACTTGTAGAAGCCAAATAACATGGCTTAAGGATTTTGTCTCTATAAACTTTTAAAACATTTTATAATTAGTAAAATATTAATCCCCTGAATAAAGAAGGGTGAGCACTGTGCTGTTTAACTTTACTGACTATTGGGAAGATTCTCTTCATGAAAATTCTTCACAAGTAAGAGATTTGGAATTAGTATTTTCAAAGAATTTTCATAGGAAGGATCACCAAAACCTGTTAATTGTTCAGCTAATGAAAATACTGATTCTATTAAAGCCAAACAATCTCCATTTGAAACTATGCTTGTTATCACCCATCCAGGCATCAAGAGTTTCTCCCATCTCGCATAGCTTGGAAGACTCAATATCTTGTGAAAAATAAATAAGAATTTACTGTGGTGCTTTCCAGTTATTTGGACTTTATTTAAATATCTGCAGTTCGTTTGTACTGAAAGGAAGTAAAATGAATCCATGCTTGGAGTCATGCATAAAAACTGCTTCTACGAACATCTTTGTTTGACTGAGGACAATGCAATCGTTTGTTTATAGGAAATGTTACTTTTATTTTTAATCTCCCAAATCTGGGAAATTTCCCAGTGTGTAGTTTTGGGGAATCAAGAATTTAGCTTGGACATGCATGCTTTTGGCTTAGTCTTTTGACACAGCAGTGTTTTGGCTTTAATTGCTATAAACGTGATAATGTGAGCAGAGATTCCTGATTATGGTACCTTTTCAGAAAACTGCCAGTGATATTGAAAACAAGATTTACATTTAAAGAATGTTCATGGAAAGACGTTCCAGGTGAAATAGTCCTTTTAATTGGTAACCAGCACAGTGTTTCCTTGACATGAAATTTCTAAACTCCTGTTTTTCCTACATTAAGTGTATGTAGGAAATATATTATTTTTTGTCATTGCAAGAACCAAAGCCATTAATGTAAAAATATTGAAATGCTCTTTTTTATTTTAATGCATGTTTTTTTCTGTGATTCTAGACCTTTATTCTTTTTGCAACATATACCCTTGTGCAACTTAGTGCGTTATTTTCTCACACAGTAATTTGCTTACAATTGACTGGAGTCTAAAAATAACCATCTGCTCGTGTTTCTGTCCGCTAAGCTTAGCTATTAACTTGCACAATATAAGTCTGTCAAATACAAAAATGATTGATCTAAGTAAGCTAAAGGAAAAGATGTTCAAATGCTCCCTGTTAACGTGTAAATTACATTAACATAATCTTGAATTAATCATATACACTAGTCTGAAAATTGCCTGCCTTTTAATATAATGGGAAGAAAGCTACAGAGGTATTTTATCTATGATTGCACCGCATATTGATAAGTGTGTGCAAAATAGAGTTGCCTTTTGACAGATGATTCACGTCCTGTCTCAGCTCCTAATTACTACTTGAAGGTTAAGAGGAAGTCTCCTGGGGCCCCTGAAGTGTGTCATGCTGTTGAGCCTACAGAAACATCAGCATCTAAGCTGGTGTCCTTGGGAAGCGTCCAAGCTCCTAAGCCGAAGTGTCGTCCCAAGTGACGACCCGAGCCCAGCTCAGAGCACAGCGCCAGCACACAGCAGCCCTGCTGCTCTCCTCACCGCTTCATTTCTGTGGGAACGAGGACCAAATGCACTGCGTCGAGAAACAGCAGTCTGGGATGCAACAAAGGGCACATATAATGTGTAGTCCAAATGCTGGCAGCGCTGTAATTCATAGAAACTTTTATTTCTTGAAAGCTTAATAGCTTTTGCCTTTAGAATACCATGTGGTACTAATCTCTTTTATTAGTTTATGTCATCTATACTAGAATAAAACATATAAAAAAGACCACCTCCAAAAAAGTCAGCTTTTAAATTGTAAGACTTCGCATGTTATTGGGAGCTTTGTTGCGAGCAAGCATTATGTTCTGCCAAAACCCGTCATTGTTTATGTCTAATTGTACTTACAGACAGACGAATAAGAAACAGCTGAACCATAAGTGGGCTCAACACAAATTAATTATTGTGTAAAATAAACACTTTTGTTGGCTTGTGTATCACTACAGGGGGTTATAACATCAACGATGTCATGTTTTACTGGACTAGAGGAAATGATTCAGTTAGAGGTCTGGACGCACTACGACTGGCACAATATACAGTAGAAGACCACTTTACCTCTGTATCCGAAGCGGTCTATGAGACAGGTAAAAACACCCTTCTAACACTTTGTAGGTACAGTTTGGAATATGACTCTGGAAACAGAACAGCGTTAAGGAACTGAGCACATTGCTTTCTCTTAGGATGACAGTTTTCATGTTCTGCTATATAACGTTCTTGAAACCGTACATACTTTTCCAGACGTTACCAGCAGAGAGCCAGCTAATGTAAAGATTGAGAGTTTCTGAGCACTTTCTTGGAGGCTACGCGTTATCTAAAGAATGATAAACAAGAGACGTACTACTTCTTCCACATAATGTCAGGGAGAGCTCTTGTGATGTAAGAAGAGCCTGCAAGATGGGCATTTAAATTGGAGAGAGACTAGGGACCCTGGGTACCCAGCTCAGAACCTTTCCCAGCCTTCCTGGAAATAGCCACTCCGTCTTTATTAGGCAAGTCAAAAGCCTGTGTTCTGCCATGAAAAGTTCTGTGAAAATGCTGGGTGCTTTCACAGCTGCAAGAAGTTGGGTTTCATGGTTAAGGCTTGTCAGAGTTGCTCTTTACCTATGGCAGACCCTGTCCAGCCTGGTGGGCAACAGAGCGCAGTTTGCCCAGGCTGAGGTTCCTCTGCCTGGGGAAGGGTCAGAAGCATTTCCACAGACCTGCTCTTCTGCTGATCTTAGGAAACTGCTGTGGAAAGATTCCTCTGATTGCAGGACTTTACCTCAAGAAAAATTCTGCTCCTATTTATTTTCCAGAGATTTCAAAAGGGCTTTCAAAGAGTTCAAGACCTGCCAAACTTGCTTTATGCTCTTTGAGTTATTCATAGGTCCTTCACTGCTGTTCTTCACTGTGTACTCAGTTTCTCTTCTGCTCAAGTCAACTTGCCATCTGAAAGAGTGATCTTTAAATGAAGACACATACAGCTTTGAAGGCTTTGCAGGCAAAGCTGTAGTTTCACCAGAGGATAGGTTACTAATTCTGAATCAGAGAAATGTAGTTTCTCTATTCCATTGTTGGGCATTTCTGCTTTAATAATTCAATGCAGAGAAACTTTATACTCTAATTTCAGGTGTTAATTCAGGGTAACAGTCAAAGTTCTTTAAATAGATATAAAAGTAGAAATGAAATACATGCTAGCAGGCTCCAGGATCACACAGTGTCTTGCTACTTACATAAGTGACATCTGCTTGCCTTCCTTCTCTTTACAGCTTCTGGGTAAGCAACATCAGGTTCAATCAAAGGAGAATAATCCTTTATGGCTGTTCTGCCCAGAAGGGTACTAGGACCTGTTCACCATACAGGAAAGAGGAAGAGGAAACCTGCCTAATACCACCTTCTATCATAGAGTCCAGACTCAAAAGCCAAAAAAAGTTCTATTATTTTTTTACCAAATGGAATAAAACTAATTTCCAATTATAACTGAAGAGGTACGATCAGATGAACTGTGCTCTTCTTTTCAGTAAATGATGCTGTACTCTTCCGTTTATGTTGGCATTAATCATGTGTATAAAGTCAAAAGCCACTTTTTCTTTTAATTATACATTATAACACATGCAACTTAAATTTGATTAAAGTTTCCCACACCTGCTTGTTTCAATTCTCTTGTTCAAGAAAGCCACGTTATCAAGTGCTATGCGGTACTTTTAAAATGGAATCTCATCATCCTCTTAATTTGCTGTTGAGTCATTATGAATTAGGTGCTGTTTTCTACAGATTTTTTTTTTTGGAAAGCAGTGCCTACTGTAGCCCATATTAAAAGAAAAAAACAACCAGATTATGGAACTGTATAATCAATTTAGAAATGAAAAATGATGCTTTGCATTTCCTTAACACCATTAATAGATATCTGAGAGTAATTTATAAATAACAGTTACATTATAAATAACAGTTACTCACAAGGCTAAAGCTAAAGATATGAGAGAAGAGCTGTGTGTAGTATTTTCTAACACAGCAAAAAAAGCAATCAGGATTTTACACTCTGTGAACTTGAATAGCCAGTACAGCTGCTGTGCAAGTGAAATATCGTACAACAATGCAAACCCTAAGTTCGCATACAGCCACTGACAGAGCCAAATTTAAAATGCGGTCAGCAAAATTCCTGCATAAGTAACTTCAGTAAATTTAAGAAAAGGACATTGTAGATTAATCTTGTTTATAGAACAGCATGTATCACATAATAGTAATCACATTATTGTTACCACATAATAGTAAGCCATTTTGAATAATGTTAGCTAGACTGCTGGCTGGTGTTTGGTGTTGATTTTGTTTTGGTACAGACCAATTTCATTTTGGACATATTTAAATTGATTGCTAGAACCACATCCTACATGTCTTTTAACTTTAGTCCTTATTCTGCATACACTGGTACACTCTTGGACCCCAAAACCACATATATGCATCAGTGGCTGCGGGGTTTTTATTTTAGCTGTCTAGCCAACACCACCTGCATTCTCAGAGTAATAAGTAGTGATACAAAAAGCTTGCCTTTCTTATTGGAAAAGCATAAAAGCAATGAAGGACTGTTACAGTCTAGCTGTTTGTGTAAATAATCATAGAAATAAGGCTGAAATACACTTTAAGAATTCATTTAATCTATTCTCATGTTGCAAGGCAAGGTCATCTATATCTACAGCCTACTTCCTGACAGATGTTTCTAGGAGTTAGACAAACCTCCAAGGGGTCTGCTTCACCCTCCCTAGATGATTTTTTTCCTGCTGATTATTACATGCATATTTTCCTCATGTCTAATGTTGCTCTCCCTTGCTACATTTCAAACCCGTTATGTGATATAGAAAACAAATTTCCTGCTATTTTTCAGCAGCCCTTTCACTATTTCAGGACAGATATACATTTTCTCAGACCTGCGCTTTCCCTCTTTTTAATTCACGTAAATAGTTTCTTAGATCTCCTGTCTTTGCTAGTGTTCTCGCATCAAAATTCTCTTGTCTTTGCTGATAGACAGCACCCAAAAGTGGGTACCCTGTTCCCATCGGATGTCCTCCATAAAGGGAAGGGTTTACTTCATGCATGTCATGAAATCCGTTCCTCTCTGTCCATTCTGGGTTGATAGCTGCTTTTCTTGCAGACAATTGTTGTGCATTTTCGACCTTGTTCAGCTTGCGATTCCTTCTAGTACCCCACCTTCTCTGTTGCCCTGTAGCCACATACTCCCTGTGCTCTGTTTAGGGAGCTAGTAATTCCCATCTGAGTGCAGGACTTTGTACTTGCTTTTGTTGAGTTGCGTCTTGTTTTACTCAGGCTGATAGTTGTTGAGATAATTTTGAACTCTATTCCTGTTCTCCAGTGTGCTAATGCTCCTTTCTTAAAAGACACTTTGTATGTCATCATGTTTGTTAGTGAGCAGTACTGGGCACAGGACAGACCGCACGTGTTCCCACTTGATAAATGCTTCTGTTTTCACAGCAAGTGATAGCTAATTAATCTCAATTAACATTTTTAATTGGAGAAAGAAGAAAAAGCATCATTTAATAGTTGAGGCTAATTGGCTGTTGATAGCTTTTCTTCTGGCCAGAAACTTTCCTTAAATCTTGCTCTCACTACTGCAACCTTCCTGCTAAGTCTGCAGCAGCAGCAGCAGCATTGAAGAGGCTCAGCTTGCTCGGATCTGGTCTAACACTTGAGTCTTCAGCCTGAGCCCAGAAGGCAGGGAGAGTTATGCCAGCCAGTCAGGGCCCTCAGTGCACTTCCTGCTTAGAAAACTGTGAAGTCATCAAAGTGGCGTATTTGAATGGTATTATTTTGGCAGAACAGAGAGAAAGAAGAGACAAGAGCATAAAGTCAGTCTCCTCTCCTTGATGCACAAAGACAAGACATTTGCCCTCTTGAAAAAGACTGCAAATGGAGCTGGCTGCTGTTCCTTGTTTGCAGCCACTGCCAGAGTTTTGATGTCTATCACAAATTCTGCTTTAGCCTCCCTGGCCTAGAGGCCTCATCAGACCTTGTTTGGCTACGCAGTGTGGAAACTCTGCTGACTCCTGGCCACTCCATGTTACTGGCTTCTCAGGTGGGAGGTCATGACTAAGCCAGCAATGAGTTGCTCTCATTTGTGATTAGTGATCTGAAAATCAAAAAGTGTATAAACTACAGAGGGTGTAGAAGAGTGTATAAATATAACAGACACCTACACAGAGTGTATGTTCATCAGTCAGTCTTTCTCTCAAAATAGAGGCACTACCTTGCTTTGCCCTAGAGGCCCATCTGCAGTTTCCCAGGGCTCAGGAGATTTCTGAGTTAGCAATCAGACTTTTCTAGGATTTTCAGTTCTTTTTTTTTGTGGTATGGTACACCAAGTAACTTCTCTCATTCCCTTTGTCAGTTCTTTTATAATCTTTAATTTCTTTTCAGTTGTTATTTCTGAGAACATCTTCTTTGCCAAACAGGGTTTACAAACAATCTCAGAACTGTATTCATTATAATCTTATCTGGTGAGTCTGATCAGCCTCACCTAAGATTCAAGCAATTGCATATGCATATATAGCTGTTACCATGTTATGTTCAACTTACCTGTCTGAGCTCATATAAACACTCTTCATAAGCAAGGCTTTCCACTTGAGTTGCTCTTGAAAAGTTTTCTATCATAAGTTGTTTCTGTGATACTTCTGCAATGTAGAACAGTTTAGAAAGAAAGCAGTTATGCAAAATGCATAGAGAAAGTTGCATTTACCTATGTTTTTGTTACTGTAATGAATGGAATGAATATCAATGATACTAAGAAAAGGCATTCTCCTGTTAACTTCTGGGAAGTTCTTCGTAGTATAGAGAGAAATACACATAAACACCTGTCAAATTTCTGTGGCATAATTTTTGTAAGTTTTTTTTTACAGGTAAGCTAAATGGATAAATATGTCTGTACACAAACACTACATGAAAGGGTTTGTTTCATTCCTAGGAAACCTGAATTTCTAACTCATTTTTTGTAAAGCGTTTTCTTCAAGATGAAACATATGTTGAGAAGCCTGGTCTGATCTTTCATTTCCTTTCAGAGTTCACCTTTGAAGAACAAGTAGGAAAAGAGGTTGTTTATAAGATCTTGACTGTGAAGAACAGAAATCTGATTGTTCTCTGAAGGAGGGACAAAGGAGCTGTAATAACATATTAACCGTATATATTGACATACTTAGCATCCTACATCAGTCAGAGGATTGCATTTCAGTTGTACAGCTTATTTGTTGGGTAAAAGTGAGGACACTACCCATTCTTTAATGCATGTGTTCATTGTGAGCAAGCAATAAAAACCTGCATAACTGAAACTTACATTCTCAGCACATAGTTAAGGCAGTAAATTTTTTTTAAAGTCTTTGCCATACTGTGCCTTTAAAAGGTGCAAGAAGAGAAGAAAATGATGCATTGGTGAAGTTATACCGACGCCCTTGTGTGAGATGTACATTACACATTTTAGCTGGCACCCAAGGGGTTAGCATACATATTTCATGACAGAGAAGAATGTGCTCTTTGTGCCTGACTGCATACCCCTGTGCAGGATACCGAAGTGCTTCTTACATAAAGAGTGATGTGGAGCAGTCTTTTACTGGAGTAGAGTTCATCAGAAAGTACACAGAAAGTAAAGATGCTCCCATCCTCTAACACTAGAGTGGAAGTTAGGAGCTGCTGACCGTGTTCGTAGAGCATCAGTCCTTCCTTCAGACGCCTCTGCTGTGACCGTCTGCTGCTCCGAGGGCAGCAGGAAAGAGCAGAGATGCAGCGTTCTGCGATCAGCTGGGAACAGATGCCACGGAAAAATGGAATAATCATAAAATGGATGATCTAGGGTGATAAGGAAGGCTGTTTATTGAGGTTTATTTCTTAGGCAGCACAGTAATAGTCAGTGTTGACAAAATCAGCAGTATTATGGCAAGATTTGTACCAACTGTCAGATAGGCAGTGTTCTAAATAAGAGTATTGTTTTTAGAAGCAAAAAGCCAAACTTCAAAGACAAGTTAGAAAGAGGAATAAACTGGCTTTTCTTGCCTTCAGGAAGATCTGTCTTAGAGCTAGGCCTATACCTGCTCAGCTACTGGGAAAGAGTCTGTGCTGGTATAACTTTTATAATACTGAAACAAAAGTAGTCAGCTGGAACCAACTGAAATTTGTTTTTTTTTACCTCTTTCTACGGTACACTTTTTTTTTTTTTTTTTTTTTTAAAAAAAGCAGTAGGGGGGGTTAGGGTGGGTAGGGGGGCTATAGTCTGATACTGTCTAGTTTAATATTTTTGCCCTTTAGAAAATTTCGAAAACCCCAAGAAACCTCTTTTAATTTTTTT
>Ga0181612_168384_pt1 | contig 12629 bp, 13 predicted proteins | sample HoacroProtozoa21_FD_119630 | JGI IMG/M metagenome (GOLD analysis project Ga0181612, IMG submission 119630) | Hoatzin crop microbial communities from Cojedes, Venezuel. Combined Assembly of Gp0051906, Gp0051904, Gp0051908 | reverse complement strand
GTAGGCGTCGGTGTTGGCGTCGATCAGCGCCTGGCCGTCGGCCAGCTGCTGTTCGCCGGCTGCGTAGTCTGCATAGCCCTGTGCCAGCTGAGCTTCGCCGTCGGCCAGCTGCTGAGCGCCCTCTGCCAGCTGCTGCTGTCCGTCTGCATAGGAGACGAGACCCGCTTCGTAGGTGCCGACGCCGTCGAGATAGGTCTGTTCGTTCTCCATCAGCTGGTCGAGACCGTCCATCAGCTGATCGATTCCCACCATGGCCGCGTCGTAATCCTGCGTCTTGTATTCCATCAGATTGTTGGCGTCGCTGAGCCCGCTCTTTCCGTACACCAGACCCAGAATACCGGCAAGGATCAGACAGATGCTGATCAGCGCAAGTAATGTCTTTTTCATCCGATTGTTCTCCTCATAATATAAAAGATCGATCCGCCGCTGCGAGAGGATCGTCCGGGACCATTATAAAAAGACGCCGGTTTGCCGGACAACCATCAGATCGCGGTCGACTGTCGGTTCTCCGACAGATTCGGGGACGGCGTACGAAATTTGGTGATAATGACGAAAAAACGGAGATCGGCATGAGACCGATCTCCGTTTCGGTATTCAGGTTCTTTCGTCATAGGAGCTGTATGCCAGCCGGTCGTTTTCAAACCGTGCCGTCATCCAGGCATTGCTGCCGTCTTCTCCGTCCCAGTAGTAGATCCTCACGGTCAGGCCGGCTTCGGAGGTTTCATACATCAGCATGCCCTCGCCGCCGCAGACGGTGCAGACTTCGCCGTAACTCATGCCGTCGGCAATCTGTGAGTACTGCTCCTGCGTAACTGCTACTTCGCTGGGATCATACAGGTACTGGGCCTTGCCGCTGGCAACGCCCTCTTTAAAAGTGACGGTGCCGTACTGCAGGGGAGAGCCGGTCGAAGAGTACCAGTGATACATCTCGTAATTTTCATCGCTTGCTTTGGACAGTTCTCCGGCATCTCCCATGATGCCTTCGACCTGCGCCTTCGTCATACCGAGCTCTACGCTCATAAATTTATCGTAGGTGATGCTGCCCGGAACATCCGTTGCTGTGTTCTCTCCGGAATTACTGCCCGCAAATACGGACCAAAGCACTGCCGCCGCCGCGCAGAGCAGCACGACCGCCGCAAGTCCCAATGTGATCTTCAGTGATTTTTTCATAATGGTCATCCTTTCTCTGATCGCTGCCGGCAAACAGATTTTTGTTGTCGGCGTCATTATTGCTCAGAAAAAAGTGTGGGACAACCATTAGAATCCGCGAAGCTGTCGATGTTCCGACAAAACGAAATAGATTGATGGGATTTCGACATTGCCGCGCGCCGGCTGCCGCCCCGGATCCGCAGGGAAAGAACTCAGCCGAATTCCGGCAGACAGTGCATCTGGGTCTTGCCCAGCACCCGGAAACCCTCCGCGTGCCGGCTCAGGGTCCGGATCCCCAGATCCAGATCCCGGATCTTCAGATAGGAAAGCAGCGCCTTCGTATCCGGCACGCCTTCCGGAAACTGGCTTTCGTGACAGGCCAGTGCCTTTTTCTGCGCTTCGGTATAACCGGAAGTCTTCACGAACCGGTTGGGCTTTGCCGTCATGTAGAAGGCCACCGCCTCCGCCGGGACGCTTCCGGCCCCGTACTGCGCCATGATCTCCGGATGAGAGGCAAAGAAGGCAAGTTCCCGGACCGCCTCTCCCACGTTCCGGTGGTCGGCATGGCATTCGCTGTCCACGCAGGGGTCCGGCGCGAAGAGGATCTCCGGGGAAAACTCCCCGATCACTCCGGCGATGCCGCGGAGAAGCTGCGAGCGGTCATACAGTCCGCCGTCGGACAGCTCCAGAAACCGTACATCCCGCACTCCAAGCACCCGGGCCGAGGCGAGAGCCTCCTTCTTTCGAAGATCGGCCAGCTCCTGTGCACTGATTCCGGCGGGGGCATTGGTAAAGCCGAAGCGTCCGTCGGTGCAGATCAGAAAGCAGATCTCCTTTCCCTCCGCCGCCAGCTTGGCGACGGTGGCGCCGGCACCGATCTCGATATCGTCGGGGTGGGGACCGACAAACAGACAGCGCCGAAACTGCTCCACCTTCGGCAGGGGAGCGGCCAGACGCAGAATGGTTTTGGAAAGGATCATGACGGGACCTCCGAATTAATTTAATAGTAGTAGAAATATTATATCATGACATATATATAAGAGAAGACAAAGATCCGGCTTGACACCGGCGCCGGAGATAGGGGAAAATGAGGACAGAATCCGAAAAAAGGAAAGAGGTGCTCTCCGTGAACAGAACTCTGCGTATCGTTCTGGCTCTGCTGGGGATCCTGCTGGCGGCTTTCTGTCTGTATAAGGCCAACAGCGGGCTGGATGTCTACGCCGTGATGCCGGAGAGCGGCACCTTTACCGATGCCTCCCAGCTGGCAAACTATCTGGAGCTGGGATACTTTGAAGCAGACCCCGGCCCCATCAGCATCACTCCGGCGGTACTCAGCACTGAAGAAGGGCAGAGGGAAGTGTCCCTGGTGACGATCCGGGGCTGGGAATCCAATCTCTTTTTCGTCTGCAACGACTGGGGATCGTGCATGAAGGCCGGAAACAACAAGGACAGCTCCTACCTGCGGCGGGTCCGAAAAGTCCTCACCGAAAACATTCCGGAGGGCAGCGCCGTCGTGCTGGCGGGCCACAGCCTCGGCGGCATGGTGGCCCAGCAAATCCTGGCCGATCCCGACATGCAGGAAAGGTATGAATTTCTTTATACCGTCACCTTCGGCTCTCCCGTCACCATGTACGGGTATGAGAAGGAAGGGGAGATCCGGATGCTGGGAGATCTCGGCGACAGCGTCATTGCTCTGAGTACCGATACCCGGAAACACTATAACGACACCTTCTATACGATCCAGAAGGAGGACGCCGGCATCGACGGCAGCTGGGAATCCCATATGAATTCCTATATCCGGCAGTCCGTCTGGGGCGGTTACGACGTGCTGGGCGTCGAAGGAGGCACCGCTTCCCTGACTCTCGACTCCTCCCAGCGGACCTTCTATTCGTCCAAGCGATGGGCGAAATAAGCCGAAATTAGAAAAATTAAGTGTTAATTCTGTGACAGTCCACCATTTTTGAGGTGGGCTGTCTGTGCTTTTTGACGGTTTTTTCGAGAAATTTGCGGAAAACGGTTGACACGGCACGAAAATCTAATAAAATATATCTTGCAAGATATATGATTTTGAGCGGGAGCGATGATCATGAACGAAACCGGAAGAAAACAGAGCCGCTGGATCCCGGAAGAAGGGGTAAAAAACCTGGTCTTTCTGGGAGAAGCCGGATGCGGAAAGAGCGAAGCCGCGGTGAACGCCGCCATGGAGCTGGCCGCGTCCCAGGATCGTCAGGTCCACTTTTTCGATATGGACATGACCAAGCCTCTGTTCCGCTCCAGAGATGTCTGCCAGCAGATGGAGCAGGCGGGCATCACGGTCCATTTTGAGCAGCAGTTCATGGATGCCCCCACCATGGTGGGCGGCCTGCAGACGCTGCTTGAAGATGACAGCAGTCTCGTCATCATGGACGTGGGCGGCAACGACACCGGCGCCCGGGCCATCGGCGGATACGTCATGAGCCTGCGCAGACCCCACACGGCGGTCTGGTACATGGTCAATCCCTACAGACCCTGGTCGGCGGATCTCGAGCACATCGACGGGACCCTTTCCGCTATCCTCGGCGTCTCCCATCTTCAGATCGCAAACCTGCATTTCCTGGGCAACCCCAATCTGGGCGTGCACACCACGGCGGACGAAGTCCGGCAGGGCATCGAGAAGCTGCGGGAAATGTTCGAGGGGACCGTGGAGCTGGAAGGCTTCTGCGTCCACGAGGATCTGATAAGCGAAATGGATCCGGAGCTGGATCTTCTGCCCCTTCGGCTGTATCTCACCTACGAGTGGGAGCTGGAGGACTGAATAAGCGCACAAAACCTTTATATATAACGTAAAAAAAGAAAGACAGGCAAAAAACAAAGGAGGCAGCTGTTATGCCAATGATCAAAGTTGTCAGCGAGCGATGCAAAGCCTGCGGCTACTGCATCAAATTCTGCCCGAAGAACGTGCTGGAGTTCGGCACGGAAGTCAATGCCAAGGGTTATGAATATGTGCAGCCGGTCCGCATGGAGGACTGCATCGGATGTGCCACCTGCGGACGTATGTGTCCGGACGGGGCCATTGAAGTGTACAAGTAAGGAGGGACATGCAATGGGAAGAATTTTCATGAAGGGCAGTGAAGCCATGGCCGAAGCGGCCGTGCGCGCAGGCTGCCGGTTCTTTGCGGGATACCCGATCACTCCCCAGAACGAGGTCCCCGAGTATTTTTCACGTCGTCTTCCGGAAGTGGGAGGCACATTCATCCAGGGTGAATCCGAAGTCGCTTCGGTGAACATGGTCTACGGAGCCGCTTCCGCAGGCATGCGCGCCATGACCTCTTCCTCCAGCCCCGGAATCGCACTCAAGAGCGAGGGCATCAGCTACTGCGCCAGCGCACGCATCCCCATGGTCTACATCAACATGGCACGCGGCGGCCCCGGCGTCGGCAGCATCCAGCCGGCTCAGATGGACTACATGCAGGCAACGAAAGCCTCCGGCAACGGCGGTTTCCAGATGCGCGTGTTTGCTCCGTCCACCGTGCAGGAAGCCGTAGATATGGTATACAACGCCTTTGATTATGCAGATAAAGACCGCAACCCGGTCCTGATCCTGGCCGACGGCGTCATCGGCACCATGATGGAGCCGGTGGAGATGCCGGAAATGAAGAGCGACGAAGAAGTCAAGGCCATTCAGGACAGCAAGAAGAGCTGGGCATGCATCGGACACGGCAAGGACGTGGAGCGTGCCTGGATCCAGCCCGGACAGTGGGATACCCACGTACAGCAGCAGTGCAACGAAGAAGCCGCTGCCCTGTATGAGAGCTGGAAGAGCGAAGCCGAGTGGGACGAGCACTGCCTGGAAGACGCCGAGATCGTCATTGCCTCCTACGGCATTTCCGGACGTATCTCCGAGTCCGCGGTGGACCGCCTGCGTGCCGAAGGCATCAAGGTCGGCCTGCTCCGTCCGAAGACGGTCAACCCCTTCCCCTATGAAGCCTTTGACAAGCTCGACTACTCGAAAGTCAAGGCAGTACTGGATGTTGAGATGTCCATCCCGGCCCTGTTCCTGCACGATGTGGAAGCCGGCGTCAAGGGAAGATGTCCCATCGAGACCTGTCTGTGCTCCGGCGGCAACATCATGAGCCGTTCGAAGGTCATGGACGCGGTAAAGAAGATCTGGGAGGCGAAATAATATGGAACTGGTCTATAAGAGAACAAGCACCATCTATGAGGACAAAGTCTCCGGATTCTGCCCCGGATGCATGCACAGCACCGTCATGAAGCTCATCGGCGAAGTCCTCGAGGAGATGGACGTGGTCGACCGCACCGTTTGCACACTGGGCATCGGATGCTGCGGCCTGCAGATGAACTATATGAACTACGACAACATCACATCCCCCCACGGCCGTGCCTGCGCCGTGGCCACCGGCATCAAGCATGCCAGCCCCGACTCTCTGGTCTACACCTACCAGGGCGACGGCGACCTGGCATCCATCGGTCTGGCAGAGACCATGTCCGCTGCCAACCGCGGTGAGAACATATCCGTTATCTTCATCAACAACGGCATCTACGGCATGACCGGCGGCCAGCTGGCCCCGACCACGCTGATCGGCATGAAGGCCTCCACCGCACCGAAGGGCCGTATCGCGGAAGAGCACGGCTACCCGATGCATATGTGCGAGATCCTGGACAAACTGGAAGCTCCGGTATACCTGGAGCGCACCAGCTGCAACAATCCCGCCAACCTGATGAAGACCAAGAAAGCGATCCACAAGGCTTTCCAGAATCAGCTGGACGGCAAGGGCTTCTCCATGGTGGAGATCGTCACTTCCTGCCCGACCAACTGGGGCCTGGAGCCGCTGAAAGCGCTGGACTTCCTGGAAGAGAACATGCTCAAAGAGTTCCCTCTGGGCGTCGTGCGTGACCGTTAAGAAGGAGGAAGAAGCATATGGAGACCAATCTTTGCGTAGCCGGATTCGGCGGACAGGGCGTCATGACGCTGGGCAAGTTCCTGGCACAGGCCACCTGCGAGTCCACCGACAAGAATGTGACCTTTTTCCCGTCCTACGGTGCAGAGCAGCGCGGCGGCACCGCCAACTGCTATGTGGTCATCTCCGATGAAATGATCGGCGCCCCGATGAGCGAGGAAATGGACGACCTGATCGTCATGAACGGCGCTTCCCTGGACAAGTTCCTGGACAAGCTGAAACCGGGCGGAACCCTGTTCGTCAACTCCTCCATCGTGACCCAGGAGATCCCGAGAGACGACGTCACCGTCGTAAAATGCCCCGTCACGGAGCTGGCTCTTCAGCTGGGCAACGCCAAGGTCCTCAACATCGTCATGCTGGGCGTATACCTTGGATACACCGACGTCATCGAGCCGTCCATCGTATGGCAGTTCGTCGAAAAGAAACTTGGCAAGAAGCCGGCCCTGCTGCCGCTGAACAAACAGGCCTTCGAACAGGGCCTGCAGCTGGGCAGAGAAGCCAAGGCTTCCTGAATAAAACAACCTGTCTGGATCCTACCTCCCCCTCAGGAAACAGAACACGAAATAAAAGCCGCCGGAGCCTTCGCTCCGGCGGTTTCGTCATACCGGCCCCTCCGCACAAAAGAAGGCGTGTGTACTTGACGGCATCTGAAGATATAAGATACAATGATATACAGTTTGAAGGATCTGTATAGAAGGAAAAAACAGAATAACTTATTTTACTGAGGGGAAGGAGATTTCCGATATGAAAAAATGGATGGCCGTCATTCCCGCCGCCGTGGCAGCCGGCGCTGCCGCACTGATGATGACGAAGAAAGATTCCGATTCTCCGGCGAAGAAGGATTCCTCCGGAAAAGCAGCTTCCGGCGGAAAGAAGGAAAAAGCCGCTGCACCGAAGGCCCTGAAGCTGGCCGAGTACAGCTTTGCCTCGGGATACAAGGATGCCAAGACCGTGCTCGTATCCTTCCAGTATGACTCGAACATCGCCGACTACAGCGTCATTTCCGAAGAGTACCTGTGCGAGACCGACGACTCCCACGCGGGCGTGCTGCACGGATATGAGATCGATATGCAGGTGGAATACGCCGCTTATTATCACGGCGAGGATTTCGCCGCCATGACCAAGGACGTGCAGGAGCGCTTTAAAAACGTTCAGGACATGACCGCCGGCGGAAACACCGGCATCCGCTACTTTAACGGCAACAAGATGTGCCTGGCCTTCCCCGTGGAGGGAAGCACGGCCGACTATGTTCTGATCAGCGTGCTGCGCAAGGGCGACAAGGCCGACGAATACGAGGCCCTGCCGGAACTGGATGAGCTGCAGGACATCCTGAAGACCCTGCAGATCAAAGCCGAATAAGAGTTAACAAAACCGAAAAGATCGGATCATCCTTCGGGACGATCCGATCTTGTTTTTTCCGATATTTTTCAGGCCAGCACGTTTTTGCAGAAGCTGCGGAACATGGTGGCGGTCTCCGCTCTGGTGGCGGTGTCCTTCGGGGCGATGAGGTTTCCGGGACGTCCGGAAATAAGACCCTCGGCCACGGCCCAGGAGACGTTCTCCGTTGCCCAGCTGCTGATCTCGCCCGCGTCGGAATAGCCCGTCAGATCTGCCTGCGCGTCGGTGTTTTTCGCTTTGTAGTTTGCGTAGCTGCGAAGCATGGTCACCAGCTGCTCTCTCGTCACGTCGGCATCGGGGGCGAAGGTCCCGTCGCCCATGCCGGCTACCACACCGCTGGCAGCGGCCCACTTCACGGGATCGGCATACCAGGCGTCCTCCGACACATCCGCAAAGGAGGAGGCCCCGGTGATTTCCGGCTTTCCGTCCAGCGCGTAGAGCATGGTAACGATCTGGGCGCGGGTGACGTTTTCGTTGGGGGCGAAGGTGGTGTCGCTCATGCCCGTCATGATCCCGTTTTTCAGCACATAGTCCACCGGTTCATGGTACCAGGCGGAAGTATCCAGATCCGTATACTTTGCGCTGGGGCAGTCGGTCTCGACGGAAGAGCCGTCGTCTTCCGGCAGCACGCTGAGGATCTGCTTTGCCATGTACTGATGACCCTCGGCATCCGGGTGCGGGTTGTAGCCGGAATCGTCCAGTGTCAGAAAGGCGATGAACGGGATCGTGACCTTGTCGCCGATGAGGGTCGTGCCCATGACGTCGGCAAACTTGTACCGGTCGGCGCCGTATTCGTCCTGCAGGGACTTCATGTAGCTGTTCATGGCTTCATAGAACAGGTCCAGGATCCTCCAGGGATTGAAGCCGGAGCCTGCCGGAATATCCCAGCCCTCGAAGGTGTTCATATCGCCCACCGCCACGATGGTGATGTCGGGATTGAGCTCATAGATCTGATCGATAATGGCCCGGAAGTTCGTAAAGTAGTCGGTGAGAAGCTTCGGGACAACGGAAGCGAGCATGGAGGCATAGGTTCCGATGTTCACGCATTTGTGGATCAGGATCTTCAGGTTCGCGATGACGCCTTCCACCGTGCCGAATTTCTCCAGCTCATAGGCCCAGATGGCGTCGAAGTCTTCCAGTTCCAGATCCTCCGGCACGTCGTCCAGCCAGTAGAGAAGAGCGGCGTACTGGGGATACCAGACGTCGTTGAGTCCGATCTCCACCGATACCAGATCCGAATTTCTGATCGCGTTCTGGAAGGTGGGACGAAGGGAAGTCAGATAGTCCTTGTCGTAGTGGCCTTCGGTGACCAGCTGCAGGGCATTTTCCGTGATCCAGTCTCCGTCGTAGTCGTTATCCAGACAGTATCTCAGGTCCGCCGAGCGGAAGGCCGGCGTGCCCAGAGGATAGTAGTTGTCCGCTTTCACCGCGTCCGCGACGATGGCGCCGTAGGAGCCTTCGATCCGCCGGGGTGACAGATACAGTTCGTTATACTGATTGTATTCCGGAAGACCCCAGCCGGAGGCCAGGCTGTCGCCCAGAACCGTATATCCTTCGTAGTGCTTGACGTTTTCCGCCGTGGCGGCGCCGGCACAGGGAGCCAGCAGAGCCGAGAGCATCAGCACGGCCAGCAGCACGGAAACGCTCTTTTTCATCATTTTCTTCATTCAGTCTTTCGGCAGCCGGGTCGGGTGCAGGAGGCTGCCGTCTCCTTTCTGTAGTTTCGCTTGTTGGGTGAAATCAATGTATTGCAACAGCTGTTACATTATAATACAACGATTTTAATATTTAATCACAGAAAAGGAGAAATTTCAATGCGTCTGGTTCCATACCGGGAAAGTAGCCGGACTCTTTTCGCACAATCGCGGAAGATTGTTCGAAAATGTCCCGGGATCAGGGACGACGTCCGTCGCACAGGTAGAAGACGGTGAGAAGACCAGGACCGCAGTGGGCGCCGATGACCACGCCGAGGCCGGAGACGGTGACGGGGCCGATGGTCGGAAAGGCCTTCCGAATCTCGTCTCTTATATATTCCGCGTCGGACAGGCAGTCGGCGTGAAGGATGTGCACCTCGACTCCGTCGGGATCGATCCGGGACAGATCGTCACGGATCCCCCGGAGGATCTCCGCGAGGGCGGCCTTCCGGCCCCGAACCTTTTTGGCCACGTCCAGCGTGCCCCGGTCGGGCACGTACAGTACGGGCTTGACATTCAGGATGGAGCCCACCAGGGCCGCGGAATTGGAGACGCGTCCGCCGGCCTTGAGGTAGTTTAAGTCGTCTACGGTGAACCGGTGGGCGATCTTCCGTTTGTTTTCCTCGCCCCAGGCGAGGACCTCGTCCCAGCTGAGGCCTTCCTCCATGCGGCGGACCATGTTTTCCACCAGGGTGCCGAGACCGCCGGAGATGCATACGGTGTCCATGACGTAGAGCTTCCGGTCCGGAAATTCATCCCGGATCATGTCGGCGGCCCGCAGGGAGTTTCCGTAGGAGGCGGACATCTTCTGGGACATGTCCAGGAAGATCAGGTCCTTTCCCGTTTCTACAATGGATTTGAAGAAATCATAGTAGAGAAATTCGTTGATCATGGAGGTCTTCAGCAGATCTCCGTTCCGCATCCCCTGGTAGACGGCCTGACGGGTCTCCTCCCGGCAGTCGTCCTCGTACAGCTTATCGCCGACGGCGTAGCTGTAGGAGATGAACGGGATGTGATGCTCCTCCAGATACGTCCTGGGAAGGTCCGAGGTGGAGGAAGTCGCAATGATGTAACTGCTCATGGGTCTGTGCTCCTTCATAAGAAAAATAACTCAAAACGGACGAATTATACCGCGCAATCATTAGGACATTATTAGAAGGATCCGTACGGCGGGAAAGAAAGGAAGAATGTTCCAGAAAGTTCACACAATGTGCGGGAGAATATGGTATAATCCAGTCAGTTTTCACGGAAAGCTTTACGATAGGAGAAAATGGTATGGAGGTGTCCGGGTCTTGAAGCATTTGTTTAAATCCCTGATGGCCAACAATACGGTGGTGGCCATTATCAATATCGTGTTCGGTCTGGTCCTGATCTTAAGGCGGACCGCGGCGCTTGGCGGAATGATCCGCATCCTGGGTCTGCTGCTTCTGGTGGGAGCGGCCTGCTATGCGCTGGTGTATTTTTCCGACGAGGAAAAGGACGTGTGCGATCTGGTGATGATGATCGCCTGTGCGGTGGTGGGACTGCTGTTCCTGCTGCGCCCGGCCTGGATCGTCAATCTCTTCCCCGTCATCATCGGCATTTTCCTGATCGTCAACGGCGTCAGCAATTTCCTGCAGACGATCCGGCAGGAAAAGAAGAGCGGAGACCACTCCAGACTCGTGATGCTGATCGTGTCGGCGGCGGTGGTGGTTCTGGGATTTGTGATCATGTTCCATCCCGGCGGAACCATGAACGCGCTGCTGCTTCTTCTGGGCATCGCGCTGTTTATAAACGGCGTCTCCGACCTGTATCTGGGGGAGAACCGCCGGAAAAAGAATTCCTGATCGAAAAGATCTTCAAAGCAGCTCTGCGGAGCTGCTTTTTCACTCGAAAATGCTTGCACCCCGGGCGAAAAAGGGGTATTTTTAATCGGTATGAAATTTCGAAAGGAGGCGGAAACGATGGCGAGACATGCGGAAAAATCCATGGTGGAAGGCAGTATCCTGCCGCTGCTGTTAAACTTTTCCCTGCCGCTTTTGGCAGGCAATCTCTTCCAGCAGCTCTATAACGTCGTGGACGCCTCCATTGTGGGAAAGACTCTGGGCAGCAGCGCTCTGGCCGCGGTGGGCGTTTCCTCCTCGGTCCAGTTCATGGTGCTGGGATTCTGCATCGGCGTGGCCATCGGCTTCGGCATTCCCGTCGCCACCCAGTTCGGGGCGGGGCATGAGCATCTGATGCGCCAGTACGTCTACATCGGAGCGATCCTCACCGGCATCATCGCGGTGGTGATCACGGTGCTGACCTCGGTGTTCTGCGGCGGGATCCTGACGCTTCTGCGGACGCCGGAGGAGATCCGGCAGGATGCCTGGGAGTATCTGTTTACGATCTTCCTGGGGCTTCCGTGCACCCTGGCCTACAACTATCTGTCCGGCGTGCTCCGGAGCATCGGAAACTCCCGGACTCCGTTTCTGTTCCTGGCCTTTTCCTCGGTGCTGAATATCTTCCTGGACCTGTTCTGCATCCTGGTGCTGCACTGGGGATGCTTCGGCGCGGCCTTTGCCACGGTGGTCTCCCAGGGCGTGTCTGCGGTGCTGTGCTGGATGGTGATCCGAAAGCACTTCGCGATCCTGCATCTGCGGCCGGAAGACAAAGTATGGGATCGAACGATGGCGCTGCGGGATCTGAACATGGGCGTTCCCATGGGCCTTCAGTATTCCATCACGGCCATCGGCACCATGGTCATGCAGACCTGCAACAACACCCTGGGCACCCTGTATGTGTCCGCCTATGCCGCGGGCCTTAAGATCAAACAGTTTGCCCTGAGCCCCTTCGATGCCTTCGCCACGGCAGCCTCCACCTTCTGCGCCCAGAACTACGGCGCGGGACACAGGGAGCGGCTGAAAAAAGGCGTGCTGACGGGCCTTGCCATCGAGCTGTGCTACAGTGTGGCGGCGGCGCTGGTGCTGGTGTTCTTCGGAAGGACCCTGTCGCTGCTGTTTCTGGATGCGTCCGAAACGGCGGTGCTGGATGCCTCCGCCAAGTATCTCCGGTATATCGGCCTGTTCTATCCGATGCTGGGCACTCTGGTGCTGGTGCGCCAGGTGGTGCAGGGCCTGGGCTGGAGCCAGCGGGCCATGCTGGGCGGCGTCATCGAGATGTTTGCCCGCATCGCCGTGTGCCTGATCTTCACCCCGGCCTGGGGCTATACCGCCATCTGCTGCGCCGATCAGGCGGCCTGGACCACGGCGGTGGTCTATCTGGTGCCGGTGCTTCTGATCCGGCTCAAGAAGATCGAGCGGGAACAGCTGCAGTAAAATAAGCCCTCGTGACGCGCTTTCCGGAAGGGAGCGGTCACGGGGGATTTTTCTGTGTTTTGCCGTGAACTACCCACCACCCAAGGGTAATGGGCTTCATGAGAAGTTTGGCATTTAAGTTTCCACCTGACGAT
>Ga0181612_160946_pt1 | contig 12630 bp, 4 predicted proteins | sample HoacroProtozoa21_FD_119630 | JGI IMG/M metagenome (GOLD analysis project Ga0181612, IMG submission 119630) | Hoatzin crop microbial communities from Cojedes, Venezuel. Combined Assembly of Gp0051906, Gp0051904, Gp0051908 | reverse complement strand
TATATATATATATACACACTTAAAAGAGTCTCAGCCATTTCTTACTTACACTCTTTCATAGTTTAAACACAGTTTCATATTGGTTTTAAGAAAGAGCATGTGTTCATTGCTAAAAACACTTATTAAAAAACATAGAGGCACTCTTTTTCTGCACAAACTCCCCTCCAGCACATCTGCCAGTGGTAATGATATTAAAAGCCTAACAGGTATTGCAGCTGTTGAATTCTAGTCTAGCATCTTCTGGAGACCTATTCTTGCTCTAGTTTCAGCTGTGAGCTGATAGTGGGCTAGAGACTCTGCAAGTTTCCCACATCTTATACTGGCTTCTATGTTTGCTTGTAAAACTGGGAGTGCATGCTTTTTTCCCCCTTTCTCTTTCTCTTCCCATGTGTTTGAGGCCTAAAGGTAACTTCTTGGAGCCCATCTGTCCAATCCTGACTGTTCCATGCCTGAAGGAAGGTTTTGAAACCCATCTGTCCAATTCTACCACACCCTAAAGAAATCCTGACACAAAATAGATAATGAGACAGTTTAGTAAACAGTTTTAATAGGTGTGGACATCAGCATTCAGCATTGCCTGAGCAGGATCTGGGGTTGACATCGTGTGAGCCAAATCCCCAGGTCCTCCCTGTTATATAACTTCTTCATACCCTGTTTTCAGCATAGCAATCTTTGGTCACATGCCATTACTTCTAATTCAGTGGCCTGGGCCAAACAAAGATTTTCTGGAACTGCCTGAGAATTTTATTCACTTAAACTGCTAAAGAACAATGATAAGTTCTAGAAACAAATCTTACTTGGACTTTGGTGTCCTTCAGAGCACTTGGCATCATATCTGCAGGTAAAAAACAAAGTCAGACGATTAAAACACGACTATAAGTATATAAGAACTGAGTGATGATGAGCAATACATAAAAAAAGAAAAAAAATCTGTAAAATTGGAGTTTGTGTAACACCAACAAGAAGCTGATCAATTTTATTAAAACAATAATTTGCAGAGAAACTGGGATGAGAAAATCCAGTCATAGTTGGGAGATCAGAATTCTCGGGACACCTTGGTTTCTGGAGGGCTTATCATCACTTTCCTCTTCAATGTGTGATCACAATCTGGAGTGAATTATTATCAGCAGAATCACTAGCAGATATGAAATGAGTAAAGCTCTGTAAAGGACTGCAAGAACTCTGTCAGAGCCCTCAGACAACCCAGAAGTATAAAGTGTGGCTCTATCCCCATAGAAATTTCTTTGGGTGCTTCTAGCCTTTCACTGCTGTTGGACTCGGGGAGACTTTCTTATTACTTCTTCTCCAGTAGTCCTAGCTGCCAGATAAAGAGCTTCTCTCTTAAACATTCAAAGTCTCTTCTTTGGTGGTGATATTTGTAATACCATTTAAGAAACACATTTATTTCTTCCTCCCTATGTTGCTATGCTGAAAAAAAAATACCTATTTTTCCAATTATGGAAGGAGAGTTTGAGGTTCAGAGAGATTAAGTGATTAATGATATTTCTTAAATATCATTAGCACATCTGTGTCAGAATAAGAAAAGAAATGTTGAGCTCAACTTCTCAGAATTTTTTTTGCAGTTCATGGCTAGGAAGGTTCCATTCATTTTAACCCGTAAGTCAGCACAAATTATATGCACAGAAAGTGCCCTGTTCCACTGCTGAACAACGCGTTCAGCTCCTGATAAAGCTGCAGAAAATGCTGAACTTCGTTTTGCACAAATTGATCCGTTGGACTCATCCTGAACTCCACTGTACTCAGCTGCACTTTGCTGGCAGGCTATGTTTGCTTTTTATACTAGAACTTGCCAAGTAATTATCCAGATAGGATTTCTCTTTTTAGTCACAGACTTCTCACATTCTTGTTTTGCATATCTCATGATGGCTGCTTGTCAGTCAAGTCACTCATTTAAGGCAAGAAGCCTGAGGTCATCATTAGCTCATGGCTTCATTGTCTGGTGATGAAACCCCAGATATTTCTGATGTCTCTTATCTTGCTTGTGGTAAGAGCTCTAATACATTCACTCCCCTTCTTTTCAGTATGAGTAAGAACCCACATACTGACTTCCCAAAGGGTATATCACTGTACTTCATAAAATGGCCATGTGTTAGTGGTGATTAATGCTCAGACTTATAATGAAAATTAGGATACAAGTGAGTTTCACCAGATGACTACCTTTACCAGCTTCTCCAGTGCCTCTATTGTGTGGGTGCCTTCTTCTTTAGCTGTGAGCTAAGTCCCATATTGCAGTCACATAGCATCCTTGCACAGTTGTTCAAGTTGTAAGAAGATAGAATACTGCTGATGTATTGACAGCAATTTTTCATCCCTGTTCATAGAAAAAAAGGTTTGAAAAGTTCGTTGCACCATCTACATCCCCTTCAATTAATCTCTTAGCCTCTGTCTGTTTGGTTTTTGCTTTGTCTAAGCCACTTGGTGTCTTTTAACTGATTGTACCATCTAGGGAATGGATTGAATTCACATATTTAAGACACTCAAATCCAGGCATAACATGTGGACATCAGCATATGAGCTGGCTGTTTCAGTAGATACCTAGTCAATACAGTCAGTAGAGACACTGCAGTGGTATCTAGTGGTATCTATGCAGGTATCTAGAGAACATTACAGTCTATGCCGTCTTGTCTGATCTTTGTTAGCTCAGATAGCTGGAGCACATGGGAGTATCTGCATTAGGAAACCCAAATACGGGTATACGAATCTCCCCGGAAATATGGTTCTGTTACCTGACTATAAAGATTTTGTACCACTTAGAGCACCCTTAGGTGTCCCACCTGGCCTCCAGCTTCTACTTAAAAAGCCACTGCTCTGTCATTGATCCCTGTCTTGTATCTGCCAACCTCACATAGTGGATTTGGAGGGCACTAGGACTCTCAGATGTCATTAAAACTTCTAAATTTAGGCAGCTGAATCCCATTCTATGTGTCTCATTTCTTATTTCTTGGACATTTATCTCTCACTTCTGGCTGGTTCCTACTCTACAGCTGTCTGTCTCTCATCTCTTCTGTTTATTTGGCAGCACCACCTGTAAGAGGCATCCCGTATGATATCTCCTTGTTTACAGGCTGCTTTTACAGGCTTCTTTGCAGAATGCAGTCTGAACACCTGAAGGAACAGCTTGGGAAGGAGAACCAATAAGAAGTGACTATCCAGCTGTATATTGACAATCAATAAAAACTCCTCAGACTTTCTGGTGACAATATACAACAGTTTTCAAAATAGCTGGGTAGGTAGAGTTCAAGAAGTTTGAGATTCAGGAAACACAGAGCTGATACTGGAGATGGTTGCAGAAAGTCTACTTGCCAAAGGAAGGGAGGGGATCTTATCTCAGAGATTTGCTTGCTCTTATACACAACAGCTGTTGTAGACTGTTATGTTGTAAAGAAAGGAAAAGCTAGAAGGGAGGAAACACCCACTATTCTAGGAAAGAATTGAATGGGTTTTGCTATGGAAAAGAAAAAAACATGACAAAAAACTGTCAGGAAGAACATCTGGAATAAAACCAAAATATTAAAACAATGGAAAATGTTTTTGAAACTCAACAGCAAACTAGATCCAGGCTGCAGTCCAGAAAAAGGCAAAACCTGGGTAGAAAAACCACACCTCTCTCTCTTCTCTCCCCCTTTTTTTTAACTATTTTTGCATAATAGGGTTTTATCCTCTCCAGAGGTTAGACCTGATGAAGGATTATGAACCAGCTGCAACCACTGTGCTAACAGCTCTGCGTTGCAATTCAAGCAGCTGAACCTCACACTTCTTCAGTAATCAGTGGTGATTTTAATAGCAGCATAAGTTGTTTTTTATACATAGCATTATCACATACTCAGTTTTTTAACGTTGTGTAGTGCATGCATTGTGGCACCAGCACTCACAGAATCACAGAATGGTAGGGGTTGGAAGGGACCTCTGTGGGTCATCTAGTCCAACCTCCCTGCCAAAGCAGGGTCACCTACAGCAGGCTGCACAGGACCTTGTCCAGGCGGGTCTTGAATATCTCCAGAGAAGGAGACTCCACAACCTCCCTGGGCAGCCTGTTCCAGTGCTCCATCACCCTAAGAGTGAAGAAGTTCTTCCTCGTGTTCAGATGGAACTTCTCATGCTTCAATTTGTGCCCATTGCCCCTTGTCCTGTCGCTGCATTTTTTTTTTGCAAACCTCAGCCTCATGGTTTCCAGTATGATTCTCTGATTAGTAAAAGGTTCAAAGAGGCTGTTGGACTTTAACTGCAGTGTCAAAATAGGTCAAAATTGTATTCCTTCGTTCTCCCAGGGGAAATCCCCAGGACTGCCAAGATGCTAGCGCCAACTCACAAATCATGTTGATCAGAAAACATACCACCATTAACCATTTAATTTTTGCCTAGCAAACAAATGTTTCTGTGGCTATAGCAGAATCCATTCCAGTGGCAGCTACAGGGAAGCACAGACTGAGACCGACCGACAGCTGACAGCCTCGCTACCCGTCTGCGCTCCTGTTATCACTTACGGAAGCTGTCTGCACCGGCCGCTGCTGGTAACGTGATTAGCAGCTTCAGACGTGCCCAGGAGTTCCTGCCATCAAGAACATGTTATCTTATGTATCTTTCGTATCGAGGTGCAGGAGAAAGAGGCAACCGCTGTTGCATTGAAAAAGATCTATTAGGGATCCAAACAAGAGCATGTCCCAAGCTTTGCACAATTAGCAAGCGTAGGGGCCAGCTTCAGTCACACTTTACATACTCACACGCTGGCTTGGTTAACTGGAAAAAGTCCCACATCAGCTTTTAAAAACAGGGTGCGAGAATTATTACTCACAGAGTTACAAGGGCTTTTACAAGTTTTTTTTCCACAGTTGAAGAAAGTCAAAGCAGTTTCTTAACTGCATGAAGTTTACGTTCCCCCTCCCCCTAAAGGACTAAGCTACGCTTACATTTTAAAAACTAGTGATACGTAGAAAAACACACCAATGATAGAATCTCCCTTTCATGAGGCATGTACGTGGCTCAAATACTACTTGAGAACGGTGTGATAAAGAGATGTTTTCCACGAAGCAGAACCTATTAGCAACAACTTTGGAGTTCTTGATATACAGCTACTCCAGCACATTTTTGGTAATAAGCTATTTAAATTAATAAGCCACTTTCATCCTATTTCACCATCTTCCAAACTTCTGTAACAATGTTTGGAAAAACAAGTATTAGTCATTAAAAAGTCATAAGAATCATCAGCCATGCACACAACATTTGGTCACTTTGTATTAAGAGTCCATGTATTAATATATTCATGACTTATAAAAGGTAGAGGCTTTCACAAATCATTAACCTATATTATTAACTGTTACGGCATCCAACAGCTTGCTCATGGTAATAGCATGTAGCTACTTATTCTACCTTGTATTACCACGGTCACACCCCTCTGTAACATGCCCATAATGTGTTTATACCTTGCAACAGCTCATAAATGATTTATAAAGAAATCTTAAAATGAAATATGTCCCTGTATCTGTTTTTTTTTTTTAAACCGTCTGGGCTCTGAAGACACAAGTGTGTGAAAGCACAAGGCAAAGACAAAAACAAGATACATCTGATGTTAAGATAACAGATGAAGAAAAAAGGCTTTTGTGTTTTTTTTGTTTTTTTAAAAATCCAAGGTATTGATTACACTCAGTAGAAGCTAACACTGCAACAGTACGATCAAGAGCATAATTTTATGCAGTTTTAAATGAAGAAGGGCACCTGGAGAAGTGGCAGCTTAGGTATACTTCACTGAATTCCAAGATGGAACATAAGCACAGAATTAAACTTTCAATCAGTGTAGTTGCTTACCAATTTCAGCAGGTAGCTGCTTGATTTTGTTCTCTCGTATGCTAAGCATGGTGAGCTTTGACAAGTTTTTGATATCCTTTTCCACAGTAGTTATACGATTAAAGCGTAGGTAAAGAGTGGCGAGAGAGCTTAGCCTATACACCACCGAAGGGATTTCTCTAAGTTTGTTATGCCGCAGGTCAAGCATGCGCAGTTTCTTCAAGTTATCAAGAGAGTCAGGCAAACTGGTAAGCGAGTTTTCGCTCAGGGCCAGTGTCATCAGGTTCACAAGACAGCCCACCTCTGCCGGTAGGGACTGCAGTTTGTTACTGTATAAATAAAGTTCTGTTAACTGCGTTAGCTCTTTGATAGCTGATGGAAGCATGTGTATTGACCTCTTGGACAAGTCCAAGCGCATTGAATTCTCTTCCCGGCATTTATTTAGCTCTTTGATCACTTCAGCATTGCTGGATTTTTTGCGGGTACCTGTGGCAGGATTAGGTCTTTTTATCGTATTGTCCACTGAAAAAGCTACCCCAGGCTGCGTGCTACTGGAGTCCTTCTTTCCATCTTTGGCATCTTTCCCTTTGGTCTTAGGCTCCTTTTCTTTGCTCTCTTTCCCAAATCCTCCAGAGGCTTTGGCCTCCTTCTCCCTTTCTTTTGACGATGGGACTTTTGGATCCTTCTCTTTACAGTCCTTTTCTTTTCCTAGATTACTACTCATGGTGACTCAACGTTTAGCAAGCACCACATGAAATCCGTTTCTGAAGTTCACAAGAACAATTCACTGCTGAGGCGACAAGGATCCTTAAAACATGCACGCATGGAACCAAGGGAGGAGCTTCGGCGGTGCGATGCCCATTTGCTACATATTGGTTCGGAAGGCACTCTTTCCTAATCCTGGTATCAGGAGATTCAGCTGTAGAGATTAGAAGGTCAAACGCTCTGTATTAGTATTTCTGTAACACAGAGAGAAGAGAAGCCAAAATTAGCATAAATATAAAACATAACTTCCAGTTAAGTGTTGAATGTTTCTACATCAAGCCTGTGCTCCCTAACTCAAGTCAATGATTTGTCCTTCTCTCCAAACGTCAATGAAAAACCCAGAGCTAAAACAAAAATACTACACTCACCGCTCAGAAGACTCACTGTGGTAGAAGAGCTATACTAGGTAGTATACATGAGGAAAGAAAAATGACAATTCTTAAACACAATACTGCCTTCAGTACCACATTTGAGTCACCGTCTTGCTTCTTAGCTAGTTCTTAGCATAACACTCTGGTCATCAACATGAATATTCTCTCCCCCTTCCACGCCCAATCAGTCAATAAAGATCTGCTATAATTTGAAGTGCAGGCCTCTTCAAACAAACCTGTACGGGCTTATTCCTTCAGCACAAAAGAACCTCAATTCGATCTACAGTGAATTCTAATATGCTACTGTAAGACGAACACTGCGCCTGGAGATCTCGCTCCTGAGTGGCTCTGAACCGCAAGTCTGTGCTTTTAACAGGGAGCAGAATCTCATCACCAGCTTCACATGTTCGGAGGATGAAAACATGAGGATTTTTCAAATAAACCTATCAAAAAGTCAACTGAAAGCTCAGAAGTAGTAACATATTATGCTTCAAGACAAGTAAAATTATGAAGGAATTTCTCATGAGAGTAGGATACAACATATCTTTAGACAGTGTCTTGAATTTCCCCTCCCAATGACTATAATGCAGCCTAATAAGTGAACAGATGTCTGAAACCTATGAAGCCCCATTTACATTTTTACAAAATCATCACGCATCACAGAAAGTAGCTTTGCTTCATGCTTCAATTCAAAACACACGACATGCCCGAGAATTTCACGATTCTGAATACTCGAGAGGCTTTTTGAATGTATCTTTGTGGAAGAAAATAAATGGTCAATCAATGGCAACGATCATTTCATGTCTCCACGCTAGTCCACCTTTTAGCCCAGAATCAACTTTCCCTTGTCAGGCTGCACTCACTGATGAAGAAAATTTGTATCTCAGCAGAGCACCTGGTTTCCCAGCCCCCAGAGCTATGTTCAAATACCCTTAAAATCTCTACAGGAGCTGTGTCACTGTCCTGGCATTCCATCTTCTGCACAAGTTCATAAAGCTTCAAAATTTAATTTATCAAAATCAATTAAATAATATTTTGCATTCTTAAGCCATCAGCAAGTACTAGAAATACAAACATTTTTTAGCACAGCTCAAGTAACTATTTTTAATTGCCAGTTATGCTATGTATGCTTGCCTTCAAGTATAAACATGTGCTTGGAGAACACAAAGGAGCACACTCTACTCAATATATTCATTCACATTAAAAAAAAAAGTAACAAAAAATCTATTTAAGGACGGTAAGAAGGGCAAGTCACTTTACCTCAGCTGTGAATCAAAGTGTTCAGTGACAACGCCCAAAAGAGAACCTTCCCCAGGAGGTGGCTTCCAGTCCTTCAGTCCAATTCATTACTGATGCAGTATCACAAAGTGTGTGCTACACACCCCATAATATCAAAAAAAACCCTACTGCCTCCAGTTACTGTGTTCTGGACAACTCGGTCGTAAAGGACCACGGCCGTCTGCTAGCAGCAGCAAGCAGCAGCAGCTCCTTCCTTACTGCATCCTTAAGATTTCCATCCAGCTTTTACACCATCCATTACCCTGACCTATTCTCAGGATTACCAAGCTCCCAACATTATATTTTAAAACTTGTTCTCAGCACTGTATAATCTGTGTGCTTGTAAAACTGCGTCAATAGGAAACATAATGACTCCAAACGCAAAAAATCCAGCTGACTAAAGGGTGGGAGCCTGAAAAGCCTGACAACTTGTTTTCAATACTTAAGGTAACACAAAGAATTGAGAACTAACACAGTCAGTTTCTAAATTCTGGTAATACAGAGAAAACTCAGCCACGTAGCAGTGCCAGACAGTTACTGCTCCAAATCCAGCCCCTACAGTGCAAAACACACACAGGGCTGCTGCTCTCAGGAGCTCCCAATTTAATCAAATTTAGGACCCACCAAGGGATTTGGGTCATTTCTTACATGCGCTCCAGCTGAAGGAGGTTTTGAAAGAGCCTCAGAAAGGAAAGATGACTGGAGATTAGTGCTCTCAGCAGCTCGATAGTGCAAATGCTCCAAATAATCTGCATGCATTTCACTGTCTTCATTAGCAATTACTTTAATTGTACCTAAAAAAAAAAAAAGCGAGGGGGGAAAGGTTCCTGTTTCAATATGTCAGTATAACATTTCATTTTCTGGTAAAGAACAAAAATCTTTTGCCCATACAAAAAGATAAAAATTGAAACATCATTAAAAACATCATCTGAAACATACAAAGAAAATTCAGAGCGATACAAAGGGTCAGGACCAGAGACCTGAACCTCTCCTCACAGTGAAAGCTGTTCAGAGGCAGTCAGCGTGCAGGCAAGCCACAGCCAGCCGTGGTTTTTCTAACGCGCAGAAACTGGAGCCAAGCTCGCAGTGCAGCAGCCCTTCAAACTACGCTCCCTGCTCAGAGTGGCAGAAGGCGAACAGTTCAATTCACTGCAGCTATGTCATTCTGATCTCTTTACTGAGCATTTTAATTACTGCCAGAGACTGCAAAATGTACTTTCTTTTTTAAAGAGGATGAGAAGGTTTAGCCCCTTTCTTCCAAAATAAAGTAATTCTCTAATACCTCAAATAACCACAACCAGCACTTCTAACAAGAAAAAGCCTATGGCGGGAACTTCTCCAGATAACACACAATAAAAGCCAACACTGGGGGAGGTGCATTAAAGAGAATGCCTCGACTGGAACAGCCTCACCTCTCCAGAGCTAGGGACACCCCCAAGACCCCAACATCTTGCAGGAGGTCCTGGCAGCAGAAGGCTCCCTGGAAGGGCTTCCTAGGCTGTCATAGAATATTTGAGGTTGGAGAAGACCTCTAAGATCATCAAGTCCAACCGTCACCCCAACCCCACCATGCCTGCTAAACCATGTTACGAAGTGCCACATCTACACGTTTTTTGAAGGCCTCCAGGGGGGGATGGTGACTCCACCACTTCCCTGGGCAGCCTGTTCCCATGCCTGACAACTCTCTCAGCAAAGAACACGGTGACGACCTTGTATCATAACGCACAGGCAGCACGGGACCTGAACAACTATATGAAACTTCTCCTATTTCTAGTAGTTTATAACTTTCACAGTTGCCATTGCAACCTATCTAAAACTCACCTATCTGATGCTGTATGCTTTCAATTAGCAGGAATAAAATCTTGCCATTTCACAAATTAATGACCAAGTTTTGAGACAAAACTCACCAGGGCAGCTGCACTCAGAACTCTTTAATCCTACCAAGACGTATGCAAATTAAATGCTCAACTTCACATCAGCTTCTCGACAGAACTTTTGTTTCTATTGCAGATCATTCCAGCTGATAGAGTTACTCACAGACATCGTTAAGCATGTATGTAAACTTTTGGTGTATGCGAACATAATTACATATACCACAGAAGAAGCTAAATACGTCTCAAAAGGTTATTCATATTTTTCAAGCCCTTTTGGTTAAAGGACAAGAGTCACCATCAATTCGAAACTACAGTCAAACAAGCATTCATTGTATCTCAAAAGGAGAGCTCCTTTTAGAGATATTTTTAGCAAAAGGAAATTCAGTGAAATTAGCCAGTTCTGCCAACTACTTCCATTTTCCAACGCTGTTCAAACCGACTTCCTGACAATATTAATTGACATAAAAACATTTAACTATTATGTGCTGGAGAACTTGGAAAACTGAATAAGGCTCTTGCTTGGCACAGTATATGAAGGAAAATAAAACTTTTAAAGAAGTTACAGAAAATAATCTCTTCCCTGTTCCAAATATTTTTTTAAGGTAAAATATTTGTAAATAGCTATAAATAAACAACATCCGAGTTTTGATTCGCTCCTCCTGATGTCTGATGAACATAATCCAGATGTATTTATTCTTTTCTGTCAACTGTAACTGATGAAACATCAGAGACACAAACAACTTCAGCCTAAACTGTATCACCTTCCTTTGCTGCCTGGAAAAAATAACACATTCATCTTGTACATTTTACTGATTTTGTTTCAAAATGCATACAAGTAATCGAAAAGAGATATCAGTTACTCTGAGCAATACAACCTGGCAGCAACATTTATGCAACAAAGTCTTTATAAAAAAAAAAAAAAGTGGTAATGTAGGAACAATCACGTCTGTGATTCTAGGAATAATACAAAACTAAGCACCTGCAACTTGGTAATATAAATACTGATGCTTCCTGGTCCTTATCTAATACAATGCAAGGCTGGAGATAAAGGATTTCACCCAACTGCTATTCAAAGGAGGCTGTAAAAGACTTAACTGTCTCCTATCCACTACTGTGGAGCAACTTTACTATCCCACCCCAAAAAACCCACTGTCAATGTTATTTCACAGCTTAGGAAAGATTTCCTAACCAAACCCCGGTGCCGAAGGAGGCCGGCCAGCAGGAAGGGCCGCAGCGCACCTCGCCAGGGGCACCCAGGTCCCACCACGAGCCTCTGGTCCAGCCCTGGGGCGGTAGGACCCTCCAGAAGAGGCTGTCCCTGCACCAGAGCGACTCTCTGCAGTCCCTCAGCTCTCAAAGGATGCATTACGTGCCTTGTGTCTTGCAAGTACATGAAAGTTTCCAGTATGTTCACAGAGATGGCTTGAAGAAGAAATCGTTAACTGAAATAAAACACTCTCCCCCCGCTGCAGTATTTCCCTCTCAAGCGATGAGGCTAACCAACCGCCATCTCTTCTGCCAAAGGAACATCATCGTGGGACATCATCTTACAAAATGGTCACTTTACAGCTCCACTTCAACACCTCCCGGTTCCTGCTCTGTGCTTCAGTAGACAAGACACACCCTTTAAACCATAAACGTTTCTAATATTCTGAGTATGTGATAGCTAAGGCATCATTTTCACTAAAGCTTACTACATTACACTCCAATAAAACAGAATTTTACTACTTCTGTAATGTAGTAGGTAATCTAGAGGTCTGCAATTGAAAGGAAAATTCCCTACTACATGTATAATTTTATATCATGGAATAGGAATGATTTTTCTCCTCGTTCTGTGCTTCTACTAAACTTAACCCAAAGGGCACACGTCACGGCTTGGGCTTTTCAACCCAAACAACAGAAGAGGATCGGTCCAAATATTAAACACGTCAAAGAAATAAGTAAGAAGACAATGATTCCACTACGTAATAAAACAGAAAACGTTTTGAGATCGCAATTCTGATCTAGGAAATTCTGATTAGTCAGACCTAAGTGGCTTTTAACAACAAGGCAGAGTTCAAATGCTCTCTAGGAATTGCAGCACCACCTGTTCACAAACAAACAACAAACAGAAAAAAAAATCTACCTTCTTAAAAGTATCAACCTTTCACTTAGAACAGCATAGGATGTATCAAAACATCTCATATTCCACTACACCACAAACATGCACACATCAATAAGCAATGGATGAAGTTTAAAGTTTAGCCCAAGCGGTTACGACGACTTTCCATTCTCAATACCACATATGCAAAAAAAAGATGGTCGTGACTTTCATTTCAAAACCCAAACAGCTCACGCCAATCAGTCACTTGCAAACAAAGCACATTCTCTCCGACAATTTACTAACTTCAAATGTCTGACCTACAGAGTCTTCACCCGCGTAAGGGCGTTCGAGCTTCTGCCGCCAGAGCCACGGCCGAGCAGCCGGGAGCACGGGACTGGCGGCGGCAGGAGCAACCATCCGGCGGGGGTCTGGGTGGCAGCCTCGGACGCGTTCGACG
>Ga0181612_152180_pt1 | contig 12630 bp, 6 predicted proteins | sample HoacroProtozoa21_FD_119630 | JGI IMG/M metagenome (GOLD analysis project Ga0181612, IMG submission 119630) | Hoatzin crop microbial communities from Cojedes, Venezuel. Combined Assembly of Gp0051906, Gp0051904, Gp0051908 | reverse complement strand
TTCCCCAGCCCCGGCCAGAGCTCCAGGACTTGCCGAAGAGGCACGCCAAGCCTCGCGGAGAGAGGCTGCTGTGATCCAGGGGGTTTCTCCTTAGGACTTCAAATTTCTATCTGGTATAAGCAGAGGGGAAAAAACACACTCTGCTGCATTGCTTTTAATCCTGTTCTTGTCACTGCTAGCACAAACGATACAACGTAATTTGCAGCGGGTGGATAGGTTTTACGCCACTATGTTCACTTCTACTCAGACTTTCAGTAAGAGACACGCTAACCATCATCACATCTCCTACAGCAGCAACACACAAACCAGATGCTTTACAACAACAGATCTTTGCCATACTAGTGGGTTTGCTCCTCTCCAAAGAGTTTTTGTGAAAAAGCTATAAATAAACAAACAAACAAAATCTTCAAGGTTACCTTCAGAAAATTCAAGATTACAGCAGCTCTTCAGATGCATTTACCCAGAAGAGATGGGCACAAAGAGCAAGAGGAAATTTTTCCCGAGCCGTTCCCCAGAAGATGCCCCGATTCTTCACCTCATCTGCCTGCCTCCATTTCAAATGTCAGAAGCGGCACAGTTGCAAAGAGAATTTTCTGCAATACCTTTCCTTCGGGGACTAGACTACAAACTGCAAGCAAAGCACATTCCCAGAAATGTCCTCTTAAAGCAAAAAAACAAAAGCCTATTTCATTCCAAAATACAGACTTGTTCAGTCATTAAAAACAAATTACCAAAGTGGCGAGAACAGAGATAAGAGAGGCATTTGCTTGGGACTCTTCGGAAGTTCCTTCTATACACGTGACACATTCTTACTAATTGTCTCGGGTCTCTGTAAAGCCCACTGAGAACATGCAGGTTTTGAGATGTCTTTGAGAAGCATGAATATTACTAGCTACCAATGACTAATTTTTCTCTTTTTTTACCATGTATTATTAAGTCTCTGGCCAAGAGCAAAAGTGAATGATAACTTATCTGCTCTGGAAAAAAGACTGTCAGCTTACCAATTCACAGGGCTCCCCCACCTGTTCTCCCAGACTTTGATTCAAGTCACACTATGCAACACCAAGCACCTCTGCAAAGTTTTTCTTCATTGTCAGTCACTCTTCCACTATCTTTAGAGTTTGAAAGCATAGTTTACGATTCTAGCATCCTTAAGAAAATCATCTCAGAGCAGCCAGTTAAACTGAAACCGTTAAAGGCAAATCATCACAAGTCAGATGTGCAGCAAGATACCAGAGGTACCAATACGAACAGATATCACTCATGCATTTCCTGTGTTCATCTATTTTGGTACAACTTCCTTTCCAGTGCTGCCAGGAGGTAGGAAGAAAAAACATGCCAAAAATCCACTTACACTCCCCCTATGTTTCAGAGTGTAAATGTTCTAACAGTCACAGGTATAATTATAGCTGACAGCCGAGAAAGTTACTATATAGACAAGTCTAGAGATCTCCACTTTAGAAGAACGACTTTATACTTGTTCATCCATACTGGCATAGTTAACCGACTAAAACAGAAAAGCATTTCCTTGATTAGCCTTTGAATGTGGTTCTGGTTTGGGATGCAAAACCAGCCCCCTGAGAAGTTTACAGCCTCTTCATTATGTGGACAAAAAACTGAATTAATAAAATAAGTGGCTGAAATACAGAAAACAAACACCACAGCCTGTGTATTCCACAGAATGTGTCCACAATTATTTGATTATGATTGTGTACTGTGTGTCTAGAGGCTACTATAAGGGTGCTTTTCAAAAAATTTTTGCCCGTTTTCACTGGTTGATCAACAGAAGGACTGTGGAATGGGATCTCCTCTGGCTTCTCCTTGAGAACCTACAGATGCCAGATTACCTGAGGAACTTCCCACACAGCATAACTATGAGCAAGAAAAAGCTTCAAGCTTTGGACAGCGATGTCTTTTTTGACATTTCAGTCAACTAGATGACAACAAAGTTTTCAGACATTCTCTCATCTGCCCTTCTATCTCCTGAGCGTGAATTGGCTGGTCACATAATCACCAAAGCAAAAGCAGTGCTAAAGCAGCCGGAGCAAAGCAACAGAGTGAACAAGAGCCTTTGCCCCCGCAAAAAACTCCAGTGAATTCTTAAAAAGTGGCACTGAGATCGCTCTGGACAGCATCATTGCTAAGAGGAGAAGCCGGTCCCTGCTTATCTCTTCCAAGGACAAACCTGACATTTCACTACCATCACCGTAGCAGCACAGGGAATACTCCAGTAAACCAGCAGCTCTCTCTGTCATGTTGCCATGCTCCACAGCAAAGTTAATGCCATGCCAGTCAAGGCACCTGCTTTCACGGATACAGGTTTGTTATTACGAAGTCTGCTGATCTGGAGAAGGCCTCAGTAAAACAGCTGCAGTATTTCCACAACAGAAACTCAAGACCCCAGAATGGCTAATGAAAGTTGTCTCAGTAGAAAGCCCTACCATTTCTGTAGTATCCCCATATTTAAGAAAGCAGAAAACTCCACTACCTGAAAAGCATATAGAAACCTCAAGCCAACTCTGGGCTCTGTCTAATATTTCAAATTCCAGTAGGTCTATCTGTGCAGAACAGACTGTGCAGGACTGAACATCCCTTGCAGACTTCTCTCCATTCACGTCTCCTGCCACACATAATCATGCCACATGTCCCTAGATAAAGAATACATAAGAAACAGAAAACAAAGCACTTTTTTGTGCAACTTCCCCAGTTCACAGCAACAGATATGCCTCAGGAGTGAAAGAGCCAGCATTCCCATCACTTAGTATGGGAGCCACATCAGCATATGTGAAGAGGTCTTCCCATCAATTCACGCCCTTGAAAGTGCTCTGGATTATTTAATCATTGTTTTATAAATGAGACAAAGCACTTACTACAGAATTACAAAACTTTAAAAATTCTTGTTATCAAGCTCTTCTATCTTCCTTTAATTAGAAATGCATTTTGAGATCATTCTTCAAAAAGTCAGAGCTAGAATCACCATATTAACGTTTTATGGTAACAATATGACAATTACTGTCAAGAGAGACAATATAGAGGAGCAAGTAGAAATTCACATGGCCAAACTGCCCATCCACACCTGCAGCCCCAAGCTGGTTTGTCACCTAAATGTAATTTGCTTCCAAGTAGCTAATAGCTCAACAAATTTCTGCTTTCCAAAGTTATGAAGTCTTCATAAATTTGGAAACTTTCAAAGTTATGAAACTTCAGGAAAAAGGAAATATTACCAGGTATCAGAGCAGCATCCATTCTCCCAGCAGACCCTTCTGAAAGAATGCCTAAATGACCACAAAAGTGCCTCTATTTTACCTCGCAGTTTCAAGGCTGTTTCCACAGCCAAAGAGAACAAAACAAGACAGCGTGCAGTTTGGGGTAGCAGAACAGCATCAACATTTAGACACAAGTACACGGCTGCTAGACAGGCTGCCAAGCTGCAACTGCAATTGCAAGCTGCTTCTTTCAAGAAGTTATGTCTCCACCTAAAAACATAAATGTTTTCTCATATTCCACTGTAGTGATTTTGATCAGGCATTCTGAAAATAGGTGCAAGCAGCAGCACATAAATGTCTTCCAAAACAGAAATAACATACAATATTCCAAACAAATGCACATATAAGCAATGATAGCTCATTATTTAAACAAGGTTATGTTTTACCTTTGACAGAACCACCATAAAATTAACTGCTCTTTCAAAAACAAGAACATGATGGAAGACTGCAAGGAAGCTGGTTTGGGTGTTTGCCTTTTTCTCAGTTTTTCCACTTAGGTTTATAAACATCAATAAAAGCCAGGAATAGGAACAGACAGTTGTGATAAAACTCCTTCAACAAAAACCCCACGTTTAACCGGTTTCTACATTTTAACAAAAAAGAAAGAGGGTATATGAAGACCACCCTTCCCATTTCACCACCCAAACGAAAGCAGCAGAACAACAGCTGCCTGAGGAACCTCCCTCTGGTGAAGTAAATGGAAGAGAATGTTGTTTACTTCTGTTTACACACCCATCATAAAACCAAAGATGCACTCAGCAAGCCAAATACAATGACTCCATGGCTTCAGTTTTCTGACTGCTCTCATTTGTTCTAAGTCTTCAATGCAGATGCCTAAGGCAAAATTTGCTCTTCCCCCTCCATGTTCCCACATTATCCATTGTGTCAAGCACCAGAGCTTTTCAGTCGGTGGACAGAAACAGATAATTATGTCCTGTACTCCTCAGCATAGGTTTCAGCTCACTGCAGCCTTCGGATCGCTGGTAAAGCTCAAGCAGGGTGTTAAGCACGTGGGCTGGGGGCAGAGGAGGGAGAAGCGGGGCGGCTGTTGGAAGAGGCAGCCCTACTGTTGCCTGAAAACAACTCTTAGGCGGCAGGAGGTTGTTACGGGTCTGGGAAAAGAAATTATCAAAAAAAAAAAGGTAAGGTCTTGGCACTGGATCAGCTGCAAGACACTTACTACAGCTTTTTTTTTGGCCCACCATTACTCTAGCATCTCATTGTCTGTGCCAAGGTCAATTTAGTTGCCAGCACATTACCTAGGCCAGAAAGGGCACCCGTGGGACATACACTTTGCAAATCAAGCGCTTTAACCTCTGCCACCGCTTTGCCATGAACAGTGCTCCCTTCACAGCCCTGCACAGCTAGGAATTGTTCACTCTGCCAGCCTGAACCAGAGCTGAGTCATTTCTGTGGAAGGCTACTCCCTACCAACCATCTGCACAAATCTTCTGAATTTCCTCTGCCATCAGCAGAGCTTTATTTTAATTGAAGTCATGCAACATTATCGGGCTAATACTGTAATGCAGCTGTAGAAAATAAACCACCACCACAACAACAAAACAGACTGAACACAAAATTTGTATTAATTGTCCAATGCATTTGCTTTGGTGAACCCTGGAATACAATCTAATATTCAAAAGATTACGAAGATGTGACAAAATGGTATTGCCACATACATAACTGGTTAAACAGTACAAACAATACCGCAATCCAGAAAAGATCAGTCACGTTCCTAAGAGCCTGAATGCAGCAGGAAGAATGCAACGGGAAAAAATGTTTCGCAAGTGGATCCAAATGGCAGGCTTGGATCTTCTGTGTAGCCACAACAAGAAGTAACAGTCGACAAACAGTAAGAGAAGCCTTTCAAAACACCTCGGCTCACGGCTTGTATTGATAACACTCTCTGATGATGACTGATGTCTCTCCAAAACTTGTTAAGCAACCTTTGCAGACTGATCAGGATGAAAGTTTCCAGTCATTCTGCAGAAGGGAGGGGAAAAAAACAAGACAGCAGTACCTGGTGAGCCACCTAAAACACAGGCTTTCTTCTGTGTCACGAGACTCCTCTTACATTCCTGGAAAGAGCAGCCAACACTGGCAGTCCATCTGCAGTGAGCCATGGGCAGAGCTCGGGCTGGCATGACACCCACCTCGGAGAGCCACTGGTTCCAGACAACCCCCCATCGCAATGGGAGTCTAGCTGATAGCTCTCCACATGTAAGCACCGACATACGGACACTCCTGTGCCAGTCTGGAGCTCAATGCTACTCCCAAGGACCAAGTAGCTGCAGTCAATACTTCTGCTCAGAAGCGACTTAGAGGGAATGAAGCCGTTAGCAGTCTGGATCTCCGTGGCACGCTTACCCCATGTGTAAGATGTCACTGGTTCTATTAGGCAAGTAGTCACACGAAGTGATCATTTTTCCCTGGAAAAGATTTCAGGTAATTTGGAGCTGCTAAACTGCAGTTCGCCTAGAAATTCAGATGACAGGACCCCTGGAGCACTCAGCAGGTGCTAGAACCACCTCCATGCACTTCACTTACACTGACTTTATGTCTGGCCTCCAAGGGAGTCTCTTCACAAAAAAAAAAATTTACAAAGGTCTAGCAACCACACAGCAGTGGGAAGATGCCACAGAAATCATGAAGGCTTAATTCATACCTGCCATGTTAACACCTTCTAACTCAGAGCACAGTCAGCGCTAGTGCCTGTTTATGAAATCGGCAATTAGCACGTGACAGAGTCAACTACCTGTGGCTCTCACTCAACCGCCCACTCCCAGCTTGGCCATCACCTCACCAAAGTAACCCACAAAGTCAAGAGCAAAACTGTAACAAACTAAGGAGGATGGGCACTTACATGTGCACAGTAGTTTTGCGGTTTGCTTACACAGCCATCTGTGCACCAAGCTGGACCAACTGCCTACGCCGCTGAAACCCACCATGAGAATTCACACAGTCTTGCAGAAGTCACCATAATCTGTGCATTTACCATCTAGCCAACTTAGTCAACTTCTTTCCATTTAATACCTGTCATCCAAACACAGAGAACAACTCTGTGGGTGGATTTTTCCGGTGACCTCTATCATGGTAAATGCAGAGATTAGTGACTACCTCCAGACTGGTGGGCATTAACGTGTTTTGAACATGGGCTGCTGCAGTGTCCACACATGAATCATCATCACGGAAAAGCATTTCCATGATTAAATTCTCCCACTGTACCCTCCCAACAGTTTTTAATACCCCAAAATGTTAAAGAAAACTAACCCTGGTGCTGCAACAAACACACATCACATTAACTGAAGTAGACTTCATGCATCCGCTCTAGCAAGTTTTCAATGGCAAATTCCAACTCCTGCTGGGAACAGAGAGATAACTGTGGCAAGCAGTAGATGCCCTAATACCAAGCACAGATATAAACACTGCAGGCTGCACTTGCCCAGACTCAGAGCCAGCTAGCCACCAGACCCAGTCCCCTCTCCTTCCTGAGTTTCAGTATGACAGACAGTATTTTTATTTCCCACACTAAAGGCCAAAGAAGCTGGCAGAAACTTGGTGGGACACAGGAGACGCAGTCACCCTCGCCACTGCACCCAGCATCTCTGCAAGACAGCAGCTCCTGAGCTGTCAGTTCCAACAGACTTCTCCCTTGCCACGCCATGCTGGCTCCCAGCCCTGCCCCTGTGGCCGTCTCTGGCAGGGACCTCGATGGTCCACAGCTCCCAAGACGTGTGTCGGTGGCACAGAAGTGGAGACGGGGAGCGCCAGGCACACTCAACAGCCAGGCTCCGATCGAAGATACCTCCTCTCCCAGGAGGCATTCAAGACAGGAACAGCAGCAGCATCCCCCTCAAGGCCTGGAAGGAGGACCCATAGACTCTACCATTGCAGGAGAGAGAGAGAGAAAGAGATGAAGGTTAAAGTGCATGCTCTCATAACAAACGTCGCTGAAGTCTACCAGGAAATGCCAGTGCTCCACTCAAAGTCCCGCAAGCTTTCAAAACGGAATTACCCACTCCAGTGACTAGATTACTGCTTCGACTGCTTCGAGAGGCCTCTTTGAAATTATTTGAATTTATATCAAAACTGTTTAAAGAAAGCCCACATCCTACTAACACTGTTGTCATTTAGACACCTTGAAGATTAGCTGTAGTATTTTACCCTGAGCTGGATGCAAGGTTTACCTCTATTTTTTTCCCTGACGTACGCTGCGGGAAGAAAAGCAGAGAAGGATGGATGTCTGCCAGTCATCACAGTACTTTAATACCAAAGGACATCTCAATATGCAAGGCTGCAAGTGAGGCTGAAGAAAACTTACAAATGTCTCCAAGGACTAGAAATCGTTTTGTCACCACTTGTTAGATCACTGGGAGAAAGATACGGGATGAGTACAGACGAAGTAAAGCAATCAGTTCAAAAACTGTATTTCCTCATATGAAACCTAACAAACATCAAGCCTAACCCTTAGTCATGCAAGCGCTACACTTGAGCAAATGACTAATCACATGAACACAGAATGCCGTCAGGGCACCGATAACCATTCTGATAGCAAATAACTGTTAAAAAAAGTTAAATGTGTGTGTACTTGCTTGCACGAAACGGTACTATTTGTTTTATTCAGTAATACCATAGACATCATTCCATTTGCAAAGATTCGCAGAACATGAATTGCATTTGCTACAAAAGCATGTAATTGCATAATTTTAAAAATCCCAAAATGAACATGAAAGTCCTTTCGAACCCGATTTGCATTGATAAGAGACAGTGAAATCTGCATTCAATTGATTTCTGCAGTTAGACGAACTCAACGGAATTATGAAGCAAAATGGTTTTCCTTTAGAAAATGAATAGGTGTTAAATCCTGTAGTCACTGCAACAGAACAGAAACTTAATTTTCCAGGTGGTCTCACTGATATCAACGGGACTCCCTCAAGCTAAGTTATGAGAAGGTGCCAATACTGAACATCACTAGAGGGCCAAACTGGAATTGGATGTTATATGCAGCAGGGAACATCTGACAGCAAATTATTAATCCGTGCTTAAATACTATGGCCATTCATGCTCTAAAAATACATTTTTAAATTAAATATTGCACTGACAAATTTTCTGGCCCTCTTTAACTATCCCACCTGCAGGATATAATTTTTTTTTTTTTAATCTTAATTGTTGGCCCGTTACAGCTTTCAATACATTAGTCACTGTCGTGCTGACTGATTTTCTTCTTCATACGCCAGTCCGACATTAGCATTTTTATTTGAAGGTAAATCAGTCTTATGAATTTGCAAAACCCAGGTGAGCAAAAGCACAGCTGGCCATTTTAAACCCAGGTAACTCCAGACAAGTTCAGAGCCCGGATAGGGCGGTGGGCTCAGCTCGCACAGCCCCGCGGCTGCCGTGGCACAAACTCCACCCCTGCGATACCAGGCTCCAGCGAGACCCCCAGCGACCACCCCTGGGAAACCACGCTCCAGCAAGACCCACAGTGACCACCTCCACCGGCTCCCCCACAGCTTTTTCACCCCCCAAGGACTCTCACGCCCGGGGATCCTGTACAAAGCTGACCTCTGGCAGCTCCATCTGACAACCCACCAGTCGCCAGCGCTGCCACTTATGTAGTTCAAGGGCTCACCTATGCTGGAGGGGAAAAAGTATGGTCTTAAAACAGGTGGCCAAAAAACTGTACAAGAGTGATTTAGAGACAGCTACACCATATTTTTTTAGTTTAATTTAGCTGGCTGTAACAAAGTCTATGTTACAGGAGAAAAGCAAGCATGAGGAGAGCAAGCTTCTCCTTTTCTCTCATCTTCTCATAGCACCAACGCTGGAGAGACTAGAGTGACAAGCGGATGAAGCAGCAAGATGCTAAAACAGCAACCATCAAGAGGAGGAAGACGACTTGGGTCTATTGGACAATCAGGCCAAGAATGGAAACAAGGCAAAGGAAATGGATGGAAGAAAGAATTTTAGGGTCAGAAACAACTCTACGTGGAGAGCAGATGGAGAAGTTTATAGGATAAAGGGATAAAACGGCTGGAGCTGACGGCGTAAAAGCGCCCAGGCTCAGCAAGGCAGAAACGGAGAGTGAATTTGTCACTCAGAGGCCTCAGATCTGAAGTAAACCCTGTGTATTTTCCTTTTGTACTGCTCAGGGCAAAGTACCCACAAAACATCTTGTGCCCTCACACTTGCTCTATGTCTGCAGATGAAGGCAGCCAACTACTGCCGTTGGGAACAGTGGTAATCCACAGGGCTGGAATCAGTGGGGTACGCACAACCCCACGGAGCTGCTGGGGTAATTGTACATGATGACAGTTCAGATCTTCCATTTTGGCTCAGAAAACTAACCCAGAAAACTAGCTAGAAATCTAAAAATTTATTAGGAATATCACTCAACCACTCTGAAGACAAGGAATCTAAGAAATGAGGCTTTCTGGGACATCACACTTCAGCTTCTCCGTGCACTGTGATACTGTTAAATCAGGCCGTCGCATATACAGAATTCCTGCTCAGTCTTATGGAAGAGGCAGGAAAGGAAGGCACAGCTACAGAACGTGGATCCTCCTTGCGGGTATCATCCCAACACCTGCTGAAAAGCTACAGTGCACGATGGAGAAGAGCCATCACATCTCGTCAGTGGTTATGCTCTCCACCTTCTCGATTCCCACGTGGGAGTCTAGAACACTTTGACTGCATTTTGAGCTCTGAACATGCAAAAATTAAAATACCACCAAAATAAAAAAGCATAAACAAATGCCCTCTTGGGGCAGGGGAAAAATCAGCCTGCATTTCTCAATCATCATGCCAAAAACTGACCGACGCTTTGAGGGAAAATTGTGCAGGGACTGAAGCTAAGTTCATCAAAACGTAAAAGGGAACAACATCTTGCCACTGTAAAGGGGTGGGTGCTGTAACAACAGTTCTGTATCACATGGCACCAGAAGTCAGAGCTGCATGGAGAAGCCCAGAGGAAATTAAAAATTCTGTTTCATTATGGCACGTGGATGGGGGGCAGAAACAACACCTGGACCACATAATGAGCTGTGAAGACTTAAAAAAAAAATATCTGAATCAGTATCCCTTCCCTGAATGAAGCAGGGTCCTGAAGGGACCACGTAATTAGACTGTCATACCGACATCATGATGCAAAGCCAAGGTTTGCCCAGACAATCTTAATTTTGCAATTATTAAATCTGCTGCTTTCACCTCTGCATACTTCTGTCTTGTTGCATTAACGAAAGAAAACAGGATGTTATTATGATCGTCTACTGCTTTTCCAGGGTAAAGATAGAGTCAGAGAGCGATAATACCAGACACATGCAAATTACTCTACAGCAACACCCAGGGACGATGCAGGGGAGAAGAGCGAGCCCAGGGACGAGGGACCCACAGGACCGGCGAGCCTGGACAGGACGAGTCACAGCATGCAGCTCCACGGCCCAGAAGCAGCACAGCGAAGAGCTTCCCTCCACCCAGCACACTTAATCCACAACCCAGATAATCTCCCATGAATAATCGAGAGTTGACTGCGTACGGCAGAGCTCTATTAACCTCGCAACTCACTGCATCAGGCCGTGTCCTCCCTAAACTGCTCAGTGATCAAGTAACTGTAAGTACACGGCCTCCTACAAACATCTCGAGTCTGGTAATGGGATATTTGCCCCCAAGGCCCTGGCTGTACTACACAGCTTCATTTCAGATTCACCGGGTTTGGAGACTTGGGGGAATCCATTATCATCACCTAATCTTTTACTCGCACGCGAGAGCTGGATTCCCAGCTCTGCAGCATGGCAGGAGCAGTTTCTCTTTTCATCTCCCAAACCAAAACTGTTGAAAGCTTTGGACTTATCAGTGAGAATACAATTTATGAGACTTCCAGCTCAGGATTATCTGATAGGCAGCAGCCAACGTAAAAGAAAGCTAGATGCCACATCTACCCCTCCAGCCTTTACGATTACCCGAAATGAAAGATATGATCCTGTCAAGGCAAAGATCAGGCATGCTGACCAGGCACTTCGAGCAAATGCCAAAGCCGTCATTGTACCTCTGTTGTGAGGGAAAAAAAAAAGGGGGGTTGGGGGTGGAATTTGACAAAAGAGTAGAGGATGATTCTGACTGATGAAGTGACATGGAAGCAGGGACAGACAATAAAGCAGCATCTCCGGTTAGCTGTCGGAAAAGGCGGCCCCAGCTTCTGAGGAAGCGCAGAGGAAGGATACGTAAGGTGCCTGGGACATGCAGTCTCACAGCCACAGAAGACTGACAACCTGTCCAGTCAGCAAGCTGCACCGCTGCCGGTGGCCACTGGCATCACCTTCGGCGGCACCTGCACGAGGACCGACACTTCATCATCCCCACGCGAAACAGCCTCACCAGAAACGCATCCCTGCTTTCACTTGTGCCTGAGGGAAAACACTGGGAAACACCGTTTTTCCCCACCTCAACAACTAAACACCAGCCAACAGTGTCACCTATGAGACATCACCTGCAAAGCGGGTGTCGTACATACTACATCACCGGACTAAACTCATGACAAAAACACTCTAGAAATTCTCTAACTCCTGCTAATCTATCTTTCCCTCCCCCCCCCAACTTGTTCACACACTTAGAACAAACAGTCAAAAAGAAAAAAAAAAAATCCAAAAAGGAAATGCTGAGCATTCTCTGTGATTCTCTGGAGTAAGTAATACTGCTATAAAAGCAGTCTGGCAAAGGCCTTGTGAGCTGAAGTGATTCGTAACTAATTGCTAATATTTCTAAGGAAAAGTTTCCATTAAATAACCCAGGGGAATCAGACATCTTGAAAACCGAAGTAAGATTCTTGGAACTACCTTTGGCGAGCAGCAGCCAGGCACAACTGCCGCCACAAAGTACAAAACCAGTTGTCGCTACCCTCCCACCGTTTCCAAAGCACGGGGAGCGAAAAGCTGAAGCCCAGCTCGGGAGGGCAAAAAAGTCAAGCGTGGGGACTCTGCGCCCGCCTCGGCTGGTGAATCCAGCAGCAGACCCAAGATGTGGGCGTTATTTGGCTTCGCAAAAAAGCGTCGTAAAACCCTAGCCTACCTTTAATTTTAGCCTGAAACATCACTCTGCAGCCAGACCGTCTCCAAAGCTGGCGAGCGAGGCGAGTTTCTGCAAGGAAACACCTCCCCGGCGCCGCTCCGGACCCACACCCGACCCCCCCACCCCCGGCACCATGAAATGGTCGATGGAAAGCGAGCGCATCGCCCGGGCAAACCCAGCCGCCCCGGCACGGCAGGCAAAATACGGACCGAAGAGCACCGCTCCATTTCTGATCGGGATCAAATCAAGTCGGGGTTTTTCACCCCGGCACCGAACAAGCCGGGACGCGGCCGGAGCCGGC
>Ga0181612_167012_pt1 | contig 12631 bp, 2 predicted proteins | sample HoacroProtozoa21_FD_119630 | JGI IMG/M metagenome (GOLD analysis project Ga0181612, IMG submission 119630) | Hoatzin crop microbial communities from Cojedes, Venezuel. Combined Assembly of Gp0051906, Gp0051904, Gp0051908 | reverse complement strand
TGAAGTCCCCCATGAGAAACGGGGCCTGTGATTGTGAGGCTACTTTCAGCTGTCTGTAGAAGGCTTCATCGATTTCATCTTGTGGTGGTCTGTGGTAAACACCCACAACAACGTCACCCATATTAGTCTGTCCCTTCATTCTTGCCCATAAGCTCTCGACTTGTTCTTCATCCATCTCTAGGCAGAGCTCAATACATTCACATGAAGAGCAACTCCACCACCTCAGCTTACAGGCCTGTCTTTCCTAGAAAGCATGTAGCCATTTATGACAGCATTCCAGTCATGTGAGCTATCCCGCCATGCCTCTGTAATTGCAATGAGACTGTGGCCCTGCGACCGCTCACAGATCTCTAGTTCTTCCTGTTTATTCCCCACGCTGTGTGCATTGGCGCACAGGCCTTTCAGAGAGGTAACTGAGCATGGAGCTTTCCCTGTAGGGATGCAAGAGGATCCACTATAGCCATACCCATCCTGAAGGTGGCTGAGCTTCTTGGTCAAGTCTGAAAATGCTAACATCCAGAGGAATATTAGACTTTTACATGACAATTCTAATATTAGAAATGCTTTCATTTGTGCACTTGGTGGTAAACAACTTGGAGATACTTAAAATCAGGTTTTGTCAGGCAGTTTTAAGTGCTTCTGTGAATTTGGTTTTTGGTTTCCAGAATGCAAATGTCCATACATATAAAAATACAATGTTGTTAACCCTTGCAGTTCTTTCAAACGTCTCTGCAAAAGCAGTTTCTTACCACTATGTCTTCATCCTGTTGTTCACATTTTGTATCTGTCTCCCATCCCTTTCACTCCCCTCTTATCTCATCTAAGCGAGGATCTAGGATTCCTCTACAGTGAAATGAATACTTTCAGTATGCTCAGATCTCAATTCATCCCACCTACCTAAAATATTGGGTTTAAATGAGACTATACTGATGACTAGTTTGGACACACAAAATCATGGAATATTCATCCCAGACCTTTGTGAAATATTTTTGCAGCTGAACAGTTTCAAAAATATTTCATACTTATTGCTGTGCAACTTTAAGAACAGCTACTGCATGATTTTATGAATAAAAGTAAAATAGATATATCATTCATTTTCACTAAATATTCAAAATATCAATGGTTAAATATCCCACTTAATAACATATAATTTTCAGTTGTTTTCTGCAGAGGCTAAAATTGTGAGAGTGCAGAATGAGCGAGTTCAAAATGCAATATATGAAAATATAACTGTATCAAGTATCTAACATAGGTTTTGCTGTAATTACTATTAATTATAATTAACTTTTATCAGGTAAATGTAGATAGTTGTTAAAAGTCTTCTTTTTCTATGATAACCTGTGTATTAATAACATCAAGATGCTTGTCACCATCACAGCCTGTATCTTTGTTTATAAGGAATCAAGGGAGACAACATATTAAAATTAATGGAGATGTTAATCTAGAATTGGATTGGACATGTTAGTTCACTTAGATCTTTGTATGTGTATCATATGATGAGTTTGGTCCTTGTTATCTTGTCCGTTACATGACATCTACAGGAGTTTCACTTAATCGTTTTCATGAGTCCTCCACCAGTCACATACTTTACCTTCCTTTGATTAAGTTGTCAGCCAAAATTACTCAAATCTCTTGCACTAATAATGCTTCCATTTCCCTAAAGAATGAGGGAAAGTGTATGAAAACTTCTTAAAGTTTACAACATATACAAATGAGCAGGAAGAACAGAACATGCAAAGTCTGATGGTTAGGAATAAAAAATAATACATATGTTCTTGTAGTGAAAGGTAGCATTACATTGTTCATGGACATAACTGGGAAACAAAGTCAGCAAATAGCTCTGAGTTAATGTTTAAAAACTGGGCATCTCAAATAAACATGTAACTAAGATTTAATCATGCTCCCTTTGGCATTAATAAACTAGAGCTCAATCTTCCTGATAGGCACTTTTTATTTCTGATAAAGAATCTGCCATTTGCTTTACAGATTTCTCTCACTGGCAAAAAATGTCGCATTTAGCTATGCTGAAGCCAGATCACCTCTCTGTTAACAACCTGGTGATTTTTGCAAGTATGTACCCAACTTCAAGAAGAATTATGCCTCATTAAACAATGCTGGGTGAGTCTTTTCTGTTTGGGTTGGGGTTTTTTTTGCCTCCTTTTGGATTAATGGAAAATTATTTACACCTACAAAATGTAAAAAGATTATGTTTTAATTTTGTGGTTTTCTGTTAAAATTTTGTGATTTACTCCTCTTTTTGAAATTATTTTTACTTGCATGAGAGTGGTAGGACTGACAAAAGATGTAATGCTCTCAAGCCATGAAATCTTCAGGGATCTCAAGGATTATCCTGTGCTTACCTACTTTGTAACAGCTTTGACAATAGAATTAAAATGAGAGCATCCCTGAAGGGGGTGACACTTCTTCTGAGTTGAAACCTATAGTCTGAGTACCGTGCACGCTTCATAGCCGTAAGGATTTCCACACGTTCGGCGACAAAGATTGTTGTCAAGCTTATGCATGGCCACACTTGCTTTTACTGAGTGAGAAAAACAAACCAAGAGATAATAAGTGCTAAGGGAACTATTATTATTATTTATTTAATCTTTTGCTCTGGGTTTTAGAAAGTGCTAATATTAGTTGCCAGTAATAGATAAAACCTCGTATTATTTACTTACAACAGCATGATGCCATACATTATCTTCAAGGGAACAGAGGAGAACTCTTGTTTGATAGATTATAACTTCCAGACTCTGTAAACTTTTTGTCCAGACCTTCATGCCAACCATCTGTTAAAGCATCTCTGCAGAACTAGCCATCTGTTAAGTACTAAATCTTCTCTGGTGCTGTGTTTGTGTATATTTTTTCAAGAATATTTAAGTTTTCTGTTTCAGCTGGTATAGTACCAACAAATATGAGTAAGTGCATTATTCTTACCATGAAAACTCTTGCAGTATGCATGCTTCAGATGGGTGACTTTTAATACATTGGCCACCGTTCATAGGCAAATGTCCGATCACAACTTTGGTGCTTTATCCATTATCTAGTTCAAAACATGAATTCTTTTTCTATTATCCTGTCACTACATAACTCAAAATTAATAAATAGATAATAGCCTTATCCTGCATTCTGCTCACATTAACAGTGTTAGAGCTATTTTCACAAGGTTTAGTTCTCTTGCACTTGTGCATGGAAAATTTGGAAACTTTAAAACAAAATTGACTTATACATCAAATTTGGAAAAAAATGGCCTGTGCATTAAAAAAAGACTGCTATATAATCTTTTTGTGCCATTGCCAAATATACTGTATTTTCTGTATTGAACTTATTAAGGGTTTTGCAGTTGGTGGTGCTATAATGAAACTAGTTTATTGATCTGCTAGCTGGATGACTGCAGAATTATTTGTTGTTGATTCATAATTCATAAATTTTTGTGGTAGTTTCAAATAAAATTATCATTTGTAATTACAAAGAAAAATAATCATAATTATTCTATGCTGTATAAAATTACAAAAACAAATTACCCTTTGTCAGATTAGTATTTTATTTCTTTGTAGCATAATAACACTAGACTGTAAAATAGATTATTTTCTAAAAGTACGAATAGTCTGTGAAGCCCAGTAAATGTAAGAAATGACGTTAATGTCAGTGATGTTAGCTATTGACATGATAAAAAAATACCATAGAAAGTGAAAATCTTCAATAAGTTTGTTTTGGAAATCATAATGAGCATTTTAGAGTGTTTGACTCAAGGGACAAAGTAATATCATAACTAGTATTATGTTCTCATACAACATAAAGCAAGTATGATTAAAAAAAGATTCTAGTGATCATATCTGAGAGAAACAAACAGTACAAACCTAAAAAGCCTTCTGTGAGGTCTTGATACACAGAAGTGTTTAAGTATCTGCTTAGTGCTAAGCATGTGCTTAAAGGCTTTGCTTTTCTGAGCTGGACAGAATAATTCACACTACTTGCATCTTAAAATGACTTTTGAATCATTCTAGTGTTCATATACATTTATCTGAGGTACTGGTATAAAGGTGGTATTTACCATGTTAACCACCTTCATCAGCAGATTCCCTTTAATACTGAGAGGCAGAATCTGACTGTGGGCTTAGAGGAATCCCTGTTGCCTATGCAGTGAACCAAAGCCAGACCGAATATCCTAATTTAGGCACATAAACAGGATGCTCAGAATTCAGTGTTGTGCTGTGACCTGTCAATTCTTTGTCACCAGGACATTTGTAATTAACTCCTGTTGCTGAATTCATTCAGCGAATGTCAAACTACTGTCAGATAATTTCTCAGTTTGAAAAACAGAGCTGCTGTGTATGTGCATGGTGTGTGGGACGCTCATGAGTCATATGAGATGGCATCTTCCTCAGCAAGTGGGGATTCCTAGATAACTCCTGTCTTCGCAGACAGATAGAGAGCACTTCTCACTCTTTCTGCTTTTAGAAGAAAGTAGGTTTTATTTTATGGAATTTAAGATGACTGTGTTCTTACCCCACCTGGTCCACTGACTGTCCTGCTGCATTGCCCTGTCACAAGCTTTTAAAATTCTACAATTCTGCTGACAGCTGTTGGCACAGATGTTACTGCAAATGTAGTATATGGGTCTCTTATTTATGAATGTCCAGAAACTTCAGGTAGTGGATATATTGCTTCTGATTTAGCAACACTTCTCTCAATTGTATTTGCAGCTCAGCTTTGAAGTACCACTTTGTAGGAACCCTAACTCTATATACTTCTGTTTCTGACTGAATTAGCATCTTATTCTGTACTTAAAAAAGTAGCATGAATTTTGCCATTGATTGCAAATTTATGGCAGTTCACAAGTGCAATTCTGATGGTTGAGGTAATCTGAGACACAATAATTGAGAGATGTAAATAGTGAGATTATGGGCAAGACTTTCTCAGGAATGTTTAACTTGAATTTGATTGCTGTGTTCTATAAAAGTCACATACATTTCCTTTAGGAAATGTTCATGTCACTTTAAGTTCTTAGTCTTCAGTCTGGGTAACCAGAAGATGAGTGCACTGAGGTTCGCTATTGCATCTATGGACAATTATTTCAGAATTTAATTTTATTTTTTTTACAACTAGTCTAGTGTGCCTGCTGTAGGCATTCTACTCTCCTTTAGATTTGTGAGATCTTTTGTTAGATCAAATGATAGTCTGTAGTATTTATTTCTCGAAGTCATTCTTAATCATAGAAGGAGAAACAACAGACCAATAGAAGATACTAACATTTACCTACACATCTTTCCTCATATTTCTCATATCATCAAAAGTATGACAACACTGTTATTTCTGCTTTAGATCACATGTGAATATTGTGAATATTCTGATTCTTGTAGAGAGCAGAATGTCAGATGGTTAAAGAAATGCAACAATATAAAATCTTATAGTCTATTCCTATAGCTTTAATAGTGATCAGTATTTTTGCTGTTTTTAGTGAAGTTGTTTACCCTTTGTATCTATGCACAGCATAAGAAAATTTGGCCCCAATAAGAGTAATTGTAAATACAAACTGGTGTAGCTTTCTTAAATGCAGAAAGGCCTAGCAATATCAGAAACGGCAATGAATAAAGGTGAAGAAAGGCTAAGATAAAATAAGGACAGGGCATACTTAGTTATATACTAAAACACATTTCTTCAAGTTTCTTTCACTTGTCACTTGTATTTTGCTAACTAAAGTCCTTCTTGATTTTTCCCTCAGCATGCAAATTACTTCAGTTTGTGAACATGTTACTGAATTTTCACTTATCCTATTGTTTCTGCTGTCTCCAGTATTGCCTGTTAAGCTGAACCATTTCACTCTTGATGAGAAATATGTTGGCTTTTTATTTGGTCCATTACAGCCAACTAAATGCAGCTTTGGGAAATGCCGGGAACTGCGTTTCTAACCAGCATATCTGCTGTCAGATGAAGACCCTACAGTCCATGATTCAGGGTGATCTGGATGACTTGTTACCTGGCAGTTCTTGTCTGTTGGTATAACACAGGGGATGAAAGAGGCTTCTTCAAAAGTGGAAAAGACTTGATAGTGCTTTCTCAGTGGGCTAGTGCTAGATAGACTGTTGGCAACTGCAAAATTGAGAGGTGTGGAAAGAATTTAAAAACCGGGCCAGATTCCCTCAGATCCATAATACCTAAAGGTGAAGTCAGGTTTGTGAATTCTGCCCATCCCTTAGCTCTCATTTCAGTGAAGTAGAGGTAAGGATGAGAATGATATGTAGACAATCCAAAAAAGGACTACAGCATGACAAGACCAAAAAGTTAGGTAGCTGGTCCCAATATGTTGGAAGGAAATGATGTTGTACTCTTGGTCAATCTAGTTTAAACTATTTCTAGAGAACACACACAGTTTCATTAAGACCAATAATCACCATAACTAGAAACAATGGGCTCAAACTGCACCAAGGAAAAGTATTTGGCAGAAGTTTCTAGCAGTTTGCCAGTGAAACTGAGTGCTGAAACTGGCTGGCTGGAAGGCCTGAGGAGTCTCCATTACTGAAGATCTTAAAGGAAAGGTCTTTTGTGTGTGAACACACTTGGATGAACTTCTGAGATCTTTTTCAGTTTTATGTTTCCTATGATTCTATGATTTTATACTAACAAAAGGTATGGCCAAAGCCTCTACGGCACGATGTAATAATAAAAACAGCAGCGAGACATAACTGTAGAGACTATGGGAAGCTAAACCTCCGACATTTATGGCTGTCATTGTGATGAAAAATCAAATTAGTTTCTCTCCAAAGAAACAGTGAAAACTGAATGCACATGCACCAAATAAACAAGACATTGACATTGACATTTCTTAAGCTTAATTTTGCCACAAGCCTGATCGGATTGTTGCTTTGTTATTCTGTAGCCCACTAAATACAAAAATACTTCTCTTAATGCAAACTTGCAATTTGCATTTACCTTTCTACAGATTTTCAGTCTTTTAAATTTCATTGGCCTGTCTTGAAATCAGTAAAGGGAAACCTTTATATTTAGTAGCTTGTGTTATACAACTCAGATATTTTGCTATTTACAGATTAGTTGTCAGAAAAAAACCTATCCCAAGCCCTCTGCACAACTGTGAGTCCGTATTTTAAGACCAGCTAATGTGAGCACTATTCTAAGTCTGAACTTACGCAAGATGTTTGCTACTGCAAATATACACTCTGTTCATATCAATTAAATCTTCAAGAACAGGCAAGCCCATTTGTACTATTTTTCTAGTTTGGTCTCAGAAAAAGCAACTGTATTCTCAATCTTCAAGCCTGCTTCTATTCAGATACACCTGAAACTTTATCTGTGTCACTTCAAATTCTCATTCTCTGATGAGTTTGTCACCTTGGTGGCAACACTTGTTCGTCTCCAGCTATCCTTGAGTAGCCCTTTGTGATCATGATGATTGATAAGTCTCTTGGATCAATGCTATGAGATTTTTAGCACAGATATTGTAATACATATTTTAATGATGGATATGTCTGAAGCCAGATGCATAGTAATGATATGTTTTGAAGCCCTATTTTGAGATCATTATCCTTCTGATCTTTGAAGGTCTGATTATAAAGGACTCTTATTTCCATGACAAATAGGTGCTAAATTATTCCTGGCTTCCTCTACTCATGGTATCCACTCCGTGTAATTCAGGATGAATGGACAAGAGATTTACTAGTTATTACTGATGTTCTTGCTCATAGAATTACAGGCAAGTAGCATAAAAGTGGAGATAATTCTTTAGAGAAAAGATCACTAGACAATGGGGAGTAGGTAAGAGAACACAGATACTTCTGTATGGGGTTCTGAAGCTGACGATTTATCATAGGATTAACAGTTGGGAGGGGGATAGGACAGTTGAGATGTCATGTGCTGTGTTTTAGAGCAATCGTTCTTGGAGCATATAACTTCTGGCAAATGTAGGGGCTGAATTTAGCTGTGCCTGACCTGGCCTGAATTAGGTTTCACTGCATGCAGTTCCACACCTTGTGTGCAGGGTGGAAAACGGTGCATGCCTAGCAAAATAGAAAAATACGTTACTTCTGTAATAAAAATGTTGTGTTTTACTGCAATACATTAGGCGAGCTAATACATCACCAACAAAGTAAAGACCTTTCACTTCAAGATATTAAATAAATAAATCACATGATGTTGCACCACAAATTTTCCTGCCGTATATACAAAAGGAACATCCTCAAGACATATGGCTCTCTCCAAAACAACATAGTTGTTGTTTTTTTCTTTATTATTTATTTATTTGATAGCTTGAAGTGTAAGCATGTCCCTCAGATTATATAAATAACTCTGTGTGTACTCTGCATTAAGTTACTTGGATTTTTTTCACTGCACGAGACCATACTAACATGAGGTTGCCTCCTATCAAACTGGTGATATGCTTAAGCTTTCCTAAAGCAGGACTGGTACAATTACTCAACATTTCATGCTACTATAACTGCTTACACAGTATGTGAATTGACGATTTATTGTTAATTTTTGTATTTCTGCCTTGTATTGAATATATATGCCGTAAGTATACTTTGCTTTTCATCAAGCACTTACCACGTTTCATTAATACATTTTTGTAATGGACTTTATCAAAAGCCTTTATCAGAACCTTCTTCAATTAGTTAAAGTTAATGGAGAACTTCGAAAATGAAAAATATAGTATGAATGTTCAGTAGTACAGTTATATAGGAAAGTCCTTTTATTAACCAGTTTGCTAAAGATTTATTTTATATGTTTATTTTATTACAAATATTTAGAACAATATTATTTGAACACAAAATATTCAGGACTATAACCTGTCCCAATGGAGAAATCAAATTAAGAAACCATCTTAAAAAATGGAATTAATAGGAATTTTAAATCTGACAATTCTTCATTTTTTTTTTGTTCCTATAATTCATTTATGTGCCTAATTTTATTCCTTTCTGTCTTGGATTCTTGAGCCTTCACTTGATTGCACAATAGCTTTTTGCTGTCAATTGAGTCAACAGCATTCCATTCACTCTGTGTATATCTGCCAAATAAACACAACTGGCTATTCACACAACTTCACCCTTAAAATAGCACCCAATTTTTAATTTACTATTCTAACCTATTCTTTTCCTAATATTTTGTTTTCTGACTCAAAAGAAGTAGTACAATATAACTTCTTTGAATTCTTCTATCTGGGCATTTCTTTGCTTAGAGAAGAGATATTATCACTTGATGTCCTATCCAAAATGAATTGGGCTTACGGCCAATATGTCTTCCTCTTAATTAGCCTGAATCTTTGATGAGATAATGGACAGAGTATACATGTATGCACAGAAATGCATATTGAGCCTTACAATCTGCCACAATTGTAATCTGATATAATTTAGCATGTCCTGGTTCTACATTTTTGGGGTTTCTTAAATAATTCATTGGTTTATCATGTAGATGAGAAAAGGACATAATTTTAGAAATTATTAACAGTTTTCAATAGTGTAATAACTGTGAGTGATTGTGTTTGCATAATCATTTTGTGGCATTTCTATGCATAAAATTATTCAGATTGTTGTCTCTCAAAAGTAATCTGTTAATGTAGGGAGGGGTGTCACTGGTCATTTATCTCAGCTGTGCAAAACTAAATTTCAGATAAACTAAATCAAAATTCTTACTGGACTTATCAAGAAGTAGGTAAGTAAATAAGTAAATAAAATTGAATGAGTATCTCAGACCAGGAAATTTATTCCTTAGACCTACAGAGTGAAAGAGGGAACAAGTGTCATCACATTTTCTCTTCCTGCTGCTGCCCTGCTAACTGAAGTTGCATGCCTCTAGAGCATTAGTGACAGAGGCTACTGACTCCACTGGTTCCCCAATTCAGGTGCTTGTGGAATCACTTTAGTCCAAATAAACCAGATTAGCAAGGACATATTTATTTTTTTTAAGCAGTCCTAGTTTGTTGTGACTAAAAAGGCCTGGAGTACACTCACATGACAGGTCAGAGAGACAACAGTTGCCTCTGGGGCTGGAGACAGCAATTTTTCAGCCAGTGTAAGTGCAGCTGGAAGAAGATTGTGACTATGCTAATGATATGACTCTAAAGACTTAGCTCTAGGTTATCTTAATGCATAAATGCATTCATGTGTACAGATTAAAGTCCTTGTTAAATCTGTACATGGTTAGGCTTTAGGCTGTGACTAGGACTTGCAGTGTCAAAATTTTGCAGTGGGACATTCTAATTGGAACTGCAGTGGCCATAGAGAATTAGATACAAGTATTCTCACAGAACTTTTTTGGCCAAAGTCCCTCATCTCTGCTGAGCAGAGATTTACCAAAGACAGGTGGGGAGAACGTAAAGCTACAAAGAGGAAGGACCCTTCAATAATATTGGCTGCTGCAGCGTGTCATCCTGTATTACATGGTGTGGCTGCAGCCATGTAGCTGCTCAGTCCCCTTAATTCAAAGCAGGGAAATATTTGCTTTAACTTGTTATGAGAAAGGTAGCTCGTAGGTGTTGCAATACTTTAAATGTTTGCTTTCTGGATAAATAGAGTATTATTGCTCATTTAGTGGACAAAACTCTTTCATCAGCTTATGATTATGTATTTGCAGAGTGCTTTAGTCTATTTGGTCATTAATTTATTCTGTAGAAAGCCATGATGCTTTCTGTTCTGTTGTGAAGTCCAGATCTAAAATGATTATGTGTTCTCAAGTGATAACACCGACCAAGGTAAAACCGTCATTTGGAAAAATCTCACTTAGCTACCATGTAAAGACAGCCCATACTTTATAGGAAGTCTTTACTGTCTTTATGCTCCTAATATGACCAGAACTGCATCTTTATGAGTCTTTCAAATTGTCCTGGTTTCAAGTGGCTTGGTTGCTATCTCATGACTAGGTCCAGCCAGGATGTTGAATTTCAGTGGCGTGCTTCAGTCCCCTGGGATACCTCAGCCTAGATGGCATTCTCAGGAAAACTGACAGAAGTAAGCTGTAACGCAGTGGAGTTTCAGTTGCTACTCTCCTAAAAAGCACAGAAAGAAGAGGAGGCTGTGGGTGTATTTTCTAAAATATCTTGTGACAGAATATTTTCTGAGAAAGGTAGGAGGCCCAAGTTCATACTTCCTTTTTTTGCTGGAGTCAGCTGAAAATCACATCTCCAATGAATGTGCCCTAATTAGCAGGATTTAAAGTGGAGAAGGCATGAATAGCAAGCCTGAATGCTTAACCTACAGAATCAACAGTGGGATTGCAGTGTTGGTATATATACAAAAAATATATGCATAGTCTGATCATCTCTTTTTCTGTGATGGGAGAAAAAGACAATACTAGTGGGTCTACCATTCTAGCAAAGATGCCCAGTAAAATATGTTGACTAGAAGTGGAAGTTAGTTTATTCAGAAATCTGGCACAGTGCACAGTGCAAAGAATTAAACTCTGTAATAAAATTATTTAAGGACAGACCATGAGGTCTGTAAATCAAAATCTATGTGCTTCCAAAAGACAAACTGTTGCCCAAGGAAGTCAGCGATTTCCTTTAGAAAAAAAACTCATACAGCATGCACTATGTTACGTGGGATTTTGGGGGATGGTCTTCATAGGTGTGAACAGATGAAAAATCAGACTTTCCTTAAAAGTTCACATGAGCTCAATGCAGAGTACAGACAGCAGAAGTGAGGTTTTAAATACTTCTTAAGAAGCTGAGCCAAAATAGTGACCTGTTGAATAGTGCTATTTTTCATCTGCCTTTTTATAGCTCCGAAGCACAGCTCCTTAACATAGATCAGAGTATTTTCAATTGCTTTCTTTCTAATGGGCAAATATTTTATTGAAATATTCAGTTTGGTGCAAGACTTGATGTTGACCAGGACTCTGTGTATAAGAATGCACTGTACATTACGTAAGACAAATACGGACTGTTTTGCTTGGGTGTGTCTTTATGAGCTGTTCCTGAATTCCTGAAACTGTTGCTTTTGGTACTTTCTTGAGCTCTGTTTTCTAGCCTTCCTGAGCACAACAGTAAGTGACACTTAGGTAACACTTCTGCCACCAAAGTGCCTTCTATGAAAGTGTGAATTTACATGACATGATCCAGAGCTATGTCCTTGTTACGGAATTTAATGGTTATGATGAAAATGTTTCTTTCACGTATTTTGATTAGTTGACTTGGGCTCAGTTACTGCTTCAATTAGGTATCTGACAAGAAAAATCTCAGTGTTGCTTATGAAGTCACATAGGTTGCCATGCCCCTATTTTGCAGAACATTTATATAGACTGCTTGCTATCATCCCAATTCTGCAGGCATTGCGAAAAATTGAATTTTTGCCATCAAAGCCTCAGTAGTGGTAGATTGGTTCCTATATTGTATTTACTTGAGCGGTATTGATCTTTCACTTTCTATTTCATTAGCTATAACTCCTTATTCATGGACGGTCTGACTTTAATGATAAGCCTAATATAGTACTCACTGGCTTGTTATTATTTTGTAAGCAAGAATCTTGTTGTTATTTTTAAAACACTGCAAAGCAAAAGAGAGAGAGAGAGAAAAAAAAATACAACAATCACAACAGCAGATCCCGGTAACATAAAGGCAGAGTTTTTCACTGCATAATCATCCATTTGTCATCTGCATTGCCACTGGAGATTCATGTTAATTATG
>Ga0181612_116380_pt1 | contig 12631 bp, 7 predicted proteins | sample HoacroProtozoa21_FD_119630 | JGI IMG/M metagenome (GOLD analysis project Ga0181612, IMG submission 119630) | Hoatzin crop microbial communities from Cojedes, Venezuel. Combined Assembly of Gp0051906, Gp0051904, Gp0051908 | reverse complement strand
GTCTCACTAAAGAATCTCAGTACAGTAATATGAAAGATCAGATTGAGTTCAGACAAGTTATTTCCTGTAGTTCTTTGGAAACATGAAAACATCATCTGAAAAGGAAGTTTAAAGATCCTTTATTGGACACACATCCTGCTGTTTTTAGTCAGATGGAGATCTGACTTTGATATTCCAAGTTTAGTGCTTAGAGACCACTGATATCATCCCTCTACCTGGGAAGGCATGGTATCTTTAAAAATACGTCTGCTAGGCAACGTATCCATCTGCTCATGACCACATAGAGGACATAGTTTGGATTCTGGAGAAAAGCTTCAAATACACAAAATAGCAGGTAATCAGGTAGTCTACTAGTGTGTTAGGAAATTGTCAGTATTGCATTGTGAGTTGGATTCATCACACCTAGTTTCAGGCAAATTAAAATTAGGCATCTAATCTAATCTAGTTGACTGGGCACCTCTTTTGTACTGTAGAGAGAGATGGACACTTCCAGCAAGTGACTTGTCTCTTTGAAAGAACAGTGCCTAAGATAGCGGGAAGGATTCATTTTCTGGCTGATCCTTTCTCTTTCCAGTGGTTACAGAGGTGACATGGAAAACTAATATGGGCTAGACACCTATATTTTAGATGAGCTGAATCCCACTCTATACTTCTTTCCATAGTGGTGTGGAGAGGCAGTGTCTCAGTTGATACAGATGCTGTGGAAGGTGTTACATTGAACAAGCTAGTCAGGAGTGAGTGATGGTCTAAACATTTGTGCATCAAAGTCTGTGACTGTATATTTCAGTTAAAAAGTCAGAACCAGTAAACAAACAGTGCCATGCTAATGTATGAAACGTACTCCTGTCTGAGCAACAGAACTTCATCTGACCACTTAAAATTCCTCAGAGCTACAGAGCTGTTACAAGTGTAATGGTTAAAAGCAGTGCCATGTCATTTAAGACTAACAGTTTTAGATACCTTGATTTCTAAAACTATCCACAATAATTTTGTGTTATGCTTTTGGTGGGTTTTTTGTTTTTTGAGCTTGTAATGCTGTCAGCTATGTCCCCTTGGTGGATACTAGTTGTCATATGTCACCAACTTCAGGGCCTATCTACAACGTTGTTTCAATAAACAGGGCATTTATGCCCTTTGTGCTGGGCCTTTGTGCAGCTTTGGAGTGTAGGGAACAATAAAAGATGGATACTAAAGAGACTGATTTTCTTGACTTTTTTGTATTTCTTGGTAATAAGCAACAGGTGAGAATTCATCCCTCCCTGTCTCCCCAGAGTATTTGAAATATAAACGAAATCAACTTTTTTTGCGAAATGCTTTTCTCTGTTGTTTTATTTCCTTCATGAGATGTCAGAAGCAATTAAAAAGAAGAGAAGATGGAACAGTTCCCTTTTCGCCAGAGCCAATTTCACTCATGCTACAGTGACCTGGTTCTAACTGATACTTTCTTTGCTGCCAAATATTCCAGATAGCCATCTAAATTCGGCAACAAAGTACCATAGTGTTTGTATCGGCTTCTTACATGCTTCTGGTACGTCTGCTGTTATACCTGCTCAAAAATGACAGCAGCATCGAACTGCTGCAGCTGAAAGTCTTGTCAACACTGTAGCATTCAGAACCTGTCTCACCAAGCTACTATGCAAAATGAAAAGAAATAATGCTCAGCTACGTATTTCAACCTTCAAACCTCTACCAGTCTTCATACACTTGCATGTATCTCCTTGATCCACAGTCATGTTCCGAGAATGGAGTTGAGCTGTGTTGCGTGTTTTATGTTCAATTTGAGCTAAGGAAACCATTTTTCCCTGATTTTAATTGCTTGTATTCTTAGAACAGGGTTTGAAAGGCAGTGGATAAATATGCACTGCTAGTTTTGCACTTAGATTTCTGTGTGTGCAGAATCCTGTCCACACATCCTGTTGCCATTGGCATATATGAGTTAAATATTATCTGCTATGCTTAGGCAAGTAAAGTTGCCTGCTAGCAAAGGCAGGAATCTGAGATAGAAAGTAAAATTTCTCAGGCAGAACTAAGGGTAATTTTGTTGAATGCTTTGAAGTCCCTTTGTACTGCAGGAGGTATCACACAAACATACAGAGTTTGTTACATCCAAATGGCCAGTAATATAGCATTAAAACTGAGGTAAAAATATATACCAATTTAAAAGGAATAGATGATTCTAAATGCAATTAGATAGCTCACCAGTGTCAAGGGAAAGCTTCTAAATACAAAATATCCATCTGGGAAAAGTAAGAAATTACAGTGATGGATTGCCCTCTTACCATTTTTTTTCTGTAGAAAATACATTGCATTTCCTCTTATGAAGTTGATTATAGAGCTTGGCCTTCACCCAGGAGATTGGTTTTAGACACCAGTTTTGTCTGTATGGAGAAAATAATGATGTGACAGACCCATCAGACTAAATCTAACTAAATCTTCCTCTGCGAGGGTCAGCATGCTTTAGCTGACCTCAGCAGAACGGTATGGATTCGCACCAACAGCAGACATGGCCCATTCTTGAGACTATCCTTTAGTTCAACTTGCTTTTATCCAGAAGCCTAAATGCTGGATCAGTTTGCTGGAAGCCATCTAAAGAGCTCTTATATCTTCTGGTACCATACAGAGCTCTCTGTTTATCACTCATACCTTTTACTATAGACTAGCCAAAAGAAAGGCAAGCTTGTACTAATTTTGTGCACTTCCCCCTCAACTCATTTCTTAATGTTTTTTCTGTGAAGACAAGGACTTGGTAAACACTAGCATGTGGCATGTTCTTTAAGCTGGATCTGAACAGCCACCGATGCAGTACATCTCCATGATGTATGCCTCAGCTGCTATATCTTACCTATGTGGCAGGTAGGCACAATTTCAAGGTAGAGTTACGTGCAGGTGTCTGAGGAAAGATGGTCATGCACTGCTTGCTGTCACTAGCGAGTTCTCCGTCCTACATATTTCAGAGGTAGGTACCTCCCTGTAGAGAATTTCCAGTAGGGAAGAGACAACAAGCCTACATTTATTTCTGTGTTTGATTTATTATTTAAACAAGTGTTTCTGATGCAGATGCAATTTCTCAGTTTGAGATTTATTATTTCACCTGCCTTTAAATAAAAATGCCAGCACATTGCCATGGGGAGCAGTGAGACGTCTTGTTTCATTTTAACTTGTACATCGTGCTAGTTTTTGTAGCCTCCAGTGAAAGTCTTTTGGCTTCCCACAGTAATATTTTGTCATAACTACCAGGCACACCTATGTCTCCTGTAAGAGCTGGAATTTAGGAATAGCAGTACTTTTCCCCTTCTGTAGGGGCAGGGATGGTACAGGCAGCTATTTTTTCCCTACACTGAATATTTACATTTGGTGCTGAAACTAAGCAACTCTTCATGCCCAATTGTCCCTTAAAATAAGGCTTATAATAAAGATTTACATGCTGGGTAAGTGAGTGCATTCTGAAAGTAGTTGATTTTCATCCCTGGAAGAACATGATGCATCCACAGTTTAGCTACTATTCTGCTGATTTTTATGCGTAACTCCTTCTTGCCCATATGAAAACACTGTTAGAGTTATGAAGTTGAATACATGTTAGGAAACACCAGAGCTTAGGTTGGCTCTTTACTTAATTTTTGCTTTTTTTTTTTGCATATGTATTTCCTAAGTTTTTCATTATTGCTAATTATACTTTCATTTTACTACTAACAAAATAATAAATAAAAAGCACTTGAACAACACTGCAGGGAAGAAAATATCCAATACTATTTCTGAAGCAAATGTGAATAGATATTATCTTAGCTCAGGGTATACTTTTCCAGTAGCTGATAAAGAAAGGAATTTTCCTCCTTTCCATAGAGGAAAACATCGTTGTTAGTTCTGAATTTGGTCAGAGCTGGTTTTTATTTTCTTATTAAAATTCTCATTAAATATATTTTTATAAAATTATAAATTCTGATTTTGATTAAATGGGAGCCATTCTTTTTTCAATTTGGTTTGTACTTTCTAGCTTTCACAACAGAAAATATTTCCTTTGTTTCTCACATAATTTTGAGGAAAATTATCTTTTCCAGACAGATGTTTTGAGGGCTCCAAAGAGATCAAAAAATGACCAGAATGTCCATTAAAGTGTCTGGATTCCAGAATGGTGCTACACAATTGCTATGCTGTTACCACTTCAGGAAAAGATAGTATTTGTTGAAAATTTCTCCTAAGTAGCATTTTAAAGCCACTAGATTTGAGGATTTATTATAAAATAAAGGATGTACCTACATATATTACTTAATCCTCAGGAGGGGGCTAACACAGTAACACAAGTATACAAAAAAGAAAGAGTAGCATGTAAAGTAACTTAAAAAAAGAGATCAAGAGTGTCTTGCCCAACCTTTCACTGGAAAGAGCAATAGCCAAAGGACAGGAACACAGTAATATTTATATGTCTAAAGTACCTTTGTCATCTGTTATTTATTGATGAGAATAATATTTATTGCCATCTGGGTTTCCTAATATGTTTTTCTGATATTGCTTATCTGGGGTTGCCATAGGACACAAACAGCTGGATTAAATTCCGTGATGTTGTGTCACTGTGACTCATTTATTTTTTTTTATCTGTGAAAATTCCTTGTTGTAAATAATGTCTCACTCTTTCCTTTTCTGAAGTACTTTGCTCTCTTACGGTACTGTGGTCTGTCTTTCTTTCTCTCTCTCTCTCACCTTTCTTTGTTCCTTCTTTCATTATTTTCCTCTCTATTTCTCTCAGATTGCCTCTCCCTTTTCCTCTTTTTCTCTCCTGTTTCTAAGCTCAACAAATGCTAAATAGTTTTATAGATACGTTTTAGCCTCATCTACGGTAACTAAATATATGTTTAATATTGCCTGAATAATAATAATGCATTATATAATGTGAGAGGTTAGTTAAACTTCCTTTAAGCTTTCCCGCTGGGATTTCAGTCTTCTTAATTCAGAAACTTTGACCTGATGACACTGGGACAAGGCTTTATGGCTGATTCCCTGAAACCGTGTAACTACGTGAACATATAAGGGATGGAACGTTTTATGGTTATTAGGTTGCTCAATGTACTGGCTGTCTTCAAGCTTTTGTAGAGTGTCTGAAGCCCAATAGTCCTGTATAATATTGTAGTACCTATATGCAAAAGAAATAATTGCAGAAATATGATTTATTAGTCAAACACAGAAAGTCATAATGAGTGGTATCTTGACTATATTTCTTCTCTACTAGGCCAACATCAATGACTGCTGTTTTAAAAAACTTTTATTCTAGAACTAAATCATACACACAGCACTTCCTTTGAAACTGTGGTAGGTTTTTTTTTGCAAACTGGGTATTTTAGGAGTATCAGTTCAGATGCAGCTGGAAGTCATTCAAAAATGTAGATTCAAATCTGCCTCAGATTTTGGGTCAGACCACAGTGTGGCCATTTTGTGCATATTTGTTTGAAAAAAGCTATTTTTTCATTGCCAGTGGCAAAAGCTAAAAGGAGATTCCTTGTTTGTTTCATGCAAGGGGACTTCTGACAATGAAAATGGTTATTGTTCCACTGCAGAATCTTAGTGTTGTGCAGATATTTTACTTTCAAAGGTTTTGCTCAAATTCTGTATATTTTTAATCTTTCAAAGGAACGTGCAACATATTGCTGCAAACATAATAGATAATATTCTGACCACTGAGGATTAATTTTTTTGATATAAGATTGAGTAAAGAGACATTCCTTTAGGTCAGCTGCTACAAAACAGGGAGGAAGACTGAATTTGGGGCAGGAATCCTTGACCACAGTTCAACTCTCACCCACACCTGAAGAGGTCCATCTCCTCTGTGGTGCCCTAAAATCCCTCTGAATCTCATCTAACCTTCCCTGTGCCTGTTCCAAAGCTATGTCTCTGGAAATGACCCGTATAGGCATAAGTGCACCTATTGCAATGGAACAGATCCAGTAGCTCTGCAAGGTGCTCCTCTGTGGCCTGTGATGGGAGCTGGATGTTACCACAGCATTGTAAGGGCATCAGGTTAAATATGTAAATATGGAGGGGGAGCAGAGTGCAGGACCAGCTCTACTGCTGTTCATGGAGGTCGAAGCTGAGGCACAGAGGATATGGACAGATTCTGGGCAAAGCCAGCCTGACTCAGTCTAAATGTCAAGGCAAGAGATGGAGGAACTGACCGGGGAGACAAACAGATCTACGGAGATACGTGTTGTTGATATGGAACAGGAGCAAACTGTCATTATCTAGGTCATTTTAAAGGGATCAGCAACCTTATCTTGGGTGAGAGAATAGTCACTGCATGCTAGGTGCAAGCTAGGAAGGATTTCTCTTGGGAACAGATAAATATAACCATGCATGCAGGTATTAGCATAGTCTACTACATGTATGGAAAACTGGTATTAAAGATGCAAACTAAATTCTGTCATCAGCTGTGGAAGAGGAAAGGAAAACAGAGGACTTGTGAAAATATATGCACAACAGTGTGCTGCTTCTTAAGCTAGCACTAGCATTACAGTGTTTCCAAAACCAGCCAACAATTCTAAAAAATATCACTGGCCAAGGAAATATTTTCCGCATGGGTTGTGACAATATTTAGTCCAGTGAACTTGCAAAGCCTGTTGAAAAAATGGGTCCAGTATCTGGCTACTATGGATGTAAAAGGGAAGGAGTGTTGCGAAGGCACATCAGTGGTGGTTCTATGCAGCTTCATCCTAGTTCAGCATCCTGTTTATACTGGCCTGAATTTTACTCCACTCCTGGGTAATCATGCTAGACAACATCTCATGAAACAGCAACTTCAATCACTGCCAGGTTTCTCAGCAGTGTAAACTTCCCCTTTATCGTGCTTTCACTGGTTGCTTCCTATCCTGTTCAGCTGTTAATGCCCTAATAATTTGCAAGGTGATGAAGTAGCTCCTTGTAGAATGATTCTTTCACATTGGCCATTTTGTTCTGCTTGGCTCTCTGACAGGTGATGTCACATGGGGAGAATCTGGAACTGGAAAAATCTAAATCAAATTCATAATAGCGCTTCCTTAGAAGAATGTAACTGGACTGAGGTTAGGTTGTTAAATGGTGTAAACTGAGGTACAATCTACAGTGTACAGTCTTCTCCTGTGTACACAATCTACAGTATACAAGACCTTTTTTGTTTTGCTGCTTCACTGAGATGTTAATGATACTTATCCCGTTGACCATAGCCATGCACGCATTTGAGAACCTGAGAACCATGCTGATTTGGTGGGGTTTTGAGTTGATTTTTTTGTGTGTGTGTTGAGGTTTGGGGTTTTTTGGAGTGGTTTTATGCTCACTGAAAGAGCAGATATTTCTTCTAACTAAAAATTTATTAACTCTTAAAACATTTACTGACAGTCAGACATGGGGCTGCCCAGGTTTTTTCAAAAAAAATGCTCTTTCCCCAAAAGATACAGGCATATAAACAGTGAAAGGAGCAGTGACTGGCCAAACCAGGTGCATGTACAGATTTTATCTTCATGATATATTTTAAAAGGTACTGAAATATGTGTTTGTCACTGTGGTTACAAAGATGAGGGGAAGATTGTTTATTGGTTAGGGTTGCTTTTGGCTTTTTCTGAGAGTCAGCAAAGTAAACAGAAAGGACAATGAATATGCTCCCATAACAAGTTTACTGCGTAAGGCCATGGCGAGGATTCATGGTCACTTCTTAGAACGGATGTACATTGTAAGCATTGTAAGCCAAGCAATGGCTACCGGATATTTTATTCAATGAAATATGTTCTTTATATTTCTCTGATGTCCCTCTCCACTAACTCATTTTACTTTTTAACCCTGTCACTGATTGTTCTTACTTGTATTGAACTTTTTTTGAGATACAAGGTTTTTTTATGTGTTTATACTGATCCTAATATTTTTGGTACTGCTTAGTGAACTCCTCTATGACAAATGAAAAATATTTGAAGAAAGAAAGGAAGGACTTTTTTTCCTGGGGAATCATTACAGTTGCAGTCATAGTAAGAGGCTGGTCTACCTGCAGCCTCTCTTGAAGCCTGGGACAAGGCTGCTGAGAGGATCCCACAGTGGAAGCAGAGCTTAGATGCCGAGGGGAGCACTCTGCTGTGACCATAGTGTGTCATGCTTGACATTAGAACAAACACAGAAAGCGGTAAGAATTTTACTCGGGAGCTGCAGAGATCTGTAGTTAACATAAGCATTTGCATGTACTGAGGAATACTTATCTGCATAAGGGATAGAAACAGGCACCTCAACATTTATTCGGTTTGGCAGCCAACAGAAGTAAACATAATGTCTTATTTCTTTGATTTCAAAAAGAGAGAAATATATTCTGTAGGCCCTACATTCTGCAAAATTTTAGCTCTGCATTCAGTTTTAAATGCTACTTGTCTTTACAGTCTGAGTACAACCCTTAAACTATGCTTGAAGACCTCCTCTTCGAGTGTCAGGTGCACAGGTCTCTACCTATGCAATGACTGGAAGAGCAGGCAGCACAAACAGAGGGAAATGCCACTGGGCAGACTGGCATAATATTTCTTTTAAGCCTTACTTCATGAGAAAAATCTTCTCACAAATTAAACTTTGAGGAAAAGCAAGAATTAAACCTTTCTTTTAGCTTTATGACATCTCGGTAAAATAAGCACAAAAGTGTTCAGTTGTCTTTAGAATTTCTTTTATTACTTGTAAAGGTATAATTTCCCATTTTGTATCATGTCACAAAACAAAGCCAGGTTCAGATGAGGAGTTATTAAACACTGAATTCTCCTCTTATTAAAATCTGAGCAGAATGAATTACAAGGGACTTTCCACAATGACAGGCTAAGGACATGCTCTCAACTCATTGCGTGGGATCTTGGCAGAGACTTTCTAGGAATACTTCTGTGAACTAATTCTCTTCTTCCATGACAGTATGTAGGATCAGGAGAGGAAATGTACAGGAGTCAATTATGTGCAAAAATAGCAGTAGAGACTGTTGTAAATATGATTTATTCCCTAGTGCTGTTGTATTATAACTACACTTGATGTGCCAGCTTTATTCCTGCTGGAACTTAATTGCGGTATTCTGGCAGATCATTTTAGTGTCAAGTCACACGGGGATTTTAATATCAAGTCCTAAAGTGCTTGAAGACTTTAGGAAGAAAGGTACTCTATCTTCTAAATACCAACTAGTTGTACTATTTTGAGTTTATTTCAGAAGTTCTTGTTGGAGCCTTAGTGATTAAAACCTCACCTACATACCAGGTTCTACTTCCATGATAACACCAGGGCAACAACAGCAGCAGTACTTTCTGATGGATGAGCAGGATCAGATGAAATAGCATATACCATAAGAACTGACACCCCTCCCACCCCCAGAAAAACAAACAAACAAACAAAAAAAACCAAACAAAAACAACCCCCCCCCAAAAACCCCCCAAAACCCACTGCTGCTTTTTTTGTAGGCTTTCTGAAGTGTGATTGACTTTTGTTTTTGTTTGTTTTCTTATCAAATGGAACTATTAGATGTGCTGAGCTAGCATGAGAACATTGCTTCTGACATTATTTCTAGCTTGGCTTTGCAAAGTTCCTATCTGAAGAAAGGACATCATTATTGTCACATTGGATTTGTTAGGCTCTGCTTGGAACTTCCAGCCATGAGCCAAACACAAAGATCTTACAAAGTATTTTAGACATAAGCAAATAGAAGAAGACAAAAATGACCCTAGCTTTGGGTAGCAAACATTACTTTTGGAGTTCAGAGCTCCACTATGATTTTCGGTATGCTTGTTGCAGTTCAGATGTTCCCCTTCTACCAGTGTATTTCAGTGTGTGTTTGTGACCATACTGTTGCTCCTGCTTGCCCTGTGTCTGCTTGTTTTGGCAGTTTTGATGACAGAGAATGCCGGGCGTCTTTCATGTGGTTTGTGTCACATGTGCTGCTGTGTGAGACATGCGCGGCTCTTCGGGAGCGTTTGCCGCTTGCTGCTTCGCATGCTCTCTCGAACACTTCCTCTGCAGATGGCTTTCCTGGCTCCCATGGACCGTATGTTTTTTCAGTTTCTTTTAATGTGTGTACACCCACCCCATGCAGTTCCAGTGAAGTATGTGTTGTTTATTTCCTCTGCTGCCCAGCTCTGAAGGTTTAGATCTAGGAAGGCAATCACAGACACCAAGTACAAGAACAATCCTTAACACAACCTGCTTTTCCCTGGGATGGTTATTCTTCTCCCTCTTGGAACTGTGGAAGTCTCCGCTTGTTCTGTTTTTAACCCTGTAGTGACTAATTTTAGCTATCTTACCATCAGACCTCCATTGTCCATGGAGGGAGGTGGATGAGGTATCCTCCTAAAGCAGGCGTCTAAGATAGGTGGACAGATTTGCCTCTCTGAAATGACTTCCGTTTCTTTCCCCATTGACACAGAGGAACTCTAGATGACAAACCTAGGCTAACTGGCCCACTTAGAGATAGCAATATCTAGGTGAGATACGTCCCTCTCCAGGGACCCAGCCTTCATGGTGGTGCACATGAATGCTATATGCTTGCAAACTGCTGGCTGGGATTTTTTTCATCAGCTAATCCTTTTATCAGCACTTTCCGTACTGCCTTACCGATGAGGACAGAGCAGAGAGCTGAGTGTCTGCAGAGGGGCATGTGAGTATAAACGATAAGGATTAAGAGCTTCCTTACAAGTGGGTCAGCTCCAGACTTGTGCAAGGTATTTCTTCACTGTATGAGACAGAATAACAGACTGGCCTAGGTAAGAAGGGCAGGGTATTGGTAGGAAAATGGGGCAAAAACGCCAAAACCTGATGAGCAGAAAAACCCTGGAACAGTAGGAGGACAAACCTCTGATGAAGAATGTTTCAATTGCAGGTAGGAGATTTAGCAAATCCTTATAATCAGGACTAGAAGTGGAAGCTGAGAAAGCTAAGGCTTTTCATGATGTTAGTGGTCCCCTTGACTTTCTGAAAAAGCTGAATGTGTGCTATATGCTTTATTTATTCCAAGAGCTATTCATTCCCAGTCAAGGCTGATATTTTTATTAACAACTCACTGGTTTTGTTCAAGAGCAAAACTGTCAGAACCTGAATACCAATGGTAAGTTTAAAGCATTTCTACTGATTCATGAGATTTCTCCTCAAATTGTTTTCAGAATTTGTACCACTTCTATATTTAAGGGTGTGCATTAGGTAAACTAACCAGCCACATCTGCGAGAAATAAGGTTTCCTCACATCAGAAGCAAAAACTTGCTTTAGGTAGAGTTGTTGAAATGTTCCAGATTTTTAGATCCTGAAATAGTATTGAATAGATCAAATAAAACAGTAGCAGCAGCAAGATTTTAATTTTGGCTGTTGTCCAGCAGGAAAAAAAAATATACTGATACAGACCACTTCTTACTTTCCGTAGGGTTAGCAAGCTTGTCCTGCATATGAACTATGTGAGGGGAACCTGTGATGCCAGTGGGAGCTCTGCACATGGACCAACTGCACAATCCGTTCCCACATGTAGAGCTCAAAGGCTATAGTGAAGGAGATTTTCAAACAGCAAGGTTATTACCTGGACAAAAACTGGCAATGCCCTAACTCTGTATATCTGTAACTGTTGCAACATAAGGCAAAGAGCACGAGGCAATAAATGTGGATCTGTGAGATGTGGGAGAAACGATAGGCTTGGAAAGGTGGTTTCTATTGTTCTGATAAAAGAGCAACAATAGTAAGAAAGGTATAATATGTAAAGGCAGACTTATACTGCTTCATTTCCAGTTTGGTCTGTATCCATCTCTTAGGAGTTTCCTGTACAAACTTGTTGAAAAAAAATCATGCATAGTGTGAATTATATGTAAGGATCAAGTCCTATGCTCATGCAGCATCCTGTTGTAGTCACTGGAGGTCAAGCCTGTAAAAAAGGCAAGACTGAGCATGTAATCTCTCTTTAAAAAATGTTCTTTCTTTCCTTGAAAACTGATTAAAAATAAAATAAAAACTAGTATTCTTTGCCACTGGCACCAACTCTACACAGCATCAAAGCAACTGACTGCTCGTAATCTCTACACATTTCCTGACTGACTGCAGAAGTCATCTTGGAGTGAGCTGGGGAAGTTGAAAAAGAGTTATCTGAAGGCCAAATAAGGTGCAAGTTGCTGTGGCTAAAGTTCAAGTTTATTTATGCAGGATAAAAAAGAGAAGTGAAAAGTTTGCTGACTTATTTACTTATATTTTAGAAAGCTTTGACGTGGTTTGTGTAAAACAGAATGAAAGGTGAAAAAAAAGGAAGTAGAATGTGACATAATAGAAACAGCAGTTAATGATTGTCACTGGCAATTGTTACTTTTTTGTTATTTGTCTCCTTCTAACCCAGCCAGTGATATCTGTGATGTTGCTGCTATTTTCTAGCTTAGGAAATCTTTGAGATTGGGACCTTCTCTTTTTTTCCTCTCGGAAAATTTGCTTGGCACATTCTTGCCACTATGGAAGGAATATAAAAGCTCTATACAAGCAGCGAAATTAAGGAAATAGTGTTTCATGTAGGTTTATGTTCTAATTTACATTTATAACCTAATCCTCAACACCAAAATAATCTTAGATTCTCCTGCATTTCTTACAGCATCCCACAGACTAGTGACAGCACGTGCTGAATATTTTGGTCTCAAACCCTCTGCTAACAGGCTTATT
>Ga0181612_160513_pt1 | contig 12632 bp, 5 predicted proteins | sample HoacroProtozoa21_FD_119630 | JGI IMG/M metagenome (GOLD analysis project Ga0181612, IMG submission 119630) | Hoatzin crop microbial communities from Cojedes, Venezuel. Combined Assembly of Gp0051906, Gp0051904, Gp0051908 | reverse complement strand
GTTTCGTTCTTCGGTAGAGATTATGAGCCATGTAGGAATAGAGTGCTTAATTGAAAAGATAACAAATGATGAAGCAGCTGTTAAGTATGGCACAAAAATTGCTCCAAGCAGTTAAGGCTGATCATCACGATGGAAATAGCTTTTTGACAAGCTTAGCATTCCTGTGACAATAATTAAGAATCAGGTTTCCACCAAAAGGCTTTATAGCCAGAAGGGGTTGTAAATCGATGGGCAACATTTTATCTCGGAATGAAAATTAATTATTCAGTGTCGAACATGCTTTCTCACACTTAACTGCCTGTAATGTCTCCTTTATTCTCCATCTTAATTCAATTAATATACCATTGTTAAAAGGGTGTTTGTCGGTAGTGATTTACTTCTGTTAAATATTACCATAAGGAAATATGACAAAATTGAAAGGTTCTTAAATTAAGCCATAGTTCAAATTTCTTTGGCAGGGAGTTGTTAGCTGTTAAGTACTCTTTGACAAGGGTGTGGGTATGAGCATTTTGTAATGCACCCTTTGAGCTTGCATAAGCACATAAAGAGATTGAATAATGCATGAAAAAAGAAGTGTAGGATTTTCCAAAGTGCTCTATGTGGCCCTAACCTCTTTCTTCCATTTAAGTTAGTCAAAAAACATCCTGAATTTTATTGGAGCAGTTTCAGGACATCAAAGACTTTTTGAAAATCTCATGCTTATTGAGAAGAAACAAGAAATGTTCTTCCCTTTTTTACTATTATATGAAAATGAAGGCATCTATCACAAAGCTTACATGACACTTGCAGGAAAATGATGCCTCTTTGGGCAATTATTCAGACTGTTTTGACAAACTCTACCGTCTGAAAATGGGGCTGGAAATGTCCTCTTGGCAAGCAACGGACAACATAAGCCTCCACAAGGTCAACTCTTGTCTCACTATTGCCATTGGTATTTTCATCTTCACCAGTAACAGAAGTGATAGAAAAAAATAGTACCAGAACTGGTGTTTCATTTCATTCAGTACTCCAGTATTCTTCCATTATTGTCCATATCTTCTGTGGCTCTGAGTGGTGCATCTTGATTTTCTGCCAAATCCTTCTTTCTTTAAGCTAATACTTTGTAAAATATCAGAAGCATGAGATTAAAGGTTGGTATCTTGAAGGAGTCCCATCATGTTTTCTCACTCATTGTAAGTTCATTGTGGTTGTCTCCCTCTGAAACAGAGAATATGGTCACCCAGCAGCTTAAGCACAAGTTATTAGTGGGCAAGAGGTGCAATTCTTTCAGTTCTTTTTTGTGATCTCGTGGGTGTTTCTGCTATAGCCAAGCACTACTTAAAGAAGTACTGGTGAGTCACAAAAGAAGGTCCTCTCTACATATTGGGGAATGAAGTGCTTTGCAAAACCTCTTAACATTATATCAGCTTGAGCTAATGCTGACTCTACCCAGCGTATGAAGCTACGGAGGACAAGCAGAGCCCTAGACTTGTGTTCCTGCCCCCAGAAATGCTCCTGCCTTTCTGCCTCCTAAAATATCTCTTGCAGGAGGAGATTGCTCACTGTCCCAGCACAGGAGGGAAGAGGTCCACATGCCTTTATGTTTCTGGAAGTTTATCAGTAATCCTAGCACCGCCACCAGCCTCCGAGTTACTCCTTTTTGCAATCAGGAGATTGCAACTGAATCATGCTTCAAAAGTCAAGGGAGTACATCCATGGCAAACTGATACCATGGAAGCAGAGTAAAGGTACCATACCATATTCTGAGAATGCTACTGGCAAAATAAATGCCAAAATTATTTCATTTTCCATACTTCAATTAGTGAGTAGCATCATCCACCTTAGGTAACTTAAAGTGTTTCCTCCCTTTAAGCTGACTTACCTTACTTGCACGTCAATATATGTGTCCTCACCAAGCAGAGCTATCACTTATAATTCAAGAGATCCCAAGTTCAGGTAGCAAAGACAAATACACCCACAGTTCACATTTTGTCTATGAACACCTTATGGGGTAGGGGTCACAGTGATGTTGGAAGAGGTTTCTGGGCTATATTTCCTTTTTTGTTTGAAGAAACTTAAGGTACAATTGAAATAATAATGTCAGCTATTGATCCAGAATGTATATTTCTGCCTAAAATTTTAATTTTAAACTCCTTTTCTCCTTTCTTAACCTGTTTGCCACCTCACTGACCACCAACATTTCTTCTACATTGACTATTCTAAACAACTAGCTGCAAGCGTTTCTTGCAAATACCTCACCAGCCCAACACCTTTACTCAACTACGATATTGCTTCCTCTTCAATCAAAAAAGAAGACACCCTCCGAGAGAAGTGAGGCTGCCAGAAGCTGGCCCTGAGATAATCCTCTTTTGTTAATCAGATGCTTCTTCCATTTTGAAGAGACATAAATTGGGAAGGAAGCAAGGAGACCATGCATCCATATCAACACATCTTTTTAAACATAGGGAGAAATGTCGGGATTTGACTTTATGCTTAAGTTGCCAAAAATCTTCGACTTTCTTTGCCACTTCATGCACTTGCCAATACTGCAGATTGATGGCTTCTGCACTGGCTCACTGGTTTTGTTCAGTGTCAGTCCAGAAAATGAAACAGAAGTAAACCACCCAAAAAGCATCAGATAATTTCTGGTAGGAAAAACCCACAAACAAACAAATGTGAAAATCAAAGAAAATGCATTTATCGTTAATGCAAGCTATTAGTGCCTGCTGTCATTCACTCCTGTTGGAGGGAGCAGAAGACTTGCACGAACCACATATGAGAATAATATGTTTAATACAGAACCAGAGCAGAACGTTTCTGGCACATTTTAATAGATATAATAATGTTGCATCACAAATCTGTCCTTGAGTTTTTCTTTCAAGGGAACTGCCCTGGAGTTAGTTGCAAGAAATCATTGGTCTGGAAATTATGTAATTTAAACATGTTTACCTCAGTGTATGCCAGTGTTTGCAGCTGTTGAAGTGAGCAGAGCCTTGCCTTACTGAGGCTAATTCTCCTAAATTAAAAACTGCTTCTGTTTCATGCAACCTCAGACATATTTAGCCTTTGCAGACCAATATTGGGAATTCAGAATATTTTATAAATGCTTCCAAGTAAAGAGGCAAAAATGTTCAGCAGAAGAGTCCTTATCAAAAAGAAGTGTTTAAATTTAACATTATTTTCAGGAATATAGTGCAATTTTCAGTGGGGAAAAGTGGAAGCACGTAATTGTCTTTCACTATTACAATATATCAAAATAAATAACATACTTAAAATATGTGTTTTTAAATAATTAAAACTAAGTTCATAGGTTGTAATGTTTAAATGGAACATTTTAGTGACTTCATTTGTTCTGTTGATGTTTAATAGGTTATTACGGCTATTTAAATTTTCTTAGTTTGGATGGTTTAAAAGCTGAAGATTTTAAAAGAAAATCTCATCAGAAATTCCAGATTTCCAACCATTTTCAATGAATCTGTACACAAGCTGCTAGAGCTAAAATATAAGTTCCTACACTTCAGACTGATTCTGTAAAAATAACGAAGATAGACTAATCTTGATCTAAATTATACGAAAGTTGAAAACATTCCTGTCTGTTATTTAATTATTATTGTTACCATTTTTTACCATTTTTTCAAAGGATTTTTCTCTTACACTACATTTGTGCACTATGTGAAACTGGGAGCATCATTTCCTAACTATGGAAACTTTTTGTGATATTAATATAAAATCACTATATATCACCCATTCCTGCTTATCTTTTACAATGAAATTTCACCAGCAGAGGTAAACCATCAGTCTTTTTTTTATCACCAAGCACAAAAGTGATAAACAAACCTCCTGCTAATGCATGAAAAATAACAGACTGCAGTGTACAACAGCACCAAATGCAGCCAAATAATATCTTGGTGGGGTGGGATGGCAGCAATAGAAGGTTCCCCTGGAGAGTGTTTGGAGCTACGTTTTGTATTGCACAGACTCAAGTCCTTGCTGGGCTGATTTATGTGAGGTCCTACGGAGGCATTCTTGTGATGTGGGCCTCTTTAAAATGAGAAAATCCTCCAAATTGCTAAGACCAGAAGATGTGCTGGGATGCTTGCAGTAGGAGTTTATGAAGAGACCACATTGATCTGAAAAAATAAAAAAGAGTGGATTCAAAAAAATTTTTCACTCTCGCTGGTGAAACAGAAATCCATAAACATGGCTTTTCCATATGACAAAGTGATATGCAATATTCACTGTGGTTTCACACAGCTGGGTCAATAAACTTCCATTAACTATGGACAAACTGTCAAAGTGACCCGCTGCCCTCATTTCTGCAGAATGACTTGGCCTTAGCTGTCCATATTAATATGAATTTTAACCCTTTGGTTTGGCATTTTAATTCTTTATCCATTAGTCTCACATTTCTGTATTATCAGCTAGTACTATTGATTTTAAAGAATACATACAGTCAATTTGCACACATGTATTTGCAAAGGTCAACAGAGGACACTAACGTGATTTCTGTCGGAGGTCCAGACATCAGGTTTCCTAATGTTTTTTATTATCTCTCCTTCTGGCCAAGATTATTTTATTTCAGGTGGAAGCAGTACTTCCCGTAACTGAAGGATCACTAGACATCCTTGCAATCTGATTTTTTAAGGGTTCGTTTGTGGGATTTTTTGACAAGACAAGTCTAAACAGAGGCAGTGCAATCCCTAAAATATCTTTCTCCAGGCTAAGCTTGTCCTGATGCGATTGCCAGACATCTCAGTTGCCTGTGCTTTATTGGAAAGAAGCAACTGTCAATTGGCACACAGAAACAAGCGGAAGCAAAGCAACAGTCTGAGTCTCAGCCCTCATAGACCTGCATATACTTTGTGTTTAAAGCATTCAAATAGCTCCAACAACAATAACTGAAGTTTTTACGTGACTGAGATGACCCCTGACCAGCCTTTTGTTTCTTCTTTATTTTTTAATTAAGTGGAAGTCAGGCAGTACAGATGGATTTTACATTTGACTGACATACTGAGGTCTGTAGTCACACCGTTCCAGGAAGGAGGTTTCACAGCCAGAGACTCTGGCCGTTAAGAAACCTTCACCCTGATCTTCCTATTTTTTAACTCCTGGTGGAAAACTCTAATGTTCCTGATATACAACCTTTCTGTGTGAGATCTTACTAATGGGAGGAGAAGAAATTCCTCCCGTAGTTAATATCTCAGCTTCTAGAGACCTCTACCACTCAGAGGGACTGTATAGTCTTAAGTTTTTGTGGTGTTACCTGAGACAGTCTTTGTTATTTGGAAACTGCAGAGACATCTCCTAAGGAGTGCCTAGTAGTATTTTTTCCCTCCAACTATATTTTTTCCAGCATTCACATCCTCCTTGTTTTAGAGATTCCATTTGTACTGCACCAGGACACATAATTCCTCAGTCACTAGAAGCGGCACGTGTTATTTACAGATGTGAGAGACTTGCCTAGAGATCAGCCAACCAAGAACATGTGAGTATTCACACTGTCCAGTCTTCTAATCTGAGCACCTTTTCTCCACGCTTCAACTTCATCTGTAGGTCAGACAGAGAAATAATATTTTCTTAAATTTCCTGCAGTTCCATCTCTATTCCCATTAAAAGCAGCAAGAAGTTGTCATCAAGTGCAAGATCAGAGTCTTCTCTGGATCTGTCAATATTCCAGCCACTGCCATATTTAAAGTGTTCTGCTCTTTATGACAGTGGCAAAGTCAGGACTGGCACTTACTGGCACAATACCACTAAGATCATGAATTTTGAAGTGCCCCAGGAACAAGATGGAGGCTTTTAAATGTGCCTTTGCTCCATTCATAAATAATCTGCACCAGACTTCAAGAGAAGCAGACCAGATAGAGCTGTCCTGCTGCTCTGTCTGGCTGCAGATCTAACAGTTTGTGGTTAGGAACGAGAGTAATAATTTTAAACTTAAGAGTAGCACAGCACCATTCCAAATAGCACTTGAATTTCATTTTTCACCAGGATTCTACAATGTTTCTGCCTCTCTGTTGATGTTTCTACCATATAACATATCCCGGTTGTCTATGTTATGTTCCTTACAGTATGGGCTTATCTGGCATCCATCACTTCTTGCAATAAAATAGTAACCAAGTCTTCTCTCTAGGGAGAATAGAGTTTTTTCTTAAATGGAGAATGAACAGACATTATACTTTAGAAGGTATAAATGCCAGATATTCTCTGTGAGGCGAGTGAGCAGCCTCAGTGGAGATAAATCAATTTATACTCAGTAAGAACTCATGCCAAAATTTCAAAGTAAAAAGAAGACCGATTTACTTTTCCTTGAGCAGCCCTTTCGTGGGCTTTTGTAAGTACGATAAAGGTTGGACAGGAAGAAATAGAATAAATAGATAGCATTGTTCTGGAACTCATCTTCAAAACACTTTTTCACGTACCTAGATTTTCACACAAGTTTCACACCCGCTGAGGTCTCTTGATCTAATGGTATGTGTAAGTTAAGCTCATATAGATGCATTTGCAAGAAGAGGCAGTTTCTCAAGAACAAACCATCTTTTCTGCATCAGTAGGAAGGCGACTGATAGCCCTCCAGTGTGCTTTAGATTTCATACTCCGTTTGTAACAAGAGCTCCATAACACTCCCCAGTACAACACAAACAACAACACAATCACTTAGTTCTGCAATCTGAGAGGGACAGTGGCTCTCCCAACATTCCCCAGGGGGGTTCAAATGACTTATCGATCAATTGATTAATAAATGTCAGCGGTCAGAGGAGAGAGCAGCTCTGCTACAAAAATAGCTGTCAGAAAAGCCCATAAGTGCATGAGCTATTAGGAGTGAAAAAAATAATCTGACAGGAAAAGAGAGCAATGATTGTTTTACATTAAATGTGAGAGAATGCATGATCTGTGTTTCCAAAACTTGTCAGATATAATAATGAGAAATAGAAACATCATTTCTGGAATAAAGATGTTTATACACATATTTTGATAGGCCACATATGAAAGTTTGGAAATTATTAACTTTTCATAAAATAACTGCTTTGAGTTATTTTTACTGAAAGTTAGCAATTGATGCTCCAACAATACTTAAGAGTCATTTTGTTTTTAATGAATAAGGCTGAATATTTTTCCTAGTTAACTTTTAAATTGTTATTTTTGGCACAGGTAAGGGTAAAGTCTGTATGTTTTTTTGTGTTTGATTGTTGGTGCTTTGTCCAGAACATTTAATTGAAACAAACCTGTGATGTGGAACCTGCGTTCTTGAAATACTCGCTGCTGTTTATTATTAGCTTTCATTTTCAGATAAGGGGCATCATTACCACATTTAAGATTCATTGGACAGGAGGCATTCACATGTGTTGGAAAAGTTGCCTTTGTAGTACTAGTGCGGTAGGGGTGTAAACAAAGGACTGGGAGGCAGATGCTTATCTATATGAAAAATCCTTACTCACCTGAGCTGCTTAACTACAGACAACTAACCTATAAAAATAAGTACATGTATACAATCCTTTTATTTTCAGTAGAATGTCTCTGTGTATAATGATTGCTCACCTGAATTTGTTAGATGGTTCTTATGGATACCTTGAAGATTAATCTCCTACCAATCTCCTGTATTGGGGTTTCATTTGAAGGTTCCAGACATGACAGTTCCCTTCCCACACAGGACTCTACATTCTCAGTGGATCTGACGGACAGACGCAATGTGATGAGAGGTATTACTGACTTCTAGCACAGGTGGGGGGATCATACCCGATTAAATGATTTATTCAGAATCACACAGGAAAGCTGTGAATCAGGATGTGAGCCGATTCTTCTCAGTGGCCGGTCACCTCATGTGACAAAATCATCCTACTATTGTCACACCAGCTGTGCTGCTAAAGCATCTATTTCACCCATAAAAAGCATGTAACCATCACCACATTTGAACCAGCATCACAGCAGAAACAAGATCTCTCTTATAACTTCCTGGATGTCTTTCAAGCGCATAACCAAGATCCTAACCACAGTCATGATAAGAAAAACAGGATTTTTATGTTACAGACTGAACAAAGTACCGTGGAACTCCCTATTTAACTTCCTAGCTAATTTAGTTCTTCTTCTGGCTTCACTAGTTAAGAGCACATATACTTATACACATAAAAGGGTTTGTCTAAACACTGTGGTACCTCTGAAATCTAGGCAGTGTTCCCCAAAACCCAGTTAAACAACGTGATGCTTCATTGTATATACTCACAGTTTTCCTCTATGTAGTTCACAGATTTTAATAAAAATTGACTATGTTATTTCAAGATTTTCTTGGAGATGGCTATTAAAATGTCCTTGGCTGCCAAATAGATAACTAAAGTTTAGAGACAAGCTGATCATCCTCAGACTAATTTGCTGTTGTCCAATCCAGAAATATGCTTTCATTGCCGAGTTTGTAAAAGCCATTCAGAAAAATACCCGGTCCTTTTAACTAGCCTGGTGTAAGGTGAACAGATGTCCTGGCTTGACCTCAAAGCCTTTTATAGCAAATTATCTCATTGCTACTGTCTTAAGCAGAGCATACAGAAAGCCGAAATAAAGCATCTGATTTTTTAGGTATGCAGTTTGTGTTCATTTGCACATACATGATAATTTTGCATAGTAGCACCACCATGCTCTGTCACATTAACTTCCCTCTCTCAACAGGAAAGAAATTGAAGAATTATTCCTTCTCTAGATAAATTCCAAAATGACCAGAGGGAGGATAAAATATGATAGCACAGAGCAGTGGTGTTTTATGGCTAGATACACACTTACACACTACCTAAGCTACAAAAAATCATATCACTGATGATGACCTTCAAAGTTTTGTTACTTGTACTTCTGTTGTTTTGAATCAAACATTTTGATTAACTAATAATCTACACAAAAATTCAGAATTATAGAATCATAGAAAGATTTGGGTTGGAAGAGACCTTATAGATCATTTAGCTCCAAATCCCCACCATAGGCAGGGATTAAATGAATTTAATTTTTTCCTGTACAATTTCAAAGCATTTAAATCTGATATTACATTTTTTGTATAAAATGAAATTTCAAAAGATAAATTTCTTATGATTTTGATTTTAAAAACATCAGATAGTGAACATTATAGTTCTCTTCTACCTGATCTCCTCCTCCCACCACCCCAAATGAAAGAAAATCTAAATAAGGAAAGAGACAAAGCTTGTCATAATTTCCTTTATACTGACTTGCAATTTTTATTAACAAACACAGTTCCTCAGAAATCGTATGGAGCTGGTCTAGGCTCACAGCTGAGGACCTTGGAATGGTAGCTGGCCTCAGAAACCCCTGATTCCTTGCTTTCAACAACCGAATGGCATTCCTTTGAAATGGTGTTTTACCTTCCTCATGTACCAGGCAAACCTTCTTCCTGAATCCTAGTCCTGGAGCAAGAGCCCCATGCCTAGAGAGTCACAGACTGGCCACGACTAGCCTGGCAGGATGAGAACCTGCTTTCGGCTCAAGACTTTCTGCAGCTGAAAGAATAATACATAACAAAGAGGGTAAATATAGTACAAAGTCCTTTTTTATTGCAATTATTTAAAGATGCATAAAGAATAGATTTACTAATTTATTTTTCTATATTGAGCAAGAGTATATGATAACCATTTCGCTTACTGCATGGCATCAAAATGGGCTGCACATATCAATTCAAAAACTGAAGATTTTTGTAGTATTGTTATTATTAATGAGACCACAATCTGAGCATGTGTGTCTGTGAGAGGCTGTGCACAAAAAACTTCCCAATCTACAAGCCAAAAAACAGTCACTGGAGTTAAAACATACCTAATGCTGTTCTCTTTAAAATATATATAAAACAACGCCATATTATCTGTGGAAGCAACTTTTTGAGATGGAATACTGTGTTCTAGATCCCCCAGTAGGGTCAATAAGCACAGCATCAGGAAAATAATCAGTTCACACAGATAAGTATCCATATCCAAACAGAAGGTAGAGCAGTTTTTTGGGGATTTCTGAAGTCAAACTGATTTTAACACAGTTGATCAAATAGTTCAGCATAGATAATGCTCATTACAAGCATTGGAGCATTGTCCAAAATATCTTCTAAGATATTTACTAAAGAATTTCAGTGCAAAATCTGAACCCTGAAAATGTTTTGGTTAGAAGTAAAGCTCTGATCCAGTTGCCCTACTTTTTCATTCTTTGGACCATTAATGTGCCCCATATGTTCCAGTATTCATAGTTAGGATTGCCCAGGAGGCATATAGTATTGTTGCTGCTTCACAAATGCATTTTAGAATAGGAAGATACTGAGTAATAGAGCATCAAATACTCCATATTCTCAAATATTCTGTATTTCAGTTTTCCCGGTTTACTTTCCCAGTTTAGTTTCTGGGAAATAGAGAGTTTTCTCGCATGGTTTCTGCTTGCTTATGAAGTCTCAAATTAACTCTGTAGTTCATAAAACATCATGATTTGCCAACATTTTCATAAATTCCTGGACACAGTCTAAACATAACCAATTAATAAATTGATCTAAAAAAAGAATCTGAGCAAACCAAAATGCTCATCATCTTGGTTTTTTAATTGTTCCTTTAAAAGTAAGTCTTAGTTACCTGTTTTATTATTTTTCTATAGCTATTCCTAAAGAAAAACCCTTTAATTACCTAGCACCCAATGAACTCTCCATCCTGTGTAAAGTCTTCTCAAGAGCTTTAGTGTATAAAATGATAAGAAAACTTTTCAATTCTCAAATAAGTCATACGATGTGCATTCTTGTAGTTAGTGTGTTTTTCTTTATGTGAACACTGCAAGGATTCTTAGTATTTTGATACAAAATGCCCGTCTCTAAAAATGCTGTATAAATAGTTACATCCATAGGTGTAGTGAGGCACATTGAAGGAAGGAGCTGGTAATACCACTTCTGCGTAATGTCACCCATTCCAAGGCTTTGTTTTTATTTACTTACAGCTTGAACAGGTTTCAATGCCTAAAGCCAAGATTTTCAATGTCAGACGTCATCAGAAACCTGAAAATTTTAAGAAAAAAAAATGAACCAGAGCAGTTCAGACGTCTCTGAGAAGGAGGCTAAAGGAAAATACATATAAGTAAAGTGAACATTTGTCCTTCTTCAATAAATCTGTGTGATATTTTCTTTGAAGAAATCTAACATCTGGTTTGGAGCATGGTAATGAGATTTGGAGGATGGCTCTGTAAGTGCTAAAGTTATTTTTTTTTCCAAATATCAGAATTTGATCATGTTATTAACTTCCCTGGGAAGACTTAAAAAAATTTAAATTAAAAGAAATATTGGACTAATATAATACTCTAATGAGATTGGTTCATATACTCTTAGTGTAAAGATAATACTAATCAACACCATCCTGCATCATGAAGTTTCATCCCTGCTGCTGAAGGAAATTGTGTAATAGAGATAATAGATGCAACAAGTCCTACACTGAAATGAGCCAGACTCTTGGCTGAGGCTCTTCTATTGGAACGTGCCTCTAGGACGTCACCCTTCCAAGCCTTAGAAACCTTCTCTTATTTCCAGTCTGAACTTACTAGCAGTCACTTTATACCCATTTCTTCTTGTGCCAAGACTGTTTTTCAGATGCTTCTCTGCCCCTCTTTGGCTGTGTTTGCTCAGAACAAGCACGTCCTCTCTCAACCTTTGTTTCACAATGGGAAATAAGCCAAGAATCTCTCCCATGCTCACCTTGGTAGCCCCTCTGTGACCACGATTCAGAGGAACAGAGGTAACTGTGCACAATAAGCCAGCTGAAGTATTCAGACAACTTTGTAGAAATTTTGTAAAATTTCCTTGTTTCTGCCAGAAACACCTTTACTGAGGTCGTATTTATTCTTTCCTTAGCCTGTCGTGTTGCTTGTTCATAGGTTACTCTCTAAGCAGCTAATGAAGGGAAATTTTCCTTCACATCTGCGATTTTCAGCTGCTAAGTTCCTGTCTGATAGAGAAATCAACTTCATAAACCTTTAAGATTACATCATTTGTCCTATCCTATTTCAACTCATTTTTGTTTCTACAGTTCTTATTCCATTCATCCTTTCTTCTTCAGTTTTGATAAGAACTCCCAACTTGGTTACAAGCAACTTTCATTTAGTATTAGCAGAGTTGATTAAACTGTTTTAATTTATTAAAAATTAAGAAGACCATTTAAAGATCATTCTTTGAGAAAAACTGGGGCCTAAATAAGGCAGTCTGTAATCAGCTTAGTTTTAGCAAGGTTTTTCCAACTTACTTTTTTTTCCTTCAGTGCCAGTTGCCTTCAACTTGGATAGTTTTGTGCATAAGCATTGTTATTAGTCTAACTAAACAAGATCTTCTGTGTTAATGTTGTCTAAAAATGGAGTTGCCTGGAAGTCTAGGCAACTAATATCCTTGTAAAATGTGGTATTTAAATCACTTTCCATTTGGCTTCCAATTTCTGCAGTTCTATAAAATGCTTTCCAAATTCTGTACACTATTGAGATCACACAAAAATTCCCCTTTTTTAACTTATGTTTGTGCATTTCCAGTAACCCAGTTTAGCAGAGTCAGTTACTATCTGTCCTGGGTTTGGCCAGGACAGGGTTAATTTTCACCGGCATCCACGAACGGGCACAGCCAGGCGCGCCGACCCCGCATCCACCTGGCCAAACACAGCAGGGCACTC
>Ga0181612_159072_pt1 | contig 12632 bp, 11 predicted proteins | sample HoacroProtozoa21_FD_119630 | JGI IMG/M metagenome (GOLD analysis project Ga0181612, IMG submission 119630) | Hoatzin crop microbial communities from Cojedes, Venezuel. Combined Assembly of Gp0051906, Gp0051904, Gp0051908 | reverse complement strand
GGCATTCAGGTTGGGGACAACCAGACGGGTGTTCTTCCCAATCGTGCCGCCTATGGTAAGGGCCCCCTGATATGTCAGCATCGAAGGCAGGAAATGATCCTTGGCCATGTCTTCGACAGACAGCTGCTCCGCCAGAGGAGCTTCGATGAAGCCCCTGGTTGCCGCCTCGAGGATCACCCTGTTCGATTCCGGATGCTTCCTGTCAATTTCGACAAGGCTCCTCAGCTTATTGTAATCGCTGCGTGAGTTGGGGTCAATCATCGACCTGGGAGGCTTTTTCGTGTCGATAAGAGTATCCAGATAGTACAGGACCATGTTGGAGTTGTACATTCCAGGCTCTTTGTTTGCAAAGGAATCCTCGGAGAAGCAGTAGTTGTCGTACCACGGGCGTATCTGGTCCATTATCTCATCCTCACCCATTGATATCTGACCAGCCTCGCGGTAGTAGCGGATCATCTCCCTTACGTCATCTTCGGAAAAACCGAGCATCTGGTTGAATTTGACGTTGAAAGAAATGTTCTTGGCTATGTTGTAGCCACTGGTAAGGTCGAAAAGCGTGATGGGAGACACTCCCATCATCATTATCCTATGGAAGTTGGGCTTGAAAGCCTTGAACGCCTCCCTGTAGAATCCTTCTCTGTGCGTTATGGACGTGTAGCTCTCCTTATTTCCTCCCGATAGGATCGTATTGGTGAAATTGTCGTACTCATCCACGATAAGGTAAAGCATATAGCCTTTTGCCCTCGCCTCCCCTGCAATGTTCTCCAATTTGGCTCCTTGCCCGGCAACAGACATTGTAGAATTGATGAAATCGTCATCGTAGTAATCCGAATAAATTCGAAAGAACCTTTTGATAGCATTGTCAAAGTATGCTCGGAAGCCATTCTCCAATGAACCGTCGCCTGTGGAAGACACCAGTGAGAAATCAAGATACAGAACCTGGAATTTCCCCTGGAGCGGCGTGGGATGGTCGGCTATCCACGTCCCCGCAAATTCTTCACTGAACCTGTCGGCCATGTCTATGTCATAGTAGTCCCGCATCATTGTAAGGAAGATGCTCTTCCCGAATCTCCTTGGACGGGTCATGAATAAGAACCTGCCAGCAGCTTCAAGCAAAGGCAGATACCTTGTCTTGTCCACATAGTAGAGACTGTCTTTGGCGATATCCCGGAAATTGGATACACCGAGAGGGAGTGCCTTTATATGATTCATAATCGACACATTTTTCATGTATGCAATTTAGCCAACTTTTCCCTAAAAAGCAAACACTTATGTTTCTCCGAAGGCAAGAGGGACATGAGGCTATATGCCAATTACTAGCCCTCTGATGACAGGAGGCGATTCCATATGGACAAAAAGAAGGTCCCCCATCTACGAAAGCCTTCCTTATATATAGTAGGTGAGTCCTACACCAGGAACCTTGCAAGGGCGCACAGCCTGTCACCGGAGTAGATTCCAACCAGGTACCGCTCCCCTTCCTTTCCAAGTCTCGCCTGTGGCGAATCTCCCGGGGCAAGAGGGCTCCTGTATACCAGGTCGATCTCCCTGAACCCGCCTTTGGAATACACTTCCTCCGGAAGGGCCTCAAGTGCGAAGTCCATGTACCTTACGTTGTGGACATGCCCGTTGAAATCCATGTCGCTGCGGCGAAGAGTGAGGGGAACCGCCGAGACATATTCCTTGCACTCCTCAAGGAAAGGGAGGCCGCCCTCGAGCGCCGCCTCATCCCCTGCTCCAAAGGTGTCAATGATTTCCTGCGTGATGGGGAGTCTCTCCCCTTTTGCGATGTTTACAAGGGAAGTCTTGGCGCACGCCCTTATGCATTCACGGGAATTACGGCCGGTTACGGCAAAGTCCAGAAACGCAGACTTCTCCGACGAGGATGGTCTAGCCCACTGCGATACCCCCAGCTTCTCCCCAAGCACGGGGCTGGACAGCACCGAGATTCTCCACTGCACTATCACCCAGGATATTCCCTTGTCGGCCACCTTCTCCGACAGGGAGAGCATGTTGTGTACTGCCGTGTTCTCGAGAAGGTTCAGGACCGGAGAAGGAGTCATCCTCCATGAGGAGTCGAACTCGTCGATACCGGGATAGTAGGATTCCTTGTAGACCATGACGTTTCGAATTGAAAAGATTTCCGCTAATATAGCACCTTCCGCCGACTTGTAAAACCATCAGGCATCATTTTCACTTTCCTCCAGGCGATGCCGCATATTTTCATGTTTGTTGGGAAAATTGTCCAAAATCTCCTTTTCGCCTCCATCTGGCACCATAGTTGAAAATTGTACTACTGTCATGAAAAAGATACTATCACTCATCATTGCGGCAGTGGCTTCCATAGGACTGTTCGCACAGAACGGAAGCGCCGACAGCATCCTCGGCACATACACCAGCACCCAGAACGGAGACCAGTACAAGGTAGTGGTCTCGAAGGCTGCGGACGGCACCTACACCGGAAAGATCGTATGGGCCCTGCTCACTGACGGAAAGCCCTTCGGACTGCCTTCGGGAGTCCCCGTAACCCTTTCAGGGAACGACCAGCTGGTCCTTTTCAGCGGACTTTCCTACAATGCCTCGAAACAGAGGTGGGACGGCACAAAGATCTACGACCCGCAGAGGAACATAAGGGCCAACATGCAGGCATCCTTCACGGATCCCTCCACATTGAAGATCAGAGGGTCCCTTCTTGGAATAAGCGAGAACGTATTCTGGAAAAAGCAGTGAGACAGATGCTTTAGTCTGGGACATTGATTAGTAGCAAAAAGCCTGCGGGAGGACATCCTGCGGGCTTTTAACTTTCAATGGGACCTTCTTCCGAACTCGAAGATCGTCCCGATACGGCCGCCAGTGCAAAGGACGACGTAGGCCTTGTCCCCTTCAACCAGCAGCCGGGGCTCAATTTCGTCGCCCATCCTCGAAGGAACCTTGTACTCTATCCTGACCCTGTCAAAGGGAAATCCCTCAGGCAGGACCTCGAGGGCCAGACGAACGTAGTGGGCGTTGTTGACGTGATGATTGTAGTCGATGTCATCCCTTCTTACCGAATACTTCCCGAAGGTCTGGAACTCCCCTTTCGGAAGGACTATCCTCCTTTCAGTATACTCCATGTCGAATTTCCTGTCAAGCGTTATGGTTGAAAGGACATCGTCCGGCACCTTGGCCAGCTTCCCGGTCGCCCTGTCCACGAACGCTCCCATCGCCCAGCTGACATATAGCGGACGGGAATTGCGGTCGGTAATGATGGTGTTCCTGTATCCGAACATGGGATTGGAGTCATACACGGATGTGGTCACCCTTATAGGTTCGCCATAGGAAGGCTCCCTTATTATGTCCAGCTGCCTGTATGCCAGGAGCTGGGCTCTTCCCTCACTTCTGAAGAAGGCGTCGTAGGATGGCTCCGTAGTCATCCACAGCTCGGAGCAGTCCTGCATCATCTGCATGACGTTGAAGAGTTTGAGCTTTCCGCTTTCATCGCAGCTCGAGGGATACACCCGGTAGTCTAGACTGAACATGCGCTTTTCTTTTTACGGGCAAATTTAGCACATTGGGACAAGACCGTCCAGCCTGGAAGTATTCCAAAGAGGTGCTTTATTCGCCAAATGGTCGAAGTGAGAGTCTTTCCTGGTAGCGGAAGGCTACTGAAAAATTGCAACACACAAAAATTAATGTAGCATCAATTTGAGTGTATTGATGTTTTGATAAATAATGCTAATACTGATTGAGGAAGTTTTAGTACAAAAGGACTGCTGGTTTTGCTATGTTTTTCTTAATTTTCCTCTATAAATCCAAATAATACCACCGTACTATCTTTACTAATGTAGCTTCTTCGCGTGCTTTAATCAACATTTTCCAGATCAGGGCACATACATCCCCAACCGACCCTTTATGGATGGGTCGATCAGGGATTGATTGTAGGATTGTAATTTCCTCTACGAGTTCTAAGGTCTCAGACTGGTGTCCACTGCCGCATGAAGCGTTAGCAAGTTTGAAAGACGGGGTGCGACCACCACAAAATTATTTACCTTACAACATGCGGTGTATATTGGGACAACCGATTCCTCGGCTGCTTCAATATCGAATTGTTAGGCTGCTTTGCCGTCCGATGTGCTGTCGTTATAGTCGCGGTAGGGTTCGCCAGTTAGCAGTATGAAGTAGGCGGTGACTAGGATCTTCCTCGCTATCGCCACCTGTACCTTCATCGTATTCTTCTTCCGGACCGTACATTGTATGTATGAATACCTGTTGAAGAAGCAGCCATTCTGTTTCCTCGCTCCCCATGAGCATTCTATGAGTGTCTTCCTCAGCTGCCTGTTGCCGTGCGTTATCCTTCGCGACTTCACCTTCCCTGCGCTTTCTTCGTTCCGTGGCTTTAGGCCGGCCCATGAGACTACGTGCTTTTCCGACTTGAATTTTGACATGTCTACGCCTATGGAGGCGATTATTGATGCGGCTGAACGGGCCTTGACACCTGGGATGGTCTGGAGCGCGTAATACTGTGGACCGAAGTACGTCCTGCAGATCTCATCCATCGCGGACATGCACTCGGCCTTGTGTTTGCTTGCAAGCTCAACTTCGTCGTAAAGTTGTCTTAGTGTGTCTATGTCTGATTTCGCAAATACACCTGTGAGCGCCGCCATGATGGTTTCCCTGCCGTGCTTGTTGATTATCCTCCCGTGAATTTCCTTGATGAGCACATCGGGGTCCGTAACACCTGAGATTATCTTTTTGAGCACATCTGTGTAGCTCTTGCTGTCGGTGGTGGAAACGTAGTTGCTGAGACGGAAGTTGCACCGCTGGAGCCCGGCGTCTATCTTCCCCCTCTTCCGGACGATGTCGGAGGAAAGGTCGAATATCCGCCTGTCGTACTGACGGAGCTGCTGCACATGCTCCTCCGGGACGAAACTATCGGAGATAAGATTCTTCATGAGACACGTGGCAATCCACTCCGCGTCCTTTACGTCGCTCTTCCTTCCGGGGAGCTGCTTGATGAAATAGGGGTTGACCAGGTGGAGGATGAAGTCCCCTTCCAGGACTCTCCATATGGGAATCCAGTAGATGCTCGTTGACTCCATCGCCACTTCGGCGACCTGATACTCTTTCATTGTGCTGGACAATCTCTCCAGATCGGGGGTTAATACGCCGAACTTCTCACGGTAAATTACTCCGGTTTCGTCGATGATGCACAGAAAAACGCTATCTTTGTGCACATCAAGACCACTGAATCTATTCATGGCACTAACGGTTAAATGATTAAACAAAAATGGTGATTAAAAGTACCCGAAGGTGCTCCATTAGCAAAGATAGTACGGTGGTCTTGGATTTTTATGCGACTGGTGTAAAAATCGCATTTTTATATTAGTTTGCCTAATGAACAAAAGCAGAGAAATCAGACCGTTATGAGAAGATTGCATGTAGAGAATTTCGGTCCCATAAAAAATGCCGATATACAGTTGAAAGAAGTCAACCTTATCATAGGAGAGCAGTCGATAGGCAAAAGTACTCTTGCCAAGCTAATCACCATATTCTCAGATGCCAGCAGTCTGGCGGTTATTCTGGAATACGGGTTTGCGTGGACTGCATATCTTAAGATGTACGGCATCGACAGGTATTGGACCAGCCATTCTGCCATTGCATTCCAAATGAATGAGAGCAGTATCGACATGGGTATTGAAATCAATGGAAACAGCCAATCATTCACATTTACTTTCAATGGAGAAATGGTTTCAGATGCGCGATCTTGTTCTAAAATCCTGCTGGACACAAGAAAAGTTTCAGCAAATAGCAGGAAACTTTTGACCGAACTAGAGAATGATTTTGATAAAAACAAAGATATTACTCGAGAAGAAGCACAAAACCGGCTTGACCAACTTACCAATCTTGTTAAAGAAGCGATCTATGTTCCTTCCGAAAGGATTATCTCTTCTGTAATATCCAACATATGGCCAGCTCTTTCTCTCTCAAAGTCTATGCTGACAGATACTCTTCTGCACTATATGCTTGCACTAAATGAAGCTAAACTGGCGAACAAGAGCTTAGATATTCCTATCCTCAATACGACTTACGTAAACACTGACGGTGTTGATATGTTCATAGTCAAAGAGACTGGGCAGGCCCTACCTATGAGCATGGCTTCTTCCGGAATCCAATCAACTTTACCCCTCCTTCTTCTCTTGGAGCATTCAAAGGACAATAAGTTTTTACGCACCTTTGTGATTGAAGAACCTGAGAGCAATTTGTACCCTGACAAGCAAGTCGAACTTTTAAAATATATCTTGCAGACACTACGAGGAGACGGACAATCTATTACGATTACAACTCATAGTCCATATGTATTATCTGCCGTCAACAATATGCTCTGCGCCGGAACCATAGAAAATGAAATTGATGAGAGGAAAAAGGAGAAGCTTTCCACAATCTTCCCAAAAGTACTAAGGCTGAGCCAGGATTCATGCTCGGTTTATTCTCTAGGCAGTAGTGCCAACGGAGATGAAATCTTTTGCAAGGATATCGTTGACAAGAATACTGGTATGGTCGATTTCAATGCTTTAGACAGAGTATCGATGCTTCTTAGTGAAGAGTTCAATCAACTTGAAGACATTTTCCTGGATTCCGAGAATTGAGTTTTACATATTAACTTATCATTATCATGAAGGGAATATTGCCATGGAAAGAAAAGATATAGATTTTGATATCATAAATAAGCTGGGGCTTAAAGAAGTATTCAAGGGAACAGAGTTTGACAATGTAGATGATGACATGTCATATCTGGACAAATTGTTTGAGTACAGGAAGACTCTTCAATCATATGTATTCGATGATCCTGACAAAGGCTATTCTACCTTCATCGACAATACCAGAGGATTTGGTTCCGACAAATGCCTTAAGATAAGGAACAGATTGCTTAAGGATATATTCCTTTGGCATATTGACGGGATTCTTTTTCATAGGGATAGCAAGTGTGACTGTGCAATCATATCCAATGATGTATTAAACTTTGTTGAATTTAAGACGAACGCTAAGCTCGGAACCGACAAGGCTCTTGAAGAGACCTATGAGAAAGCCGCAGAACAGCTATCAGAGACTATATCCACTCTAAGGAAAGGCATAGAGGCTATCGGCAGAGATTTTTCTCTAATAAGAAAGAAAATTGTCGCATATGTGGTTCTAAATAAGTCAATTCCACAGAGATCGACATATCAAACGACTGTAGCTTTCAAATTTTCAAAAAAGAATAGAGTAAGGCTCGTTTTTGAAAACGAGATGGACATTTCGTAAAATTAGGCAAAAATTTTATTAACATAAATATGGGAAGGAGATCATTAACAACCTTCCCATTATTTTTTCATCACAAAAGTCTCCTTCTGGCATATCGTTATCTATCCAGTTCCCTCCTTTGGACAATGTGGACGGGCACAGGAACTCCCTTCACGCATTATTAGATGTAAATTCGTGGCAGGATTCCCTGCAAGGATTCCCATTGAAAGAAAACCCCGCACCCATATTTTTTTTCGTGTGAGTCATTATTCCGGGCATGGAGGGATTAACTTCGTGCCGCTATGGGAAGGAAGACTTCGCGGCAGCTTGAAAGGATGAGCAGCACAGAGAACAGACCGGTGAGGATGCGCAATATGCGCTTCGATCCTTCACTTTTCGAGAACTACAGGACAGGAACCGTCCTGGACGAACTCCTGTGCAGCTACAAGGGGCTCCCCAAGGGTGTGAACTACATGGTAATCGGAGACCCCGGAGTCGGAAAGACCACAATAATCCTCGACATGCTTTCGAACATAAGGGCGAACAATCCCGGCACAAGGGTGCTTTTCATCAGCGCAGAGATGAACGAGATAGACCTCGCCATCTACGTACGCAGGTTTCCGAAGTTCCAGGACCTGGACATACTCTTCATCGAGGCGGACTTCGAGGCCGGGGGCGCCACCCACAACCTGGATACAGTTTCATCGATCCTGCAGGAGGGATGGGACATCGTGGCGATAGACTCCTTCTACGAGCTGCAGGGCATAGTGAAGGAAGAGGAGGGCATCACGCTGAAGAACGCCGAAAGCAGGCTTCTTTCCCTGGTGAAAAGACAGAACAAGGCCTGCAACGACAGGCACCTCAACACGACCTTTCTCACAATACAGCAGGTGACAAAGTCAGGAATGTTCGCAGGCTCGAACCGCCTCAAGCATTCCATTACGGCGATGATGGAGCTTCGCCTCGAAAACCCCAAGAACGCCTACTCTGACAGGTACGTGATATTCAGCAAACACCGAAGGGGCGATGTCGGAGTTAGGCTCTACTACGACCTTTCAACGACAGGCGACGTCTTCTTCAACGAAGAAAAGTACGTCCAGGACAAGCGCATACGCTCCCTTCAGAGCAGCGTCTCCGGGAGTCTTAGGGAATACGCCGACAAGTTCGACAGTCTTTTTGGAAACATTGATAACGACAGATAATAGAAAATGAAAAGTGAATTGAATCTTATTGAGCTGAGGCGCAAGGTCGAGAGTTCCATGACTCCCGTAAAGGTAGTGCCGCGGGAGAGCATAGAGTACGTCGGAATCTCCCACGGAAACGATGTCTACAGGATTGGCGACACGGACTTTCTCACGACAACGGGCACTTCCCGAGTCCTTGACGGGATGATCGGCCTTAGAGACCGCCAGAGGGAGATGATTGGCAAGGCTTCCGGGGAGGAAGGGATAAGGGACTTCAGGAACTACCTCGCAGGAGCTTCCTCGGTTGTCAAGAGCGAAAAGGTCGCCCTGCTCGCGGATGCGTCATCCAGGATGGTATGCGCGGCCGTCCCCCTGAAGCAGCATGTCATCATGCCGGACAAGTTCCTCGAGTTCGCATCCATCTTCATGGAAAATGCGAAACTCCACCCCACCAGATACGAAGGCGGGGACAACCTCTACGCAGGGCTCACACTCTACATGGACTCCGACGAGCAGATCGTAAGGACAATCGCTGATGGAGAGGACTTTCTCATAAACTCCTACTACCTCAGATGGTCCCTTGGAGAGGTCGAGCTCGGACGCTACTACGAAAGGCTGGTCTGCACAAACGGACAGACCGAGACAATACGAAGCACCTCGGCTACCATCTATTCCTTGGACACCGGCAGCGTTAAGTCGATGCTGGAGATTCCATCAAACACGAAGATGCTGCAGAAGGCATTTGACGGATTTGCCGCTCCAGCCCTGGAAGCAATGCAGGCAAGGGCATCCGTGGGCGAAGTGAAGGCGATAGCATCGATGCTCATAGAGCACAGGGTCGACGACACCGTGATAAGGGATATCGCCCCTGCCGACAGGTACATATCCGCATATGAGGAGAAGGGCTTCCCCGTAGACCGGGACAGCCTGAGGCGCATGAAGACAGACCTGAATGTCTGGGACATTTACAACAAGGTTACCGACTTCGCCTCGAACAACGTCATGTGGGATGGGGACGACAACAGAAGAGGGAGCCTCATGCTCCAGGCCACCAAATTCCTGAGGAAGGAAAGGGACATCGTGAACTACGATGACATATTCGCAGAGTACCAGGGGCTGTAAGACGATTACCGGAAAGACAAGACTTACTTTACGTTAAAAGAGAGGTATTCGTTACAAGAGCTTTCAAATAGGGCTTTCAATATCATTGTAACCCACCAATCCTTCTCAATCACATTGCGGCTAAGACGCGGAAACGCAACCAGAGTATTATCGACTATGGTTGCCCTCTCATTGTTCGGCAATTCAATCCAGTTCATCTTCAATTCTTTTATTTACAAAAGGTTCAATCATCTTCCTAATCCAGTCAGGAGCTTTTGCGGCGTCTTTTTTAGTGCATTCAAATCTGGTTCACGGTGAATAAGAAGCTTAATTTGTTCAATATGCTCATTTTCTATATTCTCCTTGCCTATTGCCTTCAAAGCTTGAACAAGTAATGGAACCAACATCGTTTTATAATCGAAGTTGGCAGGAACAACCCTCTTGAAAACGATTTCTCGTCCGTTGACATTTATACTACGATCGGAGCCATCTGTAAGATATACCGATTTTACGGGTACTTGCTCTGAAAGTCCAAGCTCGTTGGCGGCCGTCATCCCTGCGGGGATTATCATGGCATTGTCTCTGCGTGCTATAGCCTTCGCAATCTCATGCTCTGATGGGTATTCAATGCCAAATCGATTTTCCTTTGGATATAGGTATATACCTTTTGATAAGCGAAGAATTGTGCCTTCATTGGCTAATCGAGAAAGATTTAGCCTGACATCCTCGGACGAAAAATCAGGGAAGTCACTATTAAAGAATACTATACCCCTTCCAATCTCATTGATTTGAGACAGGATTTTCGAGTAATTACTATTTATATGTCGACCCATATCCGGCGCATTTTTGATACAAAAATCGTAAAAAAAATGTTGCAAAAACAAATTTCTTTCGTCCTAGTTACCATTGAAGTAACAGGTTATCCCAACTTTCGTATAAAAAAGGTTATCCCAACTTTATGATTATCTCAATCTTTCATTCCAATGCGTTGACTTACAACATACAATATACAATATACAATCTACGAAAAAGTTGTGATAATGATTTTGAAATATTACTTGAAATCACAATCAATAGGGCCTAATAACAAGGAATCTTTCATAATCCAATAGGCTATAACGATATGTTACGAACTTAATCGTAAAAAATATTATCCCAACTTATGAGGACAAGCCATATTGAATATTAAATCATTAATCAAAATAGTCCGGATAACAGTAAAGTCCGGATAACAACCATGTATTTTGACACTACAACTGCGTAAAGGTTCTTTTTTTAGCCCATATCGCAGTTGCGTCACTTTCCGTTGGCAAAGATAAATGTAAGGCACTCGTCGAAAGATACCTGGGGCATACGCTTTTTAGTCCTTGAAGATCAGACCGGCATCCGCTCTCAGCAACCGAAAAGGTCCACATCAAGGACGGGCACAGAATCATCATTTGATCCTACTCAGATTAACGGCAGTAGAGTGTGCTTTTTGTGTAAAATTGCTTAAATTTGTGTCACTAGCAAACTATTCGACCAATGATAAAGTACCCGATTGGAATACAGACTTTTGAAGAGATTATAGAAGGCGGATACACCTATGTGGACAAGACGGCTCTTGTCTATGATCTTGCCAATTTAGGAAAGTACTATTTCCTAAGCCGCCCGCGCAGGTTCGGAAAATCCCTCCTGGTGTCGACCCTTGATGCCTATTTCAGGGGGAAGAAAGAATTGTTCAGGGGGTTGGCGGTCGGGAACCTGGAGAAGGACTGGGAAAGCTATCCGGTACTGCATCTGGACCTGTCCCCAGAAAATTACTCAAAGCCGGGCATCTTGGATGATTTCCTGTCCAACGCACTGTCGAAGCTGGAGCAGGAATACGGATCATCACCCACCGAGACAACAATCTCGATGAGATTCAACGGCATTATCACCCGCGCCTATGAAAAGACCGGCAAAAAAGTGGTGATACTTGTTGACGAATACGATGCGCCCTTGGTCACACAGATAGGCAATGAAAAAGTGTTTGAAGCAAATCGTGACACACTATCCGCTTTTTACAAGAACATCAAGACAAACGATGCCTACATAAGGTTCGCATTCCTTACCGGAGTCACCAAGTTCGGGCATGTAAATGTCTTTAGCACGCTAAACAATCTCACTGATATTTCTATGAACAAGAAATACCAGGCCATCTGCGGCATCACCGAGGAAGAACTGCATGCGAACTTTGACGAAGGCGTTGCCGAAATGGCGGAGGAAAACGGTATCAGCAAGGAAGAGTGCTACGCAATGCTCAAAGACATGTACGATGGCTACCATTTTGTAGCAGGTGGTGCTGGTATATATAATCCATTTAGCGTGTTTAACGCATTGAACAGTAAAAATTTTAGTTCATATTGGTTCCGCACTGGAACACCTACGGGCCTGATACTGGCATTGAGAGAAGCCAAGAAAAATGTCGCTGATTTGAATGGAGCCCTAGTAAGCCCTGATGATATCCAGGACATATCCGACTACAAGAAGGACATAATCCCATTGCTATACCAGAGTGGTTACCTTACAATCAAGGATAAGGCTCATGCCGGTTTGCTTAGACTTGAATTTCCTAACAGAGAAGTTGAAACAGGCTTTGTGCGACAACTCGTTCCTTTCTTGCAGAAAGACGATACGGGGAATGTCAATTCGGTCGTTTTGAGGCTTTATGATGCGCTCAACAGCGGTGATGTAGATTCTTTCATTTCAGAGATGCAATCCTTCCTTTCCGGGATGTACTACGAGTTCTTCGCGAATACCGAACAGACATTCCAGTCGGTGTTCTACATAGTAAGCGTGCTGCTAGGTGCGGATACCAGACCGGAGGTCCATACCAGCAGGGGGCGCATCGACCTGCTGACGCAGACCGGCGACTACATCTACATCTTTGAGTTCAAGCTCGATGGATCTCCAGAGGAAGCCCTTGTGCAGATTCACGAAAAGGGGTACGCCGACCAGTTCAGGAAGGACCCCAGGAAAAAGTTCCTCGTCGGAGTGAATTTCGACTCTTCCATCCGCAACATTCCCGATGACGGGTGGAAGGCCGAGGAAATCTCCTAGATAGGCCTC